>Ga0210378_10000166_pt1 | contig 31499 bp, 22 predicted proteins | sample PLM1_60_b1redo_FD_155465 | JGI IMG/M metagenome (GOLD analysis project Ga0210378, IMG submission 155465) | Groundwater sediment microbial communities from an aquifer in East River, Colorado, USA - PLM1_60_b1 redo | ecosystem: Environmental > Terrestrial > Soil > Riparian zone | place: USA: East... | reverse complement strand
ACCAGGCCGGCCTCGACCTCGAACAGTCCTGCGCGATCGGCCTCGCGATGCTCGCTGGCCTGCACGCCGCGCACCGGGCCGGCGTGCTGCACCTGGACGTGAAGCCCAAGAATCTGCTGTTCACGACGGCCGGCGCGCTGAAGGTGGCCGACTTCGGCATCGCCCAGGTGATCAGCGAGGGCGCCACACTCGTCACAACCGGCGGCGAGGTGCTGGGCACGCCCGCCTACATCGCCCCCGAGCAAGCGCTCGGCAACCGGCTCACCCCGGCCGCCGACGTCTACGGCGCGGGCACCGTGCTGTACGAGCTGCTCGCCGGCTCGCTGCCGTACGTGCGGGACGGCGACGCCCTGGCGATGGTCCGGCGGCACGTCTACGAGGATCCGGTGCCCATCGGTGACCGGGTGCCGGCACCGCTGGCGGCAGTGATCATGCGCAGCCTGGTCCGCGATCCGGCCCAGCGGTACGCCGACGCCGAGGCGTTCGCGGTCGCCCTGGCCGGCGCCGCGACGGAGGCGCTCGGCCCGGGCTGGCTGGAGCGGTCCGGCGTACCGGTGCAGCTGGCCCCGAAGGTAGCGATCGCGGCGGCGACGGTGCGCACCGATCCGGCCGAGACCCGCACCGTCCGGCTCCCGCTCATCCGGCCGCACGAGCTGGTGAGCACCCGCACGATCGGCCTCGACGACCTCCATGGCGCCCCGCTGGTGCCCGCCCGGACGGTCCTGCGCGAGCCCCGTTCGCCCTTGGCGCCCGCGCTGGTGGCGGCCGCGGCCGTCGTGGTGCTGATCTTCCTCGCGCTGGCCTGGCCCGCGACACCCGACCGCGCCAACCCGCTCGGCCTGGCCGTCGGCGGCGCACCCGCTACCGCGCCCGTCACCGCCGACCTGACCAGCGAGATCGAAGTGACCGGCGCGAAGGTGCCAGCCGGCAGCGGGCCACTCGCCGCCACGCTGACGCTCACCGCGGCCGGCGCGCCGCTCGGCACCTCGACCGCCACCACGACCGGCGTCACGGCCGGCGGATGGAAGGCCACCTTCGAGCCTCCGCCGTACGCCCGCTGGGTGGCCGGCGGCGCCGTGACGGGCGAAGTGGAGCTGCGCCGCGGCGGCCAGATTGTCGGCGCGCAGCAGTTCACCGTCGAGCCAGATCAAGCGCCGCTGCTCAGCGTCATGGGCGCCGGCAGCATCCTGCTCCTGCTGTTCGCGCTGGCCTACGTGGAGTCGGTCGTCCGGTCGCTGCGGCGCGGCCAGCGGCGGCGCACCGGACCAGTGCTGGCGGCGGGGATCGGGCTGCTCTTCGGCGCCGCGATCTGGCTGCTCGTCTCCGTGTTGCTACGGCAGGAACCGGCCGTCGGCGTCGGCATCGGCTGCGCGCTGCTCGGTGCGGTCGCCACAGGGGCCACGGCCGTGGCGTTCAGCCGCACCCGGGCCTGAGAGCGCTGACCGCTGCTTGACTTGATGAAGGTGCCCTTCATACGGCCATAGCCCGATGAAGGGCACCTTCATCAAGAAACGCGGCGGCGGACGCCCTACGCGAGGGTGAGTTCAGCGGCGCCGAACGAGACGTTGAAGCGGTCACACCAGATCGTCACGCTGCGGAGCTGGTTGAGATCGACGCTGGCCGGCAACGTGTAGTTCTGGCTGCCCTTGTTCCCCTTGAGCTTGCCGAGCGCGGTGTACTGGCCGTCGTCGAAGACCCGCCAGCCGGACGCGCCGGGCTTCACGGGCGCGTCGGTGATCCACACATGCAGATCGGGCCCGTTCGACGTGTTCAGGTTCTCCAGCCGTAGCACCCGCTTCCCGTCCGGCAACTGGAAGACCACGGCCTTTCCGCTGGTCTCGTGCTCGTGGGTGATGAACTCGCCGGTGGCCAGCACCCGCGAGGCGGCCGTCGGGGACGCCGAGCTGCTGGGAGCCACGTCGGCCACGGCCGGCGCTGCCTCGTCGACCGTATCGTCGACCACGAGCTTCCAGGGCTGGAACAGCGCCAGGCCGATGGCGCCTGCGGCCACGACCACCACCCCGAGCGCGATCCAGGTGATCGGTCGACGGATCCACGTACGCAGGACGGACATCGCGCTCCTCCACGGCTGGCTTCATCCCCAGTGAACGCCATCAAGCACCGTGCCGCGCTTACAGAACGCTAACGCCTCAAGACGGGTGGCCGAGCGGCTTGGCCTCCAGCAGCAGCCGGTCGATCTCCACCGGCGCCGCCGCGCGGGCGAACAGCCAGCCCTGACCGGCGTCACAGCCGATGCCCCGGAGCCGTTCCGCCTGCTCGCCGGTCTCCACACACTCCGCCGTGACGGTGAGGTCGAGGATGTGCGCCAGCGAGACGACGGTGGCGACGATCTGGCCGTCCACCGGGTCGGGATCGTCGACCGAGCGCAGCCCCTCGACGAACGAGCCGTCGATCTTGAGCACGTGTACCGGCAGATGCCGCAGGTAGGCGAGATTGGAGTAGCCGGTGCCGAAGTCGTCGATGGCGATCCGGATGCCGGCCGCCGACAGCGCGCGCAGGGCGTCGAGAGCCTCGTCGGCCGTGCCCATGATCGCGCTCTCGGTGAGTTCGAGCTGGAGGCGGCCCGGTTCGAGTCCGGTTTCGGCGAGGATACGCGTGACGTCATCGACCAGGCCCGGGTGCCGCGACTGCCGCACGGCCAGGTTGACGCTGACGAACAGCGGTGACTCGGGGAACGCGTCCTGCCAGCAGCGGGCCTGCCGGCACGCCTGCTCCAGCACCCACCGGCCGAGCGGCACGATCAGGCCGGTCTCCTCGGCCAGCCCGATGAACCGGTCGGGCGCGAGCAGGCCGAACTTCGGATGGCGCCACCGCACCAGGGCCTCGACGCCGAGCAGGACGCCGTCGGAGAGGCGCACGAGCGGCTGGTACTCGACGAAGAACTCGCCGCGCTCCAGCGCCGCCGGCATCGCCGCTGCGAGGGTGTAGCGGGCGATCTCGTGAGCGTTGCGATCGGAGTCGAACAGCGCCCAGCGGCCCTTGCCGTCGGACTTCGCCCAGTACAACGTGATGTCGGCGGCCTGGATGACGTCGGCGGGGCTGCTGCCGGTGACCGTACGCTCCACGATCCCGATGCTCGCCGACACCGCCAGCTCGTGGCCGCCGATCTTCACCGGCGACAGCAGCGTGGCGAGGACGGCGTCGGCCATCGCGACCGCCTCGTCCGTGCCGGTGGTGCCCTCAAGCAGGATGACGAACTCGTCGCCGCCCATCCGCGCCACGAGATGCCCGGCGCCGGACACGCAGCGGTCGAGGCGGTCGGCGACCGCGACGAGAAGCTGGTCGCCGACGTCGTGGCCGAGGCTGTCGTTGACGACCTTGAAACCGTCGAGGTCGAGGTAGCAGAGGCCGAGCCGGGCATCGGGCGCGGCGTCGTCGAAGAGCGCGGTGAGGCGCTCGTAGAAGAGTGCGCGGTTCGGCAGGTTCGTCAGCGGATCGTGAAGCGCCTGGTGTCGCAGCCGGCTCTGCAGCAGGTGCCGCTCGCTGATGTCCTCGAACATCGCCACCATGTACCGCGGCACGCCGGCCTCGTCACGGATCAGAGAAACGGTGAGGTCGGTCCAGACGACCTCGCCATCCTTGCGGAAGTACCGCTTCTCCATGCGGAAGTGGTCTATCTCGCCCCGGACGAGCTGCCCGTAGGTCTCCCAGACCTCCGGCGCGTCGTCCGGGTGGACGAAGTCCGTCGGTGTGGTCTTGCACAGCTCCTCGACCGTGTACCCGAGCATGTCGGCGAGTGACTGGTTGACGTCAAGGATCTTGCCGGTGAGGTCGGCCAGGCCGATGCCGATGGCCGCGTCGGCGAAGACCGCACGGAACCGCGCCTCGCTCGCCCGCAGCGCCTCCTCGGCGTCCTTCTGCGCCACCAGCACCGCTTGACGGATCGCCTCCTGCTCGCCGAGGGTGCGGCGGCGCAGCGCATCGGCGTACCCGGCGGCCAGCGCGCCCTGGAGCGTCGCCAGCCGGATCCTGGTCTCGTGGTGACCATCGGAGCCGATGCCGGGTTCGAGGTCGGTGAGGAACCGATCACCGAGCACGGCGATCGTGCGGCTCAGCGTCTCGACGCCGGTGAAGTGCGCGTCGACCAGCGCCATGCCCACTTCGTAGGCGGGCATGGTGGAGAACGGACCGGTGGTGGTCAGCGCTGCCGCCAGGCGATCGGTGAAAGCGCCGAGGTACGTCTCGACCTCGCCGGCATCCATCGGGACGTAGCTGGTGCCGACGACGGCCTGCGCCCAGGCACGCGTGAAACCCTCGGGACCTGACGGTACGGCGGCCCAACTCAGGCCGCGCGAGGCAGACACACTGTCCGGGCTGCGGGTCATATCGTGCCGACACCGCCGTACATGCTGATCTTGCGTGCGTACGCCTCGTCGGTCTGTTCGTTCGCCTCGGGTCTCCAGCGCGGGATGAGTACCACGCCTGGGTCCACCAGCGTCCAGCCCTTGAACAGCTCCACCACTTCGTCCTGAGACCGGAACGTCACCGGCGTACGGGCGCGCTTGTAGACGTCCGCGGCCTCGCTGCTCCTCTCCGGCTGGCCGATGTCGCTCGCGTGCGAGATCGACAGGTAGCTGCCTGGGGGTAGCGCGTCGAGGAACCGGGCGAGGATCGCATCAGGAGCCTCCTCGTCCGAGATGAAATGCAGCACCGCGTTCAGGAGCACGGCCACCGGCTTGTCGAAGTCGATGCGCGCGCACAGGTCAGGGTGCTCAAGGATCTGGTCGGGCCGGCGAAGATCGGCCTGGATGACGCCGGCGTTGGCGTTACCTGCCAGGATCGCGCGGCTCTGCGCTACCGCGATCGGGTCGATGTCCACGTAGACCACTCGGCGTTCGGGGTCGAAGTCGTGAACCACCTCGTGCACGTTACCCACCGTAGGGATACCCGAGCCGACGTCGATGAACTGCTCTACCCCGGCGTCGAGCAGGTACCGCACGGTACGCCGCAAGAAAGCCCGGTTCCCCTGCATGATCAACGGCAGGTCGGGCATGGCCTTCATGGCCTCCTGCGCCGTGCTCCGGTCGATCTCGAAGTTGTGCGAGCCCCCGAGGTAGAAGTCGTACATACGGGCGGCACTGGGCCGCTCGAGATCGATCTCCCCAGGTGCCCAGGTAGGCCGCTCCACTCGTGACCTCGCCTTTCGTCATCAGCCGACCGGGTCTGCCGTGAGCATACGGGCGGCTCCAGACCCGCGAAACCTTCGTGTTACCGGTTACGCATCGAGTCCAGAGTAGGAGATGCCGTGAGAACGCGAGAGGCCGACGCGTTTTTCCCTCCCCGAGGCGGCTCTACGCGGCCGCGATCCCGACCCGATCGGAGGCTGCGCGCGTGCGCCCCCGAGGCTGCGCTGGAGCCGCTGGATCACCGCGAAGCCGCTGTCTCACAGGGATGGCGATGAACCTATGTCCACTCAGGACATGCTATTTACAGCTCCGAGTGAGCATCAGGTACGAGCCGTCGCCACAGAGCGTGATCACGTCGCCGATTCGCCCTGAACACGTTCACTTTCGAGCGGATTAGCGGGTCAGCGGGCAGCGCGGGTCGGCGGGCTGGTCGAGGCTCGTTCGCGCTCGCCACGCCACACACTGCCGCTCGCCGCCGGAGAGGGTGCCGACCGGCTGCTCGACGTCGCGCAGGTCGTCGGGGTCCGTCGGCAGGTAGTCGGGCGGGCCGAGTTCGGTGGCGCGCAGCCCGAGTTCCGACATGTCGGCGAGGACGTCGTGCGGCGGCAGCACCGCGCCCCAGCCCGGCACCTCGCAGACGCCCCACGAGATCGGTGCCCCAGCCAGCTTCATCGCACTCCTCCGACGGCGGCGACGACGGAGACCGGCCGGCCCTCCCGGCGGGACCGCTCGGCGGCGAGCGCCAGCTCCAGGCTGACGAGGCTGTCGCGCACCGGCGACGGGTTCTCGGCACGGCCGGCCACGACGTCGACGAACACGCTCATCTCGTTCTGGTACGCCCGCTCGAACCGCTCGGGGAACCCCGGGTAGGCGTCACGAGCCGACTGCGGCCCGCCGGGTTCGAGCGAGCTGAGCGGCGTGCGCGGGTCGAGGCCGACAGCGAGCGAGTCCTTCGAGCCGAGCACCTCGATGCGGTGGTCGTAGCCGCGCGGGTCGTGGCGACCACCCGTGAGGACGGCGAGTGCGCCGTTGGCGAACGTGAGCGTCACGGCCGTGGTATCGACGTCATCGGCGTCGGCGAACGCCCAGTCGACGAGGACGCTGCCGGCCGCGTACACCTTCACGACCGGCTCGCCCACCAGCCACGGGACGGCGTCGAGATCGTGGATGAGCAGGTCACGGTAGATGCCGCCGGATGTCGGCAGGTAGCCGAAGTCGGGCGGCGCGGCGTCGTGGCTACGGGCGTTCACGACGTAGACGTCGCCCAGCTCGCCGCCGACGAGGCGGCGCTTCAGCTCGACGATGGCCGGGTCGAACCGGCGCTGGAAGCCGACCACCACCGGCACGCCCGACGCTTCGACCTCCTCGACCAGGTGGCTCATCTGGCGGCGCTCACCGGCGATGGGCTTCTCGCACAGCGCGGGGAGCCTTGCCGCCAACGTCTGCCGGATCAGCGCCGGGTGCGTGTTGGTAGGGGTGGCGATCACGACGCCGTCGACGCGGCCGAAGAGGTCGTCCAGGTCCGCGGCGGCGCTCACCCCTAGATTCGCCGCGACCTGCTCGGCGCGGCCCGCCACGCCGTCCGCGAGGACCACCTCGTCAACGGTGTCGAGCCCGGTGAGGTTCGCCGCATGCATGGCGCCGATCCGTCCGACGCCGGCTACTCCGATACGCATCGAGTCCGTCTCCCTGGGCCGGGTCTAGGATTGGAGCGCTCCAATCATTGGAGCGCTCCAATGATTGCGACCTAGATCACACGGTGTCAAGATGCGCAACGACACTTCGCGGCAACTTCGCGGTAACTCGGGGATGGAGTGAAAGTGCGGACCTACTGGGACGGGACGACGGTATGACCGAGCCGTCCGGACGGCCGACGATGGAGGACGTGGCGACCCGCGCCGGCGTGTCCCGCTCCCTCGTCTCGCTCGTCATGCGCGGCGCCACCAACGTCAGCGAGCTGCGCCGGGCCGCCGTGCTCCAGGCCGCCGCCGAGCTGGGATACCGGCCGAACGCGATGGCCCGCAACCTCGCCAGCCGGCACCCGGACACGATCGGCGTGATGCTCAGCGACCTGCACAACCCGTACTTCGCCGAGATCGCGGACAGCATCGAGACGACCGCACGGGCGGCCGGACTGCGGATCATCATCAACACCGGCGGGCGGCGCGTCGATGTCGAGCGTCAGGCCCTGGAACACCTGCTGGAGTTCCGCACCGCCGGCCTGATCCTGGTCGGGTCCGTCATCCCGGCGCCGGCCATCGAGGCCGCCGCGCGCTCCACGCCGATCGTGCTGGTCACCCGCCGTACCCGCTCGGCCGGCGTCGACTCGATCATGATCGACGAGGCCGCCGCCGGCCGGCTCGTCATCGACCATCTCGCCGCCCTGGGCCACGAGCGGATCGCGCACATCGACGGCGGTCCGGGCGCGGCCGCCAGCCAACGCCGCCGCGGGTACGAGCAGGCGATGGCCAGCGCCGGCCTCGCCGACCAGATCCGCGTCGTGGCCGGCGAGTACACCGAGGCTGCCGGGGAGGCCGGCGCCGCCGCACTGTTCCCCGCTCCCGGCCGCTCAGGCCCTCGCTTCCCCGCTCCCGGCCGCTCAGGCCCTCGCTCCCCCGCTCCCGGCCGCTTAGGCCCGCGCTCCGCCGCTCCCGGCCGCTCGGGCCCGCGCTCCGCCGACCCCGTCCGCCCGACCGCCGTGTACGGCGCCAACGACCTGGTCGCGGCCGGCGTGCTGGCCCAGCTCGAACGGGACGGTCTGGACGTACCGCGCGACGTCTCCGTGGTCGGCTACGACAACACGGCGCTGGCGGAACTGGGGCTGCTTTCGCTCACCACGGTGGACCAGCCGCGCGCGGAGATGGGGCGCCTGGCCGTGCAGTGCCTGCTGGAACGGGTCGGCGCCGAGCGTCGGCGGGCGATCCGCCACGAATTGCCGCCAGCGCTCGTCGTACGCCGTACTACCGCTCCCCCACCGGCAGTGCCCTAATGCGACGACGAACTAATGAGAGCTAGCGGGTCGGCATCCGGCAGACTCGTTGGCTGGTAGCCGCTGGCAGGTGAGCACTGTGACGAACTGGACGTTTGAGTCCTGACGACAGACCGTGCCCCTGCCGGTTGGCCGGGAGAGTTGATCGCTGATGGGATGTCGTGCCCGCCCGGTTTGGGCGTGAGCACTGCTTCATTAGGTCGCTGATGGTTCTCCCGCGGGCTGCTGATGGGGTTTCGACCGGGGCAGAGAGGGTGGGAGAAGAGTGTTGCAGCTGTTCGTCGGTGATGACTGGGCCGAGGATCACCACGATGTCGAGGTGCTGGATGCCGCCGGCCGGCGGCTGGCCAGGGTCCGTCTGCCCGAGGGTGTGGCGGGGATCGCCCGGCTGCACGCGATCATCGGCGATCTGGTCGGTGAGGACGACGAGGACGTCGAGGTGAAGGTCGGTATCGAGACCGACCGGGGGCCGTGGGTGGACGCGCTGGTCGCGGCCGGGTACCAGGTGTTCGGGGTGAACCCGCTGCGGGCGGCCCGGTACCGGCAGCGGCACACGGTCTCCGGCGCCAAGAGCGACGTGGCCGACGCGCACGTGCTGGCCGACATGGTGCGCACCGACTCCCATCAGCTTCCTCCGGTGGCCGGTGACAGCGCCCAGGCCGAGGGGATCAAGGTGGTGACCCGGACCCACAAGACGCTGATCTGGGAGCGCACCAGGCACACCCAGCGGCTACGGCACGCGCTGCGCGACTACTTCCCCGCCGCGGTGGAGGCGTTCGAGGACCTGGACGCCGCCGACACCCTGGCGCTGTTGGCCAAGGCGCCCGATCCGGCGTCGGCGGCCAAGCTCACGATCGCCCAGATCAGCGCGGCCCTCAAGCGGGCCCGCCGCCGGGACGTGGCGGTCAAGGCGGCCAGGATCCAGGCCGTCCTGCGCGCGGACCAGTTGGGCCGCCCGCCGGTGGTGACCGCGGCCTACGCCGCCTCGGTGCGCGCGCTGATCGCTGTCCTGTCCGTGCTGAACGAGCAGGTCAAGACGTTGCAGGAGCAGGTGGAAGCCCATTTTGGGCAGCACCCGGCCGCTGAGATCCTCACCTCCCAGCCCGGACTCGGCCCGATCCTCGGCGCCCGGGTGCTCGCAGAGTTCGGCGACGACCCGGACCGGTACGTCTGCGCCAAGGCCCGCAAGAACTACGCCGGCACCAGCCCGATCACCCGCGCGTCCGGCAAGAAGAAGATCGTCGTCGCCCGGTACGTGCACAACGACCGGCTCATCGACGCCCTCATGAGCCAGGCCCTCTCCGCGCTGACCGCCTCACCCGGCGCACGCGCCTACTACGACCAGCTCAAAGCCCGCGGCGCCGGACACAACGCCGCGCTGCGCCAGCTCGCCAACCGGCTCGTCGGCATCCTCCACGGCTGCCTCAAAACCGGCACGCTCTACGACGAAGCAACCGCATGGTCACACCACTCCAAAACACTCGCTGCTTGACACCTAAGCCCCTGGGATGTCTGTCGCGGTTCTTGGGGTATCCTGCGCCCGGTTTCAGACCGGATACCCCGACAGTCCCGTTTCTCCTGACTGGAGCGCGGCCCCTCGAGGCCGACCATTCGGACAAACCTCTACCGCGAACTCCGCTGCATTCCTAAGTTAGCGGCATTGGGTCGGACTCCACGATCGCACCAGAAAAGATCCGGCGCGCCGCGAGACCGGACATAGGGTTCAAACACGCCGGCTACGCCGCCCATGCACGCCCGTCAGCCCGACCGGACCGGGGGATCGTAGGCGATCGGCCGCGCGATCCAGCACCATGGACGGGTGGAGACCCTCCGGACGAACAGCGACCTTTACCTCGCTGTGGTGACCCTCGGCGAGTCGGAGCCCGCCAAGTGCCGGACGCTGGACGAGTACCTCCGGGCGTTCTGGCTGGCCGGGTACGACTACCGCGACGCGGCCACCCTGAGCCCGGGTGACTTCCTCGGCCTGCTGGCCACCGCCCTGGATGGTCCGGTGCCGCCGTTCGATCCGTTCTGGGCGAAGGAAGACCTGTCCCACACCGACGGCGTCGACCCGTTCACGGTCTGGGCCCGGACCCTGCGCGCGCAGATCTGCGATATCCGCGAGCTTGCGAAGGACGGCCTGTACGAGAACCCGAACCGGCACCACGGCGTCACGGCTCCCCGTCCGTACGGCGTCGAGCACCGCCCGATCCCCGATCGGTGGTGCAACTTCGACATCACGTCCTACCTGGAGTGTGGGGTCGAGGGTGCGTTTGGCGGCTGGCGGCCGGAGTTCGACGGTGCTGTGGTGGACGGCGAGCCGTGCGAACCGTTGCAGCTGGAGCGGCTCCCCTGGGGGGAGTTGACCAAGTTCACGATCTGCGGCCAGAGCTACGAGTAGCCGGCGGGCCGCAGCACACCGACGTCCATACCGGTCACGGCCACCGCCCACGCGTCCAGGTGCGGTCCTTGTTAATGCCGCTGCAGCCCGTCGCGCCGGACCGGCTGGTAGCCCGTACCGGCCAGGTCGAGGATGTAGTGGTAGCGGCTCGTGCGGGCGTGGTTCGGCGCCAGCTCCCACACGGCCGCGACCGTGTGACGGGCATCCGCCCAGGCGGCGAACAGCACCACGTGGCCGACCCGGTCGCCCGAACGCTTCTGCCAGAGCAGGCCGTCGCCGGGCAGCAGCTCAGCTGGGCTGATCGGGCAGCTGACCTGGTCGAGATCCCGGGTGGTGTACGACCGGTCGAGCCGCCACGCATACGAGAGGAAGCCCGAGCAGTCCGTCCGGTATCCGTCGCGCCGACCGCTCCGGTCGTAGGGAACGCGTGCATCGATCCAGCGCCGTGCGCGCGCCAGGATCTCCTCCCGCCGCACCAAAGCTCCGCTCTCCGGTGCCCGGCCTGCCAGGGTGGGGCCGGCCCCTGCGGGCGCTGCATCGACCGCCTCCGCGACAGTCGGTGCGGCGCCCGCCCCCGTTACCGGGGCCGTCACCACGATCGCCATGACCGCCGCGTGCTCACGCCCCCGTGCGCAGCGGTCGACCCCTCGCCCACGGGCACCCCCGGCTTCAGAATCCGAAGCCCGGGACTTTGCGGGCTGGCTCTCATGGCTTGTGACCAGCGTGGCTGGGGCCGCTGCAATTCCCCTGCAAGTTCGCTGTAACCCCTGCCACGACGGATTCCGTGGTGGGATCGGCTACGGCACCATCCAGCCGAGCACCGACGTGGACTGGAGCCACGACAGCACGCAGAGCACCAGCAGGCCGAGCAGGCTCCAGCCGATGATCCGGCGCAGCAGCGTGCCTTCCTCGCCCACGGCACCCACGGCCGCCATGCCGATCGCGAGGTTCTGCGGCGAGATCATCTTCGCCATCACGCCGCCGGAACTGTTCGACGCGCCGAGCAGGATCGGCGACATTCCGAGTTCCTTCGCCGCTGTCACCTGGAGGCCGGCGAAGAGAGCGTTGGCGCCGGCGTCCGTGCCGGTGATCATCACGCCGAACCAACCCACGACGGGCGCGAGGAACGCGAAGAACGCGCCCGCTTCCGCGAGGAACAGCCCGAGCGTGATCGTCTGCCCGGACAGGTTCATGACGAAGGCCAACGCGAACACGCAGAGGATCGTGAAGATCGCCCACCCGAACTGGCGGATCGTGCGGCCATAGGTCCTGGCGCCGTCGACGGGGGTGATCTTCAGTACGAGCATCGTGAGCAGGCCCGAGATGAACAGCAGCGTGCCCGTCGCCGACGCCCAGTTCAGCTCGTACAGGGTGGGCACGGTCTTGCCGGCGGCGTTCTGGATGTTGAAGCCCGGCCACGTGTAGACCTGGGTGAGCGTGGCGAGCCACTCCTTCACCGGGCCGATCTGCGCGATCGAGAAGACCGCCACGATGATCGCGTACGGGGCGAAACGCCATGAGCACGTCGGTGCGCGAGTCGCCGCTGGGGCGGCCGGCCTTTCGGGCGAGCGCCGGGCTGGCCTCGTCGGCCGCGCCACCGGCCACCGCCGGTATGCCGCTGCCCGCGTACTGCAGCGGCTGCGCCGGCTTCCACACCCGGACCAGCACCACGACGGCGCCGGCCGCGAGCACCGCCGCGAAGATGTCCGCGAGCTGGTACGGGGCGTAGTTTGAGAACACGAACTGGGCCACGGCGAACACGCTGCCGGCGGCCAGGGCGGCCGGCCACGCGTTCCGCAGCCCGCGCCGGCCGTCCGCGACAAAAATCAGGACGAACGGGATCAGCAGCGCGAGGAACGGGGTCTGCCGGCCCACGATGGCGCCGAAATCGTCGGCGGGCAGCCCGGTGACCGAGCCGAGCGGCGCAGCACCGCGAAGTGGCCGGTCTCGACGGTGAGGTTGTAGATCCAGATCGCGTTGAACGTGATCCAGAGGATGAGCAGCACGCTGCGCGCCGCGCCGTAGGCACCGGCGTTGAGCGCCTGGCCGAGCGGCATCGAGTACGCGAACAGCGCCACCAGCAGCGATACACCCAGCGCGGCGAGGCCCGCCCAATGCGCCTTCCACTTCAGCCCCGCGAGCAGGACCAGCAGGGTCGCCAGCGGTAGCACCGCCAGCAGGGCAGAGAAGGCGAGGTGATCCGTCGGGTTCAGGTCTTGGATGTACACCGTCACTCCCTCGGGTCAGGGCGGCGCGCACCCGCCGTACTCCGTAACCAAGCCAGGCCCATGACGAAAAGTCGTCCGACCACGGGCGCCGCCTGGTATACCAAATATCGGTACAGATCTGGTGCTGCTGTGATCTGTCAGCGCATAGTGGTCGGAGGTCCCGTAACAGGAAAGACATTCCCGTTCCGCGGAAAGCATGGGAGGATGCCCGATGGAGATCCGCCACCAGACCCACCCGGACGAGTTCCCGGCCCTGGACACAGAGGCGCTCCGGCGCCGGTTCCTGGTCGAGGACCTGTTCTCGCCCGGGGAGTTACGGCTGGTGCTGAGCCATCATGACCGGCTCGTGGTCGGCGGGGTCCATCCAGCGGGGCGGGACGTTCCACTCAACCCACCTGATCAGCTCCGGGCCGAGTCGTTCTGCGACCGGCGCGAGCTCGCCGCGGTGTGCGTGAGCGGCGCGGGCGTGGTCGTCGTCGACGGGCAGAAGCACGAGTTGACCCCGCACGACGTGCTCTACGTCGGCCGCGGGGCGCGCGACGTCACCTTCGGCGGCGACGACGAAGCCCGCTTCTACCTCCTGTCCGCCCCCGCGCACGCCAGCCATCCCACCACCCTCGCGCGCCGGGAGGAGGTGGAGACCGTGCACCTGGGCGACGCGGCGCATGCGAACGTGCGCACGATCCGCAAGTACGTGCATACCGGTGGCGTCGCCTCGTGCCAGCTCGTACTCGGGATCACAACGCTCGCCGAGGGCAGCGTCTGGAACACCATGCCGTGCCACACGCACGACCGCCGGACCGAGGTCTACTTCTACTTCGGGCTCGGCGCCGGCAACCGGGTGATCCACCTCTCCGGCCGCCCGGACGCCACCCGCAACCTCGTGGTCGCCGACCAGCAGGCGGTGATCAGCCCGTCGTGGTCGGTGCACTGTGGCGCCGGCACCTCGAACTACTCCTTCGTCTGGGCGATGAGCGGGGAGAACGTCGCCTTCGACGACATGGACCACGTCGCCATCGAGGAACTCAGGTGAGCGGAGGAAAGGCGCGACGCGGTCGAAAGCCGGGCGACGCGCCAGCGAAGCCGGTGGCGTGGCGCACGGCGTCGACCGCGGCTCAGGGCGCCTCGACGCAGCGAACAAGGACAACACAGTGAGCGGGCTGGACGAGCGGTTCGGGCTGCATGGGCAGACCGCGCTGGTCACCGGCGCGCGCGGCGGGATCGGCCGGGCCGCGGCGCTCGCCCTGGCCGACGCGGGCGCGGACGTCGTGCTCTGGGGCCACCGCCCGGGCAGCCTCGATGACATGGCGAAGGAGGTGCACGATCGGGGCCGCCGGGCGGTGTCCGTCACCGCCGACCTCGCCGACGCGGACACCGTGCGCACCGCCGCGGAGACAGTCCTCGCCGACCACCGGATCGACATCCTGGTGAACAACGCCGGCACGATCCGGCGCGGTCCGGCCGCCGAGACGCCGCCGGAGGACTGGCAGGTCGTCCTCGACGTCAACCTGACGGCGCTGTTCCGGCTCTGCCAGCTCGTTGGCCGGCCGATGCTCGACCGGGGCCGCGGCAAGATCATCAACGTCGCCTCGATGCTGTCGTTCCAGGGCGGTGTCCGCGTGCCGGCGTACACGGCGAGCAAGCACGCCGTCGCGGGCGTCACGAAAGCGCTCGCAAACGAGTGGGCGCCGTCGGGGGTGAACGTCAACGCGATCGCGCCGGGGTACATCGCCACCGACAACACGGCAGTGCTCAGGGCCGATCCCGTACGCGAGTCGGAGATCCGTTCCCGCATCCCGGTAGGCCGCTGGGGCGAGCCGGACGACCTCGCCGGTGCCGTGATCTTCCTGGCATCCCCGGCGTCGGACTACGTCCACGGGCATGTGCTCGCCGTCGACGGAGGGTGGTTGGCGCGATGACCGTCCAGTCAGGCCAGTCCCGGCCGCGCACTCAGCAGCGATCGCCGTCGGCCATGCAAGACGGTCGCCGTTCTGGAAGCGCTTGCCGAGGAGCACCGGCTGTCCGAGATCGCCCGCGTCACCGGGCTGCACACCTCGACCGTCCACCGGATCCTGCAGGAGCTGGTGGCGCTCGACTGGGCGCGCGAGGACGAGGACCGCGGCTACGCGCTCGGATCGCGGCTGCTGGCGCTGGCCGGGCGGGCCAGCGACGACTCGGACATCGCCCGCTCGGCCCGGCCGGCGCTGCGGACCCTCTGCGAGCGCACCGGCTACACCGTCCACTTCGCCGTACGCCACGGGGACGAGGCCGTGTACGTCGACAAGCTGGACGGCCGCCGGGCGTACCGGATGCGGTCGCGGGTGGGGTTGTCGTTGCCGCTGCACTGCACGGCGATCGGAAAGGCGATCCTCGCCACTCTCCCGGACGAGGAGGTACGCCTAATCGCCGGCCGCACCGGGTTACCGCGGCGCACCCAGCACACGCTCACCGGCGCCGACACGTTGCTCGCCAACCTCGCGGCGGCACGGGCACGCGGCTGGGCGCTGGACGACGAGGAGAACGAGTTGCACACCCGGTGCCTCGCCGCCGTCGTGGTCGACCATCGCGGGCTGCCGATCGGGGCGATCAGCCTCTCGGCGCTCGTCTTCGACATGGACCGCGAGCGGGCCCGCCGGCTCGCGCCACTGGTGATCCACACGGCCCGGGAGGTGTCCGCGGCGCTCGGCGCCCGCCCGTAGCCAGCGCCGGGCCGTGGTTGACGCGACCACGACCCGGCGGATCAGTCAGCCCACGTGGAAAAGCTGACCACGGACGGCGCCCTTCGTGAACTCCTTGGTGTGAACGTTGAAGTAGTAGTTGGCAGAACGGGCAACAGGCGGTGCTTGGTTCAACGCTTACATGGCGTAACGGCTCTGGCCGGGTCGGCACATGCACAGGGAGCGACTTCCTCGCAAGCGATAGCATTCAGTTAAGAACCAAGCAGTAAGAACCGATCCGGTGATGATGACGGGCGCGGAGGGTGGATGGAGTTCCGGATCCTGGGCCCGGTCGAGGTCGTCGTCGACGGCGGCCGCCGCCTTCCGCTCGCCGGTCCGAAGCCGCGCACGCTGCTGGCGGCGTTGCTGCTCGATCCGGGGCGCACCGTGGCCACCAGCCGGCTGGTCGACGGAGTCTGGGGTGAGCAGCCGCCGGGCACCGCGAGCGCGCTGATCCAGACCTATGTCTCCTCGCTGCGGCGCGCGCTGGCGCCCGCGGCCGGCCGGGATCTCATCGCCACCCGGCCGCCCGGTTACACCATCGAAATCGACCCCGACCAGGTTGACCTCACCCGGTTCTCCGCGCTCGCCGCCCGCGGACGCGGGTGCGCCGCGGCCGGCCGGCACGGCGAGGCAGCCGAACACTTCACCGCCGCGCTGGCGCTGTGGCGGGGGCCGGCGCTGGAAGGGCTCGGTGAGTCGTTCATCCGCGCGGCCGGCGTCCGCCTCGACGAGTTACGGCTGGTCGTCACCGAGGAGCGGATCGCCGCCGAACTCGCCACCGGCCTCACGGCGCACCTGGTCGCCGAGCTGTCCGAACTGGTCCACGCCCACCCCCTGCGGGAGCGGCTGCGCGGCCAGTTGATGCTGGCGCTGTACCGGTCCGGACGGCCGGCGGACGCGCTCAGCGCCTACCGCGAGGGCCGCGCCGCGCTCATCGAGGAGCTCGGGATCGAGCCCGGCCGCGACCTCGACGGCCTGCACCAGGCAATCCTCCGTGGCGACCCGAATCTGCTCGAGCCCGTCCCGCCGGCTGAGCCGGAGCCCGACCTGGGCACGGAGCCGGTTGCCGAGGACACCACGGCCCCGGTTGTCGACGTCCGGGCACCGTCCCAGCTCCCACCGGCGGTGGCCGACTTCGTCGGGCGCGCGGAACTGGTTGCCGGCGCGGTCGAGCTACTGGCCGGCGAAAGGCACGCGGTGCCGATGTGCGCCGTCTCCGGCAAGGCTGGCTCGGGCAAGACGGCGCTCGCCGTCCACGCAGCGCAGCAGGCCCTCGATCATTTCCCCGACGGGCAGCTGTTCGCGTCACTCCGTGGCGCCGCCGCGCCTGTCACGCCGAACGAGGTGCTGGCCCGTTTCCTGCGAGCGCTCGGCGTGCCCGGCAGCGACCTGCCCGAATCGGTCGAGGAGCGCGCGGCTCTGTACCGGAGCGCGCTCGCCGGCCGGCGGGTCCTAGTCGTCCTCGACGACGCGGTCAGCACCGAGCAGGTCCGGCCGCTGCTGCCCGGCAGCACGAGCTGCGCGGTCCTGGTCACGAGCCGGATCCGCCTCGCCGGGTTGGAGGGGGCCGCCCTCCTCGACCTCGACGTGCTGTCCGCTGAGGAGTCCCTCGCACTGCTCGCCCGGGTCGCCGGAGCCGAGCGGGTCGCCGCTGAGCCGGAGGCCGCGCTGGAGACGGTGACGCTCTGCGGGTTCCTGCCGCTCGCGGTCCGCACGGCCGGGGCCCGGCTCGCCGCCCGGACACACTGGCCGTTGTCGCTGTTCGCGCGGCGCCTCTCCGACGAGCGCCGCCGCCTCGACGAGCTGGCCGTCGGCGATCTGGAGGTCCGGGCCAGCCTGGCGATCAGCTACAGCGGACTCGGTGACACCGAGCGGGCCGCGTTCCGGCGGCTCGGGCTGCTCGGCGTCCCGGACTTCGCGCCGTGGATCGCGGGTCCGCTGCTGGACGTGCCGCTCGCCGAGGCGGAGCAGGTCGTCGAACGGCTGGTCGACGCGCGGCTCCTCGACTCCGCCGGCATCGACGCCACCGGTCAGCTCCGGTACCGGCTACACGACCTGCTCCGGGTGTACGCCCGGGAGCGCGCCGAGGCGGAGGAGACCCCGGCGGAGCAGGCCGCCGCGGTCACCCGTGTCCTCGGATCCTGGTTCTGGCTGGTCAACCAAGCCGCGCTCAAGGCGCCGAGCGGCGTGCTGCGGCTCGGCCCGGACGACAGCGCCGAGTATCCGGTCGATCCGGTGATCGCCGCCGAACTGCTCGCCGATCCCAACGCCTGGTTCGAAGCCGAGCAGGCCAGCCTCGTCACCGCCGTCGAGCGCGCAGGCGCGATGGATCTCGACGGGATCGCATGCGAGCTGGCCGCGGCGCTCGTCGCCTCGCCCGTCGCGGTACGCAACCAGTTCGACGAGTGGTGGCGCACCCACGACGCTGGGCTGGCCGCCGCCCGCCGCGCCGGCAACCGCCGTGGCGAGGCCATGCTGCTCGCCGGACTCGGCCAGCTCCGGTACGAGCAGGACCGCTTCACCGACGCCCACCGCTACCTGCACGACGCGCTCGCCGCGTTCCGCGAGGTCAAGGACGCGCACGGCGAGGCCACCGTCCTGGCCACGCTCAGCACAGTCAGCTGGGAGCAGGGCCACTTCGCCGAGGCGGCGCGCTACCTCGATCAGGCGCGGGCGGCGTTCGTCGAGTTGGGCGACGGCGCCGGCCTGGCCTACGCCGCGTACGGGCTCGGCACGATCCACCGCGAGCAGGGCCGTTCCGTCGAGGCGCTCGACGCCTTCGACCAGGCGCTGGCGGCGTACCGCTCCACCGGCAGCCGCCGCGGCGAAGCGCTCACCCTGCGCGGCATCGGGCTGGTCCACCGCGCGGAGGGGCGACTGCCGTACGCCGCCGAGCTGTTCGAACAGGCCGTCACCGTGTTCACCGAGGTCGGCGACCGGCTCCACGAGGCGTACGCGCAGCAGTCGCTGGCGAAGGTCCGGATCCGGCAGGGCCGTGGCGCCGAGGCGGCCGCACCGCTGGCCCGCAGTCTGGACGTCTGCCTCGAACTCGGCGACCGGTACGGCGAGGCGCTGATGCTGCGGACGATCGGCGAGCTGCACCTGGCCGCGGGCGCGCTCGATCTCGCCGCCGACCACCTCGAACGCGCGCTGCGGCTCTGGCAGGAGATGGACGTGCCGCTGTTCGCCGCCCGTACCCTCCGCGATCTCGCCACGCTGCACCGGGCCCGCGGCGACGCGACGGCGGCCGCGGCGGCGCAGGACGAGGCCGTGGAGATCTTCCGTACGTTCGAGAGCCGCGAGTACCACGAGCTGACCGCGACCACCCGCTGCTGAGTGCCGGGCGCCAACGCGGCGCCGCCCGTGGGCGATGATGTGCGCGTGCTGCGAACCGTGACGACCACCCGCTACGTGACCCCGCTGCGCGAGGGCGGGTCGCTGCCGGGGCTGATGGAAGCCGACGACCTCGGCACGTACGTGGTGAAGTACCGCGGCGCAGGCCAGGGTCCGAAGGCGCTGGTGGCCGAGGTGATCGCCGGTGAGCTGGCGCGCCGGCTCGGCCTGCCGGTGCCCGAACTGGTCATCGCCGAGTTGGACGAGGTGATCGCGAGGCACGAACCGGATCCGGAGATCCAGCACCTACTCACCGCGAGCGTCGGCGCCAACCTCGGCATGGACTTCCTGCCCGGCTCGCTCGGCTTCGAGCCGCACGGCTGGGCGCCGGACGCCGACTTCGCCAGCCGGGTGCTGTGGTTCGACGCGCTCGTCGGCAACGTCGACCGGAGCTGGCGCAATCCGAACCTGCTCGTGTGGCACGGCGACGTGTGGCTGATCGACCATGGCGCCACGCTGTACTTCCACCACGCGTGGGCGAGCGCGGCACGCGCGGTGAGCCGGCCGTTCGACGCGCGTGACCATGTGCTCGCCCCGTTCGCCACCCGCCTCGACGAGGCCGACCGGGCGCTCGCTCCCCTGGTCACCGCCGAGTCGCTGGGCGAGGTCGTGGCGCTCGTACCGGATGAGTGGCTGGACGGCGAACCGGGATTCGACGGCGTCGAGGCGCTGCGGGCGGCGTACGTCGAGCACCTGCTGGCCCGGGTCGCCGCGCCGCGCGTCTGGCTGCCGGAGGCGGTGGCATGAGGCACGTGTTCGAGTACGCGGCGGTGCGGGTGGTGCCGCGGGTGGAGCGCGGCGAGTTCGTCAACGCCGGGGTGCTGCTGTACTGCCAGTCCCTGGACTTCCTCGGCTCGGGCATCCACCTCGACGAGGCCCGGCTCCTGGCGCTCGATCCGTCGGTGGACGTGGCCGGAGTACGGGCGGGGCTAGCGGCGTACGAGACGGTGTGCGACGGCCGGGACGGATCGGCGTCGTCCGCACCGCCGGCCGGGCAACGGTTCCGGTGGCTCACGGCGCCACGCAGCACGATCGTCCAGCCGGGGCCGGTACACGCCGGGCTCACCGCCGACCCGCGCGCCGAACTGGCGCACTTGATGGACGTCCTGGTGCGGTGAGGCGGTCGCGGTTCCCTGACTGGGAACCGCGACCGCCTCGAGCCTTACCGCAGCTGGTACGCCCGGATCACCGTCTGCTCGACGATGTTGCCCTCCGCGTCGTCAGCGAATGCGCGCAGCGAGACATACCCGCTGGCCGGGTGGGTGACGGTCACCTTCCACTTGGCGCCGTCGCGCACCACGGTCGCCGGCTTCCAGGTCTTGCCGTCGTCGTAGGACACGTTGACGCGCAGACCCAGAATGTTGGCGGTGCCGGAGCCAGCCTGGCGCGTCACCGTGGCCGGGAACGAGAACGCCTGCCCGCCCTTGACGGTGTTGCGCAGGTCGACGGCCGGCTGGAAGCCGACGGTGAGCAGCGGCAGCGCGCCGGCGCCCTCCCACGCGTTCGACTTGAACTGCCACTGGGCGGTCGTGCTCGTCGCCAGCGGCCACCGCGGCTCGGCGCGCTTCGACGTGGCGCTGAGCAGGTAGGTGCTGTCGCCCATCGGCACCGGGAAGACGCCCCGACCCGGCACGTTGGTCGAGCCGACGAGCTTGCCGTCCCGGTGCAGGCTGGTCGTGCCGGTGTCGGTGTCGTACTCGCCGTCCGGAATCCGCAGGTGTCCCGCCGAGTCGCTGTAGAGCGGCAGGGTGACGTCGATGAGGTTGCCGACGCGCTGGGCCCACGGGTGCTGCCCGAGCTCGTCGTTGGCGTTACCGGTGAACGCGGTGCCGTAGGCCGCCTTGTTCCACTCGATCGTCGTCGCCGGGCCGGCCTTCAGCTGCGCGGGCGGTGCGTACAGCGCGTCGCCGAAGAAGTCCCAACCCTCGGACCACTGCTCCCACACGCCGGGGCTGAAGTACTCCGTCCGCTCGGTCGCGGTCGGCACGCTGTCCGAGACGAATGGGTTGATCACCTGCCCGCCGATCGTGGCCGCGGCGTAGGTGCTGCGCCGGGTGTTGATCCCCTGGTGGCCGAAGTACCGGGCCTTCACCGCGGCGAGGTCCTTGGTCTGCCGGTCGTAGTTCAGCACCGGCGGAATGCTGCCGGCTGCCGAGGCGGCCACCTCGTACCGGTGCTTGCTGTTCAGCTTGGTGACGAGCGAGGCGGTAGCACCGGCCTTCTTGGACTGCTCCAGGAACCGCAGCACGGTGTCGGACTGGCCGAACAGCGTCGGCAGCGCCAGCTCTTCGGGCGCCTCCTCGCCGGCCGCTGTGCGCTGCGCCTGTGCCCGCAGCAGGCCCGCGAGCCGCCCGTTAGCCTCGACGGGCACCGCGAGCGCCACGCGCCCTCCAGCCGCCTTGACGTTCTTGAGCCGGGCGACCACGTCCTCCCAGGTCAGGTCATACGACAGCCCGAGCGCCACGAGCTTGCCCTTGGCGTCGACCTTGGCGAGGTCCGCCGGTGTGCCAGCGCCGCCGTAGACGACGCCCAGGCTGACGTTCAGGTCGGGGGTGGGCAGGTCGAGCCAGCTCGCGGCGACCGGGAACTTCTGCGGCCCGGTGGCATTGAGATCGATGTCCGGCTCTACCGCGTGCAGCCAGTTGGTGAACGCGTACGCCGACGAGCGCACACCCGGCGTGGACGCCGCGTAGACCTCGTTGAACCGCGGGTCGACCACGGTCGCGAAGAGGTACGGGAAGTCGACGGCCTTCGGCTGCGCGGAGTGCGAGACGACCCGGAGACCGCCCTTCGCCGCCGGCTGGTCAATCGCCATCGACACCCGCTTGCCGGTGCGCCCGTCGAACGTGAGCGTGGTGTTGCGGGTGATCTTGATCTCCGGGTTCGCCATGAACGTGAGCGTCGGCTCCAGGCCGGCGCGCGGCGTCACGACGTCGGCGATCACCGTGTAGCGGCCCGGCGGGATCCGCACCTTCTCGCCACTCGCGCCCTCGAACACGTCGCCCGTGTCGAGGTTGGTGACCGCGAGCTGGTGCCAGCCCTCGGCCGAGTCGGCGCCGGTGCGGTCCTTCACCTTGACGACCAGGTCGTACCGCTCCGGCTCCTCGTACACGCCGACCGGCGTGCGGACCGTGGTCTTGCCGTCCGCCGTGGCCGCGCCGAGCACGCCCGCGTAGTTGCCGACCTTGCCCGCCACCGCCTTGACGGCGATCGTCACGGAGGCCTTGCCGCGGGCGGGCACGGTGACCGTGCTGGCGCTCAGGGTCGCCAGCCCGGCCGGGGCCGGCTTGCCCGCCTCGTTGGTCAGCGCGACGTTGAGCTTGAGCGTGACCGGGGTCGCGGCCGCGTTGTAGTAGGTGACCGTGCGACGCTGCACCGGCGCGGTCGCGTGCGGCCACTTCAGGTAAGTGCTGAGGCTGCCCGGGGTGGCCTGAACCTGCTGAGCGGTGGCCCGCACCAGGTCGAGGCGGCCGGCGCCGACCGCGTTCGGTCCCAGCGTGCCGAGCGGCTTCGCGGTGCCCATCAGCGCGGCCTTGAGCCGGTCGCCCGTCCAGTCCGGGTGCTGCTGGGCCAGGATCGCCGCGGCGCCCGCGACGTGCGGGGTGGCCATCGACGTGCCCGAGAGCCGCGCGTAGTTCTCGTCCACCGCCTCGTCCGGGAACGTGCCGGTGGCGCGGGCGGCGACGATGTCGCTGCCCGGGGCGGCAAGGTCCGGCTTGATCGCGTTGTCGCCGAGGCGCGGGCCGCGGCTGGAGAACTCGCTGAGCTTGTCGGCCTTGGTGACGCTGCCGATCGAGAGGGCGGCGTCAGCGGCGGCCGGCGTGCCGATGGATCCGTCCCGGCCGAAGTTGCCGGCGGCGATCACGAACAGCGTGCCGTACTGCTTGCTGATCCGGTTGACGGCGAGCGACATCGGGTCGGTGCCGTCCGTCGGCCACCCGCCGAGGCTCATGTTGACGACCTTGGCCTTGGCGCCGGTGGCGGCCCACTCCATGCCGGCGATGATCCAGTCGAACTGACCGGAGCCGTTGTCGTCCAGCACCTTGCCGACCGCGAGCTTCGCGTCCGGGGCGACTCCCTTGTACTTGCCCTTCGACGCGGCGCCCGAGCCGAGCGCGATCGACGCGACGTGCGTGCCGTGCCCGTACTTGTCGTCCACGGTGCCGGTCGGGGTGAAGTTCTTGGTCGCGCCGACGCGGCCAGCGAAGTCCGCGTGGTCGGTGTCGTAGCCGGTGTCGAGCACGGCCACGGTGACGCCCTTACCGGTGTATCCGGCCTTCCACGCCGTTGGCGCGCCGACCTGCGGCACACTCTTGTCGAGGTTGGCGCGGACCTTGCCGTTGAGCCACAGCTTCCGCACGCCCCCGCTGAACGCGCGCTTCGCCGGGCCGCCCGGGGTGAGCGCGGACCAGAACCTCGGCGCCTCGCTCTTCTGCTCGTTCAGGACGGTGAGGCCGAGGCTCGGGAGGACCCGCCCCTTCCGCGCACCGGTCGGCGCTGCCGCCGTCCGGGCATCCGGGTACTCCGCGAGCATCGGGACGACCTTGGAGTGTGCGTCGTCGTAGCCCTGCCGCACCAGGCCGGTGACGTTGAACAGCTGCCGGTCGAGGACGCCGGCGCTGATCAGCGGCTGCGCGTCGGACGGCACCACGTACCAGTCGCCGCGGACCGCGTACTCGGCGAACTGCACCGGGCGGGAGCGCTTTGCCAGGTCGACCTGGCGCGGGCGCCCGCCCACGACGGCGATGCGGTCGCCGGTGATCAAGGTGACCCAGGCCGCGCCCCTACCGGCCTTCGCATCCACTGTGGATGGAGCAGGATTCTTCGGGCCGGCGGAGGCTGGCGGTCCGGCCGCCATCGCCACCGTCAGCGCGGCTAGGCACGCTAACGCTCGTACGGGAGTTCTCATTGCTGGTCCCCTTCGTCACTGAGGTCTCAACACCTGAAGGACTCGGGTGGGCGAGGCCAATGTTGACGCATCGGGTCAAGAGGGGGCTGAGGGCAAGAAAGCGGGTCCTTTCGGGCATGGAGCGGCCGTGGTTTTCCGGGCTATAGCCCGGAAACCACGGCCACCATCAGGTCATGCGCAGGTGATCTTCAGGTCCGCCCAGTCGGCGTGATCGGAGTTCTGGCCATCGCCGCTGTCAGTGGTCGTCAGCCGGACGACCGTGGCGCCGGTGATGTCCGCGGTGATCGGGACGGCTGCCGACGTGCCGGTCACCGGCCCGCTCTCGGCGACCTTCTTCGCGTCCGCCCAGATCTCGAACCCGACCGAACCGCGCCCCTTCGTCTCGTCGTCGATGCCGACCACGGCCTGCACGCTGGTGCAGATGCCGCCGGCGTAGTACTCGACGTCACTCGGCGCGTGGACGCCGAGGCCCTTGGCGTAGACGGTGCCGCGGATCGTGATCGGCTTGCCGTCTCCCGCGGGCCGCTCGCCGTTGCTGCGGTCGCGCTCGACCGGGCCGAAGAAGTTCGCCGACGTCAGGAACGGCACGTCGCTGAGGAACACCGTGCCGGTGGGCGCCGGTGGCGGCACCACGACCGTCGCCACGGACGTCGTCACCGACGGACGGGCGCCCTGGCCCGGGTAGTAGGTGATCCTCCCGATCAGATCGTAGGAGCCAGCCGGGGTGTCCGCGGGCGGGGTCACCGACCAGGTCGTCCTCAGTGGACGGTTGGGCAGCAGGACGGGCACGCTCGATCGGGATGTCGCCTTGACCGTCCAGCCGGCCGGCGCCGTCAGCTCGACCCAGGTGAGCGCCGCCGGCAGCCGGCCGTGGTTGGTGCCGGCCGTCGTAAGCACCGTGGCCTTGCCCGGCGCCACAATCGGGATGGCCCCCGGCGCGTCCACGGCCAGGCTCACGGCCGGCGGGTACAGCGGCCAGCGACGGTCCGGACCGACGCGCACCAGCGCCGTGCCGTGCGCCGGAACGGCAGCGCTGATCGTGCCGGCGGTGTGCCTGTTCGTCTTGGCCCACAGGTCACGGACCCGGTAGGCGGGCGCCGCGGCCAGACCCGCCGCCGCAGTCGTCGTACTGATCGTCGCTGCGCGGTCGGTCTCGTTGTACAGCGCGATCGCCCGGTCGCCGTTGCTCAACGGCTTCACCACGACGTACCGGCCCTGCTCCTGCGCGATCACCTCGCCCTGGATGCCCAACGGATCCTGGTCGACGGCGATCACCTCGCGGTTGCCGAGGATCTCCAGCGTGGCCGGGGTCGCCTTGCGGATGTCACTGCCGATCAGCAGCGGCGCGGCCATGATCGCCCACATGCTGAAGTGGGTGCGGTACTCGTTATCGGTCATCTTGCCGTTGCCGACCTCGAGCATGTCCGGGTCATTCCACGCTCCCGGCCTGGCGTACTGCGCGAGCGGAAGGTTCCGCTGGATGATCCCCTTGAGGCTGCCCCAGCTGTCGTTGATGTCGCCGGTGGTGCGCCACAGGTGGCCGACGTCCGGCGCCCACAGCCACGGTTTGTTCTGGCCCCACTCGCAGATCGAGTAGACGATCGGACGGCCGGTGGCCTTCAGCGCGTCGCGCATCTTCGTGTAGCGCTCGACGGCGTCGCGGCCCTGGTTGTTGCAGTTGTCGTACTTCAAGTAGTCCACGCCCCAGGACGCGAACAGGTTGGCGTCCTGCTGCTCGTGGTCCAGGCCGCCGGGGAAGCCGGCGCGGTTACAGGTCTTCGTGCCGGCGCTGGTGTAGATGCCGAACTTCAAACCCTGCTCGTGGACGTAGTCCGCAACGGCCTTGATCCCATTCGGGAACCGCACCGGGTCGGGCACCAGGTTCCCGTCCTCGCCGCGCTGTGGCAGCGCCCAGCAGTCGTCGAGGTTGACGTACTGGTAGCCGGCGGCCTCCAGGCCCGAGGCGACGAAGTAGTCCGCGACGCCCTTCACCATCGCCTCGTTGAAGTCGGCGCGGCAGCCGGTGGTGTTCCAGTTGTTGAAGCCCATCGGCGGGGTGAGCGCCAGCCCGTCGCCGGGAGCCGCGGGGGCTGCTGAAGCGGGCGCTGTGGCGGCGGCGGCTGGCGAGGTGACGGCGATGGCGGGCAGTGCGAGCCCCATGGCCAGTAGCGGGGCGAGGAACCGTCGTAAGGAACCGGGCATGAGGCGACTCCGTAGCGATTCGAGAGGGACCAGAGCTATGCCGGAAAAGCTAAAGATGTCGGTACTGTTGCGTCAAGGTTTTCAGACAATTTCCCAAGAAATTCAACGCAATCAACCACGCTGCAACTGGACGCCCTGAACAGCCCTCCCGTCGAGTTGTGGAGTTTCGAGGGTGTCGGCGCCTCACGGACCCTCGAAACTCCGCAACTGAACGAGGCTGGCGGGGCTGGTGGGCCTCAATGCAAGAGCCGGGCGATGTTGGAAAATGTTGATTTCGGGATGACTGTGGTTCTGCGCCGGCGCGAACCGGACGGCCACCCGCTCAGCCGCGGTGCCTCCGCAGGCGGAGCTGGGCGGTGTAGAGGTCCGCGGGCCGGATGTCCGTCGTCCCGAAGCTCTCCAAGCGGCTGTTCAGTTCGCCCGTGAAGTCAGGGTTGTCCACCTGGCCGAAGTCACGGCACGGCGAGATGCCGACCGTGGCGCTGGCCGGCGCTACCTGGTCCAGCCGGATACAGCCGGCGCGCTCGTTGGTGATCGTGACGTTCCAGTGCGCGAACCGGCCGCCGTACAGCGGGCCGGCCGCGTAGTCGCCGCCGTGCAGGCCGTCGTTGTTCACCACGATCGCTGTGCGGACATTGCCGAAGGGCAGAGCCCGGTGGGTGTCGAACGTACCGTTCTCCATCACGCCGTCCGCCCACACGTTGCCGCAAGACAGGATCTCCACGTTGATGCCGTGGTGCACCGATCCGGGCGCGACCGGCACGGTGGCCTTCTCGATCACGAAGCCGGTGTTGAGGTTGTCGTGCGACTGCACACGGCAGGTGTAGGAGTGGTGCCGGCCACGGCCGCGCACCCGGGTGCCGGTCAGCGTCACGCCCTTCGCCGACGTCATGAGGATGCCGTTGTCGGCGTCGCTGACCACGACGTCGCGCGCCCAGCAATCCCACGCGAGCTGGAAGAGCAGACCGTTGAAACCGGTGTCGTAGAGGTGCCGGGGCTGCGGGCGCGACGGCAGCTCGATCGTGAGGTGCTCGACCCCGGCATCGCGCACGACCGGCCCGACGGTAGTGAGCCGGGGCGACCACACCGTGCGCACCGCGACCGGCAACGGCTGGGCGAGCGTGATCCGCCGGCCGCGAACCGCCACGATCCGCACCGGCCAGACGAACGGGTAACCGTTGAGCTTCGCCCGGTCCGCCCAGTTGTAGCTGGCGGCGCCGGGGATGTCGCCGCTGATGTGCTGGTAGAGGCCGTAGGCGGCGTCGTTCTGCAGCTTCAGCAGCACCCGCTGCCCGGACCGCAAGCCACGGGCGCTGTCCACCAGGAGCGTGCGGGCGCCCCGCGGCGCGTCGGCGGTGATCCGGCCAAGCAGGTCGTCGCCGATCCAGCCCTCGGCGGGGAAGCCACCGGCCCGGATGCCCGCGACCTGGTCCCGGAACCGGCCAGCCGGGCACACCCAGACCAGGCCCCCGGTCCAGCTCCAGGCCGACTTGTCGCCGCCGTACGGGCTGCCCCACGGGCCGATGATCTCGGTAAGCGAGCGCGTGCACCGCAGCGTGGTGCGGCCGCTGCCGGCGCCACGCAGCACCACGTTGTCGTAGCCGACCTGGACGATGCCGTCGATGCGGTACGTGCCGGCGGGCACGAACACGGCACCGCCGCCGCACCGGCCGGCCGCCGCGATCGCCCGGTTGATCGCGTCCGTGCTGTCGACGGTGCCGTCCGGGCGGGCGCCGAAGTCGCGCACGTTCGCCACGACCCACGGCCGGGGCAGCGGCCGATCGCCCGTGCGGTAGCCGGCGTATGCGACGTTCGGGATCTGCGGATGGTCGTCCGGCGACCGGACGAACTCGTCCCATAAGGGCGTCGTCGGGGCGGCCGCGCTGGGAACCGGAGCACCCAAGGCGCCGTAGGCCGTGGCGGCCAGTCCGGTCACGAGGAACTGCCTGCGGTGCATGCTCATGGAGAACCTCCGCTACGAGGCGTCCTCCACCCGCACGCGGAGCTGACCAGCACACTTTCGCACGAAGTGGGCTGGATCTTCTGGGCTATAACCCAGAAAACCACCGCCACCTCCTGCCGGCGGTCAGTACCGCAGGCTGCTGGACACCCTCAGGGGACGGCTATTTCGCGTCGGCGTAGCACTCGGCCACGGCCACGTCGAGCGGGAAGTGGACCGGCGTGGCGCCGAAGACGAGCCGCCCGGCCTCCTCGGCGGCGTCCCGCACGGCCGCCACGACGGCGTCGGCCTGCTCGCGCGGGCAGTGCACCAGCACCTCGTCGTGCTGAAAGAAGACCAGCTCAGGGCCGGCGGTGAGGCGGCCGCGCAGGATGGCGATCAGGGCGAGAGCCCAGTCGGCGGCGCTGGCCTGGACGACGAAGTTGCGGGTGAAGCGTCCCCGGTCGCGGGCGGCCTGGCCGGCGCGGCGCCCGGTATCGGCGTCGTCCGCCGTACCACCCGCTTCGGCACCGGCACCGGTAAGGACCGCCCGCCAACGATCAGATGGCGGCGGGCAGGTACGTCCGAGCCGGGACCGGACCAGCTCGCCCTGCTCCCCGGCCCGTGCGGCGGCTTCGACGTACTGCAGCGCCTTGGGGAACTGCTTCCGCATCGCCGCGAGCAAGGGAATCGCCTCGCCGCTGGTCTGCCCGTACATGGCGGCGAGGAGCGCGATCTTCGCCCGGGCACGGTCGCCGCCGAACGCCTCCGCCGCCAGCGCGGCGTAGAGGTCGCTGCGGGTGGACGCCTCGGCCATGCCCCGATCGCCGGAGAGTGCCGCCAGCACTCGCGGTTCGAGCTGGCTGGCGTCCGCCACGACCAGCACCCAGCCGGGATCGGCGATCACCGCGCGCCGCACCACCCTCGGGATCTGCAGCGCGCCACCACCACGAGTGGCCCACCGCCCGGAGACGACGCCACCGGCCACGTACTCGGGCCGGAACCGCCCATCGTGGACCCACGTCTCCAGCCAGGACCAGCCGTGGGCGGCGTACAGCCGGGAGAGTTCCTTGTACTCCAGCAACAGCGGCACGGCCGGATGGTCGACCTCGCGCAGCACCCACGACCGTGCCGACGGCACCTCGACGCCCTCCCGCGCCAACGCCCGTACTACCTCGGCCGGCGCGTCCGGGTTGACCCGCCGTCCGCCGAACACTGCCGTGATCTCGGCGGCCAGCTCGCGAAGGCGTTGCGGCAACTGGCCGGCGGCCGGACGCGGCCCGAGCAGCTCGGCGAGGAGCGCGTCGTGGACGTCCGCCCGCCACGGCAGCCCGGCATGGCCCATCTCGGCGGCAGCTAGTGCACCGGCAGACTCGGCGGCGACCAGCAGCCGCAGCCGGCCGTCCGCGTCGAGCCGGCGGGCGTGCTCACGGTGGACGGCGACGACAGCCTCTAGGGCGTCCTCTCCCAGCCCGCCGCGATCCGGTTCGAACAGGGTCGCCTGGTGGTCACGCGGGCCGGGGACAGGATCGTCAGGAACCGGGCGGCCCTGGAGCCGCGCCCACGCCGCCGCGACCGACCGCGGCTCGCCCCACCGGCCGTCCTGCCCGAGCAGCAGCGCTTCGGTGAGCGCGAGATCGTGGCACCGCGCGACGCGCACACCGGCCCGGAGCAGCAGCGGATAGATCTCCGGCGTGGACGCCCACACCCAGCGCGGTGTCCCATCCGCCTCCCGCCTGGCGACCTCGGCCACCAGATCGGGCACCGGCTCAACCGGCCCCGTGGGCGAGCCGTCGTCGGCGAGTGGCTGGATCAGCCCCCCGCCGCCCCAGGTCGTCACGAGAGCCAGCCGCACGCCCCCATCTTCGCCGGTAGCCCCGACAGTTCCCGCAGCGCCCGACACCGGCCGAGCCGGCATAGTGGCAGCGTGACCACCTCGCTGCGCTCCCTGCTCGCCGGGACCGTCGCCTTGGACCGCAGCGAGATCGCCACCGGACCGGCCGCCCGGTGTGCCGCCGGGGTCGGCGTCCCGCTGCTGATCGGCACCGCCGCCGGCCACGCCGGGCACGGGGTCGCCGCTGCCGCGGGCGCGATCGTCGTGGGCTTCGCGACCTTCCGGGGCGTTTACCGGACCCGCGCGCAGGTCGTCCTGCTGAGCTGTGCCGGCGCTGCCGTCTCCACGTTCGTCGGCGCCATCGCCGGCCAAGCGCTCTGGTCGGCGATCGCCGTCGTCGCACTGTGGGGGTTCCTGACCGGGCTACTGGCGGTGCTCGGCCAGGCGGCGGCGGTCGTCGGCCTGCTGTCGGCGATGGCGTTGCTGCTGGTGGCGGAGTTTCCGGCAAGCCCGACTCAGGCGGCGGTCCGGGCGGGGCTGGTGCTGGCCGGCGGGCTGTTCCAGGCGCTCCTGATCGTGGCACTGTGGCCGCTACGGCGGTTCCGGGCCGAGCGGCGGGTGCTCGCGACGGCGTACCGCAGCGTCGCCGGGTACGCCGCCAGCATCCCGGACGGCGCCGGCGACCTCCCCGATCCGGTCACGCTGCCGGCGGTCCGTGCCACGCTCGCGGATCCGCAACCATTCTCCCGCCGCGGCGAGACGCTGGTGTTCCGCGGCATGCTCGACGTGGCCGAGCGGATCCGCACCGAACTCGCCGCGCTGGCCCGCACCCGGCAACGGCTCGACGCGATCGACGCCCACGACGCCGTGGCCGCCCTCGACGACCTCCTCGTCACGGCATCCGCCGCGCTGGCCGTGGTGGCCGCGGGCCTCGACGCCGCGCAGCCACCGCGAGCACTGACCGCCGCCCGCGAACGGGCCAGGGCCGCCGCTGCCCGCCTCACGGCGCTCGCCGAGCAGGACCGGTCGAACCCGGTGCTCGGCGAGGCGGTCCGCGGCGCGCAGGCTCTGCTCGGACAGGTTCGCGCCGTGATCCGGCTCGCGATCGAACCGTCCGGAGTGGACGAGTCCAGTGTCGATCCGGTGCTGGCTCCGCCCGTGCTTGGCTGGCGGATAGGCGGGGTCAGGGACGCCCTCACCACGATCCGCGCGAACCTGTCACTCAGCTCAGCCGCGTTCCGGCACGCGATCCGGCTTGCCGCCGCGCTGGCGATCGGCACCGCCATCTACCGGCTCGTCCCGCTCGACCGCGGCTACTGGCTCCCGCTTACGGCGCTCGTCGTGCTGCGCCCGGACTTCTCCACGACGTTCACCCGTGGCCTCTCGCGGGTGGCGGGCACCATCCTCGGCGCCGGCCTGGCGACGGTGATCGCAGCGGTGCTGCGGCCGGGTCCGGTGCTGCTCACCGTGCTCGTCGTGGCCCTGTCCTGGTTCGCGTACGCGTTCTTCCAGGCGAACTATGTGGCCTTCTCCATCAGCGTCACGGCGCTCGTCGTCTTCCTACTCGCCTTCGTGGGGCTGCCGGAGAGCGACGCCGTCGTGTTCCGCGTCGTGGACACCGTGATCGGCGGGGCGCTCGCGCTGCTGATCTTCGCCGCGTGGCCCACCTGGGAGCGGCGGTTCGTCTCCGACCGCCTCGCCGAGCTGCTGGAACGGCAGAGCGCCTACGGCACGGCG
>Ga0210378_10000165_pt1 | contig 31513 bp, 30 predicted proteins | sample PLM1_60_b1redo_FD_155465 | JGI IMG/M metagenome (GOLD analysis project Ga0210378, IMG submission 155465) | Groundwater sediment microbial communities from an aquifer in East River, Colorado, USA - PLM1_60_b1 redo | ecosystem: Environmental > Terrestrial > Soil > Riparian zone | place: USA: East... | reverse complement strand
ATGTCCGATGGATCTTCGGCGGCGCGGGCCGACGCCCAGACGCCGACCGGCGGCGTTCTCGTCGCCGCCGATATTCGCGATATCGGCCGGCTCCTCGGCCTGGCCGGATCGACGCCTGGACGCCGTCCGCATCCACCAAGATCCATCGGACACGCCCTGGCCGGTCTCACCGGGCGTGCGGGTCCGGTACTCTCGCCGGCATGGGCACCCTGCTCACGCAACGCCGCGCGGTCGACCTGTGCCGCGTGGGCAGCTGCCTGTGTCCGGTGCGCTGAGGTCCCGCGCCCCCTTCACGTCATCCTTCCCGGCCGTCGAGCCGGGTGCTGATCCACACCTCAAGGAGGTCCCCGCATGAGCCGCGAGGACGTGCTCGTCACCGCCGACTGGGCCGAGCAGAATCTCGGCCAGCCCGGCATCGTCTTCGTCGAGGTCGACGAGGACACCAGCGCGTACGACAAGGGCCACATCGCCGGCGCCGTGAAGCTGGACTGGAAGACGGACCTGCAGGACCCGGTCCGGCGCGACTTCATCGACAAGCGGCAGTTCGAGCAGCTGCTGTCGGCGAAGGGAGTCTCGAACGACGACACCGTCGTGCTCTACGGCGGCAACAACAACTGGTTCGCCGCGTACGCGCACTGGTACTTCAAGCTGTACGGCCACCGCGACGTGCGGCTGCTCGACGGCGGTCGGAAGAGGTGGGAGCTGGACTCCCGGCCGCTGACCGAGGACGCCACCCAGCGGCCGCCGACGCAGTACGCGGCGGGCGACCAGGACACCTCGATCCGCGCTTTCCGGGACGAGGTCCTCGCCGCGATCGGCCAGCAGAACCTGGTCGACGTGCGGTCGCCGGACGAGTTCGCCGGGCGGCTGTTCGCGCCGGCGCACCTGCCGCAGGAGGCGTCCCAGCGCGCCGGCCACATCCCGACCGCGATCAACGTGCCGTGGTCGAAGGCGGCCAACGAGGACGGCACCTTCAGGTCCGACGACGAGCTGCGCAAGCTCTACGCGGACGCCGGCATCGACCCGGGGAAGGACACGATCGCGTACTGCCGGATCGGCGAGCGGTCGAGCCACACCTGGTTCGTCCTGCACGAGCTGCTCAACGAGCCGAACGTGAAGAACTACGACGGCTCGTGGACCGAGTACGGCTCGCTCGTCGGCGTGCCGATCGAGAAGGACTGATCGTCGTGTGCGGCGCACCCGCGCAGGACGAGACGCTCGACCGCACCCTGCCGGCGAACGTCGACCCGGCCACGGCGACGGTGATACAGGGTCGGGTGGTGCGTGCCGACGAGCCGGTGGCGGCGGCGTACGTGCGGCTGCTGGACTCGTCCGGGGAGTTCACCGCCGAGGTGGTGTCGAGTGCGACCGGGGCGTTCCGGTTCTTCGCCTCGCCCGGCCGGTGGACGGTCCGCGCGCTGGCGCCGGGCGCGACCGGTGAGCAGGTCCTCGACGCGGGGGTCGGCTTCACCGAGACGCGGCTGGCGATCGGCTAGCCGGAATCGCACGGGCCCGTCCCGCCGGTGACAGACTGATCACCGGCGGGGCGGGCGCGGGCGGAGGTGCGGGTCGGTGGCGGACAAGGGCAAGCTGCCGGGTCCGATCGGGTCCACCCTCAAGGCGGCCGGGCTGCTGTTCGTCTTCGCGCTGGCCGCCGCGGTCCTGGCCAACTGGGTCTCCCCGGACCGGAAGGCCGCCGGCGGCGACGCCTTCTACGGCATGGTCGTCGGCCCGCAGGTGGACGTGGACCGGGCCATCCCCAAGCTCGGCGCGCTCGGCGTGAACACGGTCCGGCTGCGGATGGACGTCAGGGACTGGGGCCGGCCGCAGGCCAACACCGGCGCGACGGCGTACGACGGGGCGCTGGAGCAGGCGCCCCGGCTGGAGAAGCAGGGCTTCCGGGTGGTGCTGCAGGTCTCCAGCGAGGGCGGCGCGATGCCGTCGTACGGGCGGGCCAAGGCGCTGTTCGAGTGGCTGGTGCGCCGGTCCGGCGCGGGCTCGGTGGACGTGGTCGAGGTGCTCGGCCCGCTGACCGACCGGGCCGCCAACGCGGACGCGTTCAGCACCACGCTGACCCGCTCCCAGCAGGCCAGGCGGTACGTCGACGGGCCGCTGCGGGCGGCGGACGAGGTCTTCCACCGGGCCCGCAAGAAGGTGCTCGGCGGCGCGTTCACGCCCTGGCAGCAGGTGCGCGACCTGAGCACGGCCGGCGGCTGGACACTCGCGGTGACCAAGGCGTACGTGGACGCCGGCTACCTGGACCGGGTCGACTACGCCGGCTTCCACCCGGACCAGCCGACCGCCGCGGCGCAGCAGCTGTGGGTGCGGCGGGCGGCGGCGCTCTTCGGGAGGACGCCGATCTGGGTGTCCGAGTGGCAGCTCACCCGAAGCGCCTTCCCGGACGACGGCTCGTACGTCGACGCGATGGGGTCGGCGGCGGCGGGGCTGCGCGACAGCGGCAGCGTGGGCAGCGCCTGCTACGCCGGCTTCACCCAGGACGAGGGCGTGGTGCCGGTGACCCAGGGCGGGCTCGGCGGCTACCGGGAGGACGACCCGGCGTTCCGGGCGTACCGGAGCTGGCCGAAGAGATAGCGGCCTCAGTAGACGAGCGCCTGGGCGCCGTCGGCGAGCGCCTCCTCGACGAAGGTCTGCGCGCCGGCGATCCGGACGCCCGGCAGCACGTCGCCGGGCCCGATCCGCCGCCGGGCCGCGCACTGCGTGCACAGGGTGACCTGGCCGGCGGCGAGCACCGCGCCGAGCAGGTCGGCCAGCGGGGCCGCCTCCGCCAGCTCGAAGGTCTCCGCCCGCCCGGGCAGCGCGAACCACGCCGACTCGCCGGTGAGCCAGAGCGAGGTCGGCACCCCGGCCGCCACCGCGGTCGCCGCGACCGTGAAGGCCTGGCTGCACCGCTCCGGCGCGTCCGCCCCGGCGGTGACCTTGACCACCAGCGACTTCGCCATGTCGCACACCCTACGGTTGCGCCTATGAGCGAGCGCGAGGGCGCGCAGCGCGAGCGGGGAGCGAGGAGGCCGGTCCGGCCGGCTGCCCCGCGCGGAGGCGCGGGCATGGGCATCGCGCCTGCCGGGACGGCCGAGGAGCGGGCATGAGTGTGCGGTGGGACGAGCTGCCGATCCCGGACGACAGCGCGGACCTGCGCGCCGGCCCGGATCTGCACCCGGCGCTGTTGCCGCTGCTCCCGCTGGTGGGCACCTGGCGCGGCACCGGCAAGGGCGGCTACCCGACGATCGCCGACTTCGACTACGGGCAGCAGGTCGTCTTCGCCCACGACGGCCGGCCCTTCCTGCGGTACGAGTCGCGCACCTGGATCCTCGACCCGGACGGTCGGGTGGTACGGCCGGCGGCGCGGGAGGTCGGCTGGTGGCGGCCGGGCGCCGGCGACGGGGACCTGGAGGTGCTGCTCGCGCACCCCACCGGCATCGTCGAGGTGTACGTCGGCCGGGCGACCGGGGCGACCCGCTGGGAGCTCAGCACCGACGTGGTCGCGCGCACCGCGACGGCCAAGGAGGTCACCGGCAACCACCGCCTGTACGGCATCGTCGAGGGCGCGCTGCTCTACGCGGTGGACATGGCCGCGGTGGGCCAGGAGCTGCAGCCACACCTGTCCGCACGCCTCGATCGGGTCGCGGGCTGACAGGGTTCATCAGTTCGTGTGACGGCGGCGTCTGGAGCTGTCGCCGTCGAGACACATTGCTGGAAGCAATGAACATGTCCTGGTGCAATGCCCGCGGGAAACATCGGGTCGCCGAGCGGGGCGCCCGGGCAGGGTGCGCGGAAACCAGGTCCGGCCGGCCGGTTTCGCACGGCCGGTTCGCTCCAGAGCCGGTCGGGCTGGTAGGAACGTCGCCGTGATCGGACCGCCCGGACGTCGAGCGCGACTTCTGGCGGCGGGCGCCGGGCTCGTCGGGATCCTGGGCTCGACGGCGGCGGGCTGCGGCGGCGCCCCGGCCGCGGCACCGGCGCCGGAGCCGGTCCGGCAGGTGGACCCCACCCGCGGCCTGACCCAGGAGCAGGCGCAGCGGGCGCTGCTCGCGGTGACCGACCTGCCGCTCGGCTTCCAGGCGCAGGACAGTGCGGAGGCGTCGGCACTCGGCTGCGCCGGCATCGACGGGGTCTACCTCGCCGACGGCGCCGCCGCCCGGGCCGCCGTCTCCTTCGGCCACGCGCTCGGCCCCGCGTACGTCAACGAGACCATCACCACCCGCCCGGGCAGCGCGGGCTCGGCGCTGGCCTCGTTCGGCCGGGCCGCCCGCGACTGCGCGGCCTTCACCGGGCCGGACGGCACCGCGTACAAGGTCTCCGCGCTGACGCAGCGCCGGTACGGCGACGGCTCGGCGGCGGTGCGGGTGAGCTCCGGGCTGAAGGAGGCCCGGCCGGTCGAGCTGGTCGTGGTGCGGCTCGGCGACACGATCGTGGCGGTCGCGGCCGCCGGCGGGGGCGCGGAGGACGCGGAGCTGAGCCGGACCGTGGTCGACCGGGCGATCGCGAAGATCGACCGCTCCCGCTGAGACCCGGGTCCCGGACCGGGCCCGGACATGAGGAAGGCCCCCGAGCGCTGCGTTCCGCATGCGGAACGCACCGGCTGGACCTGCCGGCGGCTCGGGGGCCCGGTGGCTGTCTGGATTCGCCGCCGCCCGTCGGGCGGACCGGTGGCGAGCCACACAGTGTCCTCATTGAGGGGCGGCTAGCTGACAGCCACCTCACGTGTCCGAGAACTATGCAACTCTGGACCACCTCCCTCCTCGTGTACGGGCGAGATTACGTGGCCGGGGGAGTGCCTGCAAAGCCTTTCGCCGACGGCTGACCGGCAGGCCAGCGGCCGGCCGCGGCGAGCACCCGGGCGGTGGTCGCCGGGTCCACCCGCAGCGGCTTGCCGTCCAGCGCGGTCACCGCCGCGGCGACCCGGATGCTGGAGACCAGCCACACGCCGTCGGCGGCGTGCAGGTCGTCCGGGGTGCCGCGGCGGATCTCGGTGCCGAAGCCGTGCGCGGCGGCGTCCGCGAAGAGGCCACGCACGGTGACGCTGTCGAGGATGCCGAGCGGCGCCGGCGGCGGCGTCTGCAGCACCTGGCCGGTCAGCCACACCACGCTCGCGGTCGGTGCCTCCAGCAACTGGCCGTCCACCGAGACGAAGATCACGTCCTCCGCACCGGTGCTCTTCGCGTACCGCAGGGCCGCCATGTTCACCGCGTACGAGGTGGCCTTGACGCCGCCGAGCAGCCACGGCGCCTCGACGGTCGCGTCGGCGGTGAGCCCTCGGCTCAGCGTCACCGCTCGGACGCCCTCGGCACGCTGCCGGAGGTGCTCGGCCGGGACCGGGCCGAGGACCGCGAAGCCGGTCGGGCGTGAATCGCCCTCGACTCCGCGGGTCAGCACCAGCCGCAGCACCGCCTCGCCCGGCCGGTCCCAGGCGGCGAGCAACTGGCCGACCAGCTCGCGCCAGGCCGCCGGGTCGGTGGGCGGCAGGTCGAGCGCGGCGGCCGAGCGGACCAGCCGCTCGAGGTGCTCGTCGAAGCCGTCCAGCTGTGCCATGCCGTCGTCGCCCGTGGCCGCGCCTGGTCCGGCTGCGGCGGGAGCGCGGACCCGGATCGACTCGAAGCACCCGTCGCCGCGAAGCACGCCGAGGTCGTCGCCGCGCAGCAGCGGTGCCGTCGGGTCGACGAGGCCGGCGCCGAGGACGCCGAGAAGGCGGCTACTCACCCGCCGCAGCCTACGGCGGGCCGCATGCCGGCTGACAGCGGCGGGTCGGTGTCTCTCGGCACGGCGGATACTGGAGCCGTGACCTCCGCACCCCCGCTCGCCTCGCCGCTACTGGATCGTCCTGGCGCCGTGCCCGCCGAGGGCCGGGACGCCGGGGTTGCGCAGCACCACGGCGACCCGGTCCGGGAGCAGCGCGCGCTGGCGACCGCGGCCGGCTGGGTGGACCGCAGCCACCGCGGGGTGGTCGCCGTCCCCGGCGCGGACCGGCTGTCCTGGCTGCACTCGATCACCTCCCAGCACCTGTCCGGGCTGGCCGACGGCGCCGGCACCGAGGGGCTGGTGCTGTCCCCGCACGGGCACGTCGAGCACCACTTCGTGGTCGCCGAGACCGGCGGGACGACCTGGCTGGACGTGGAGCCGGGCACCGCCGGCGACCTGCTGGCGTACCTGGACTCGATGCGGTTCCTGCTCCGGGTGGAACCGCGGGACGCGACGGCCGAGCGGGCTGTGCTGTCGCTGGTCGGGCCGCGAACGGCGGAGGTGCTCACCGCCGCCGGGCTGCCGGCCCCGCGCGAGCCGTACGGGGTCGTCCCGCTGTTCGGCGGCGGTTTCGTCCGGCGGATGCCGTGGCCGGGCGCGGACGCGGCCGACCTGCTGGTCCCGCGCGCCGGGCTGGCGTCCGCCGCGGAGCGGCTCACCGCCGCCGGCGCCGCGCCGGCCGGGACCTGGGCGTACGAGGCGCTCCGGGTGGAGGCGCGCCGGCCGCGGCTCGGCGGCGAGACCGACCACCGGACCATCCCGCACGAGGTGGGCTGGATCGGCACCGCGGTGCACCTGGACAAGGGCTGCTACCGCGGCCAGGAGACGGTGGCCCGGGTGCAGAACCTCGGCCGGCCACCGCGCCGGCTGGTGCTGCTGCACCTGTCCGGCGAGACCGACGAGCTGCCGCCGGCCGGCATTCCGCTGGTCCTCGACGGCCGTACGGTCGGCTTCCTCGGCACTGCCGTCCACCACCACGAGCTCGGCCCGGTCGCCCTCGCCGTGGTCAAGCGCACCGTCGGCGACGACGCCGTCCTCGACGCCGCTGGCGCCCCCGCCGCCCTCGACCCTCGCTGACCCGACGAACTGACGGATTCGCCACGGCTGACGATTCGTCAGCGGCCGAGCCGGAGCTGTCGGGAGTGGTTGGATCCTCCGACGAGGCGGGCTGATCGGGCGGAGGCCGCATGCGGTGGGGGATCCTCGGGCCGGGCCGGATCGCGCGCGCCTTCCTGACCGGGCTGGCCGGGTCGGCGACGGAGACCGCGGTGGCGGTCGGCAGCCGGGACCTCGGGCGGGCGCGGGTGGTCGCAGACGACTTCGGGGTGCCGCGGGCGTACGGGTCGTACGAGGAGCTGCTGGCCGACGCCGAGGTGGACGCCGTCTACGTGGTGCTGCCCAACTCGCTGCACGCGGAGTGGTCGAAAGCGGCGGCGCGGGTCGGCAAGCATGTGCTGTGCGAGAAGCCGCTGGGCCGGGCCGCCGCCGAGGTGGAAGCGATGTTCGAGACCGCGCGGGCGCACGGGGTCTGGCTGATGGAGGCGTTCATGTACCGCTTCCACCCCCGCACCCTGGCCCTCGCGGAGCTGGTGGCGCGCGGCGACATCGGCGAGGTCCGGCTGCTCCGCTCCTCCTTCGGTTTCACGGTCACCGACACGGCGAACGTGCGGCTGTCCGCGGAGCTGGCCGGCGGAGCGCTGATGGACGTGGGCTGCTACGCGGTCAACGCCGCGCGGATGCTCGCCGGCCGGCCGTCCCGGGTCAGCGCGGTGGCCCGGTGGACGCCCGACGGGGTCGACGAGACGCTCGCCGGCATGCTGGAGCATGGTGGCCCGGTGTCTCAGGTCTCCTGCAGCCTGGCCAGCAGCCACCACGACCTCATCCAGGTGGTCGGCACCGACGGGGTCGTGGACGTGCCGCGGGCCTTCACCCCGCTGCCGGACCGGCCGGCCGGGCTGGTCGTCACCCAGGGGGCCCGCGGCGGCGAACCGACGGAGATCGGCTTCGAGCCGGTGAACCAGTACACCGCGGAGGCCGAGGGCTTCGCCCGCCTCGTCGCGGCCGGCCACGAGGACGCGACCGGCCTGCCGCAGGTGCCGCTGGCGGAGTCGCTGGACAACGCCGCCACGATCGAGGCCCTGCTGCTGAGCGCGCGCGAGAGCCGCCCGGTCGACCTCTGATACAAGCCCCGACCGATCCGTGGACGAACGGTCCGGCTGTGGACGCCCCGGCGCGGACAGGTCGGCCGACGTGCCACGATCGCGGCATGAGCGCGAGCACGATGATCACGGTGGCACCGACCGGGGCGGAGACGGCGAAGGCGGACGCGCCGACCCTGCCCGTCACGCTCGACGAGCTGGTGCGCGCGAGCCGGGCCTGCGCGGAGATCGGCGCGAGCGTCGTGCACGTGCACATCCGCGACGACGACGCGCGGCCGACGCTGGACCTCGGCCGGCTGCGGGACACCGTCGCCGCGCTGCGCGAGTCGACCGACCTGGTCGTCCAGCTGTCCACCGGCGGCGCGGTCACGGACCCGGAGGCAGACCGGCTCCGGGTGCTCGACGCGCAGCCGGACGCGGCGAGCTGCACGATGGGCACCGTCAACTTCGGCGCCGACGTTTTCCTCAACCGGTGGGAGTTCGTGGTCGAGCTGCACCGGCGGATGCGGGAGCGGGAGATCGTCCCGGAGTACGAGATCTTCGACCTCGGTCACCTCGCCGCGCTGCACCGGCTGCTCGACAAGCACGGCCCGCCGTACGGGGGGCACGTGCACTGCGACCTGGTGATGGGCGTGCCGGGCGGGATGCCGGGCACCGTCCAGGCGCTGACCGCGGCGGTGCAGATGCTGCCGGCCGGCGCGACCTTCTCCGCCACCGGCGTCGGCCGGACGACGCTGCCGGTCATGCTCGCCTCGCTGTCCGCCGGCGGGCACCTGCGGGTCGGCATGGAGGACACGCTGACGTACGGGCCGGGCGAGCCGGTCCGGGACAACGCCCAGCTGGTGGCGCGGGCCGCCGGGCTGGCCCGGATCGCGCAGCGGCCACCCGCCCCGGTCGAGGACGTCCGCGGGCTGCTGGGGATCCGCGACCGGCGCCCGGCGCGGGCGACATGACCGCCGGGCCGGTGGCGGGCGGTGCGCCGGGGGTGGAGCTGGTCGAGGTGCTGCGGTCCGGCTTCGTGGAGTGCGTCCACCGCGGGTCCGTGGTGGCGATCGACCCGGACGGCGGGGTGGTGCTCAAGGCGGGGGAGCCGGACCTGCCACACCTGCCGCGCTCGGCGAACAAGCCGCTCCAGCTGGTCGGCATGGTGCGCGCCGGGCTCGACCTGCCTCCGCCGGACCTCGCGGTGGCGGCCAGCTCGCACTCGGGCGAGACCGCGCACGTGCGGCGCGTCCGCGACCTGCTCAACCGCCACTCGCTGCCGGAGAGCGCGCTCGCCTGCCCGCCGTCCCTGCCGCTGGGAGAGGACGCGGCGCGGGTGGTGCTGGCGGCCGGCGGCGGCCCGGCCCGCGCCTTCATGAACTGCTCCGGCAAGCACACCGCCATGGTGCTGACCTGCCTGGTCAATGGCTGGCCGCTGCCCGGATACGCGGAGCCGGGACACCCGCTGCAGGTCGCGCTGCGGGCGACGGTCGAGGATCTCGCGGGCGAGCCGGCGTCCGCGGTGGCCGTGGACGGGTGCGGCGCGCCGCTGTTCGGTCTCACCCTCATCGGGCTCGCCCGCGCCTTCGCCAGGCTCGTGACCGCCGCGCCGGACACTCCGGAGCGGCGGGTCGCGGACGCGATGCGCGCCCACCCCGACCTGGTCGGCGGCACCGGCCGGGACGTGACCCTGCTGATGCAGGGGGCGCCCGGCGTGCTGGCCAAGGACGGCGCGGAGGGGGTGTACGCGGCGGCGCTGCCGTCGGGGGCGGCGGCCGCCGTCAAGATCGCCGACGGGGCACAGCGGGCCCGGATGCCGGTGCTGGTGGCGGCGCTGCGGCGGCTCGGCCTGGACACGCCGGTGCTCGACCAGCTCGCCGAGGTGCCGGTGCCCGGAGGTGGCCGGCCGGTCGGCACGGTGCGGCTCCGCGACGGCGCTCTCGGGTGATCGCAACAGCCGTGCGGGTGCGGTACGTTCTCCCGCCGTGGACGACGTGGCGCTGACCGGCTCGCTGGCCATCGGCGACGCGGACGGCCTGCTCGCGGTGTTCGACGCGTACGGCCACCGGCTGCATGCGTACGCGGCGTTCCTGCTCGGCGACACGGAGGCGGCCGGCGACGCGGTGCTCGACGCGCTGCTCGTCGCGGCCGGTGCGGCCGGCGGGCTCGCCGACCCGGCCCGGCTACGGCCCTGGCTCTACGCGCTGACCCGCAACGAGTGCCTGCGCCGCCGGCCGCCGGGCGGCCAGCCGGGCGCGGTGGGCGCGGCCGAGGCGGTCGAGCTCGCCGATCGACACCGGATGGCGCCGGCGGACGTGGGCGCCGTGCTCGGCCTGCCCGCCGAGGACGCCCCCGGTCTCCCGCGCCACCGCCCCGCGGCGGACAGCCCGGGCGCCCCGCTCGGCGCCGGAGCCGGAGCCGGGGCGGCCGCCGACGAGCCGCTGACCGAGCCGCTGATCGAGCCGCCGACCCAGCCGCTGGCCGGGCTGCTGCCCGGCGCCGCCGGGAGCCCGCTCGTCCCGGCCTACGTCGCCGCGAACGGGCCGCTGCCCGTCGGCGGAGACCCGCGCCTCCCGGCCGACGTCGCCGGCGGCGGGACGGAGATGTCTTGGCACCAGGCCGAGACGGGTGCGGAGGATGGCGCTGCGGCGGTGAGCGGCGGGCCGGTGTCGGCGAGGTTGCGGGCCGCCGTCGCGGCGGGGGCGGGCCCGGACGCTGCCGCACGCCGGGCCGAGCTGACCCGACGCGCCCGGCCGTTCGAGCCGGACGGCTTCCCCGTCCCGCTCGACCGCCGCCGGCTCAGCGGCGCCGTGCTCGCCTGGTCGGTCGCCGCGGTCGTGCTGCTGGCTCTCGGAATGCTGGTCGTGCTCCCGGTCGGCGGCGGTGACCCGGTCGCAGCGGCGCCGGTCGGATCGGTGCTCGCCGGGGCCGGCGCGCCGGCCGCCGCGATGGACGAGACCCAACCGGTCCCGACCCTGGCGGCGAGCCCGTTCGCGGTCGAGGTGCAGCCGGACCAGGCCGGGACCAACGCCTCGCGCCCGCCGCCGGCGCTGGACCGCGGCGTCGAGCGCGGGCCCGCCACCTCCCCGCGGGGCGCGCCCGGCGACGGTCGGGACGCGCCGTCGCCGACCGCTCCCGAGCCCGGCGGCAACCGGGACCGGGTGCCCACGACGGCGCTGTCCGTGTCCTGGAGCCCGCGTGCCGACCTGGGCTGCGACGACGGCTGGACGGCCGAGGTGCGCGCCCGGCCGTACGGTCCGGGGGCGGACGGCGTGACCGGGGTCCAGGCGATCGTGACCGGCGCCGGCGGCCAGTGGACGGCCGCGCTGCGGCTGGACGGCGACGAGTGGCGTGGGCAGGTGCCCGGCCTGCCGACCGACCGGCCGCTGACGCTCACCGTCCGCGCGGCCACGGCGGACGGCACCACGATCGAGACCTCCCGCCGGCTCGCCTTCTCCTGCGGATAGCCCCGGGAGAAGGGCACCTCGATGCGGCCGTCCGGAGCGCCGGTCGGTCCCGGTCGTGAGTGAGGTCACCCCGACCTGCTAGCCAGCCGCTTGCAATAGCTAGCGCTCTGGCATAGAGTCGGCCTCGACCGGGAGGACGAGTTCTCGAGGGAGGGGTTCGCGGTGGCGTTGCGGGACGTCGGCGACTACATCCGCGAGCAGCGCAACGCGGCGCAGGTCTCCCTACGAGCTCTGGCCAAGGCCGCCGGCGTGAGCAATCCGTACCTGTCCCAGATCGAGCGCGGCCTGCGCAAGCCGTCGGCGGAGATCCTGCAGCAGATCGCGAAGGCGCTGCGGATCTCGGCCGAGCAGCTCTACATCCAGGCCGGCATCCTCGACGAGCGCGTCGGCGACGACACCGTCACCACCGCGATCCTCGGCGACGCTGGGCTGACCGAGCGGCAGAAGCAGGTCCTGCTCGAGATCTACGAGTCGTTCCGCCGGGAGAACGCCGCGCGCGTGCCCCCGGAGGACACCGCCGGCGACGGCGACGAGGAGACCGCGGCGCCCGCCGGGAGCGAGACCGAGCCCGCCCGCACCGCGTCCTGACCCGCCGGCCGACCGCCGGCACCACCGCACCACACGAGGAGATCAGTCATGCCCATCAGCACCGACGTGCGCAAGTACGGCGAGACCGTCCTGGAGCAGGGCAAGGTCGCGCTCGACGAGGCCCGCAAGCCCTGGTACGCGGCGGTCGGCGCCACCGACCTGGCGTACGGTCAGCTGCGCGGGCAGCTCAAGGAGCTGCCGGCGGAGGCCCAGGCCCGGCTGCGCAGCCTGCAGTCCGGTGCCGGCCAGATCGACACCGCGCACCTGCGCGGGGCCGTCGAGACCGCCACCACCCAGGCACGCGAGGCTTACGGCGCGTACCTGACCCAGGCCCGCGAGACCTACGAGTCGCTCGCCCACCGCGGTGAGCTCGTGGTCCGGCGGCTGCGCCGCAGCCCCGAGGTCCGCGGCGCGTTCGACAAGGCCGAGGAGCTGCTGTCCGACGCCGAGGCGACCGTGGAGAGGACCGAGCAGAAGGTGACCGGGCCGAACGGGACCGCCACCCGCAAGGCTCCGGCGCGCAAGGCCCCGGCCAGGCGTCCGGCCACCAAGGCCTGAGCACCGCACGGCACCACCAGCACCACGGCACCACCCGCACCACCGGAGCCCCCGGCATCCCGCCGGGGGCTCCGCCCGTTCCGGATCCGCCCGGTCATCCGCCGCGCCGGCGGCCCCGAGGCATGCGGGCGGCTAGGCTGGAGGTGTGTTCGGCGCATCCAACGCTCTGATCTGGGTCATCGACGTCGCGGTCCTGGTGCTGCAGGTCTGGGCAGTGCTCGACTGCGTCACCCGCCCGACGGAGGCCTTCGTCGCCGCCGGGAAGCTGACGAAGCCGGCCTGGCTGGCGATCACGGTCGTCGCCCTGCTGCTGGGCCTGATCACCCTGCCGTTCCAGCTCTTCGGCATCGTCGCCACCGTGGCCTCGATCGTCTACGTGGTGGACGTGCGGCCGGCGGTCAAGGAGGTCCAGGGCGGCGGCAGCCGCTGGTAGGCCGCCGTCCCTCCGGACACACCTACCCCGTGGCCAGGCGGCGGCCGCGCCGCTGAGACCAGCGCGGGCGGGACCCGCGGCGGCCGCCGAAGCGGAGGTAGAGCGACGGCACGATGAAGAGGTTCAGCAGCGTGGACGTGACCAGCCCGCCGAGGATCACGACAGCCATCGGATGCTCGATCTCGTTGCCGGGAACGGTGCCGGCAACGACCAGCGGGAGGAGAGCGAGGCCGGTCGCCAGCGAGGTCATCAGGATCGGCGACAGCCGCTCCTTGGCGCCGCGCAGCACCAGGGCGGGCCCGAAGGTCTCCCCCTCCTCGTGCTCCAGGTGCTGGAAGTGGTTGATCATCAGGATCCCGTTGCGCGCGGCCAGCCCGAGCACGGTGAGGAAGCCGACGAGCGAGCCCAGCGAGAGGATCCCGCCGCTGGCGTACGCGGCAAGCAGGCCGCCCACCAGTGCCATCGGCAGGGTGAGGACGACGAGGAACGCGAGCCGCCAGGTGCCGAACGCCGCCTGCAGGAGCAGCACGATCCCGACGAAGGCGAACAGCGAGAAGAACAGCAGCCGGCTCTGCGCGGCCTGCCGCTCCTGGTACTCGCCGAGAACCGCGGTGCTGTAGCCACGCGGGAAGCGAATCTCCTCCACCGCGTCCTGGACGTCGCCCGCGACCGAGCCCAAGTCGCGGCCGGAGACGTTCAGCTTGACGTCGATGCGGCGGGTGTTGTTCTCCCGGAGCACGACGTTCGGCGTCGCCACCATCTTCACGGCGGCCACGTCGGACAGCCGTACCCGGGTGCCGTCCGGCGCGTCCAGCAGCAGCTTGTTGACCGCGTCGATGCTGTTGCGCGTCTTCGGCGTGCTCCAGACGTGCACCTCGGTGTTCTTGCCCTTCTGCCAGATGTCACCGGCCTCCTCGCTGCCGATGAACACGCTGGCGGCCCGGCGCACGTCACCCGGCTTGATGCCGTACCTCGAGGCGGCCGCGAGGTTGACCTCCACCGACAGCTGCGGAATCTCCACCTGGAGGTCGACCTTGACGTCGGTGGCGCCGGGGATGGCGGTGACGGCCTGCCGAACCTCCTCGGCCTTGGCGCGGAGCACCGGGAACTCGTCGCCGGAGATCCGGACGACGATGGCCTCGCTCGTTCCGGTCAGCACCTCCTTCGTCCGTTCCTTCAGATAGGTCTGCACGTCGCGCTGAAGGCCGGGATAGCCGTCGACGGCCTTCTGGACGGCGGCCACCGTCTCGTCGTAGTCGACCGACTCGTCGATGCTGATCCAGTTCTCGACGAAGTTGATGCCGACCGGCTCGTCGGCGAGCGTGCCTTGGCCGATGTGCGCGCCGAAGTTGCGGACACCCGGGATCTTCCGCAGCTCGTCGCTGGCCTGCTGGGTGATGCGGACCATCTCCGCGTGCGACGTCCCGGGCCGACCCACCCAGTGCATCAGGAAGTCCCGCTCCTTGAACTTGGGGAACAGCGACTGGCCGAGGAACGGCACGACGAGGGCACCCGCGATCACGAGCACGCCGACGGTGGCGTACGCGCTGCGGGGTCGGGCCACGATCCGGGCCAGCAGCGCTGTGTAGCCGCGCTGCAACCACCGTACGACCGGGGACTCGTGACGCTCGAGCCTCGACCTGGACAGCAGGATCAGCGCGAGCGCCGGCGTGACCGTCAGCGCCACCACCAGGGACGCCAGGATCGCCAGCCCGTAGGCGAACGCGAGCGGGCGGAAGAACGACCCGGTCAGGCCGCCGAGGAACAGGATCGGGACGGTGGAGACGATGATGATCAGCGTGGCGTGGATGATCGGCCCGCGGACCTCGAGCGAGGCATCCAGGACGATCCTGGCCGTGGATCTGGTGCTGCCCTCGCGCCGGTACTGACGCAACCGCCGGACGATGTTCTCGATGTCGATGATGGCGTCGTCGACGATCACCCCGAGCGCGATCACGAAGCCCGCCAGCACCATCGTGTTGATGGTGGCGCCAACTGAGGCGAGCACGAGCCCAGCGGCGACCAGGGACAGCGGGATCGTGACCAGGCTGATCAGCGCCACCCGCCACTCGAAGAGGAAGAACAGCAGGATCAGCGTCACCAGGATGAACCCGAGGATCATCGCCCGGCCGAGGTTGTCGATGGACGTCTCGATGAAGGTCGCGGGCCGGAAGATGGTGGTGTCGACCCGGATGCCGGGCAACCCGGGCTGCATCGCGGCGAGCGCCTCCTCGACGCCGCGGGTGACCTCGACCGTGTTGCCCCACGGCAGCTTCTCGACGATCAGCATGATGCCGACGCCGTCGTCGATGATCGCATCGCCGTTCAGGTGTGGCTGGTGGTCGCGGACGACCGTCGCGACGTCCCCGATCCGGACCTGCTTGCCGGCCGCGGCGTCGACCGGCATCTCGGCCAGTCCGGCCGCGGTGATGTTGGGCAGGATGTGCCTGATGCCGAGCCGCTGGTTTGGCGTGTCGAAGAACCCGCCGGTGCCGATCTCGTGCCCGCTGGAGAACCTGAGCACGCCCACGTCCAGCGCGTCGGCGCTGGCGTCCATCACGGAGTTCAGCGCGACACCCTGCTTCGCCATCCGGTCCGGGTCTGCCTGCACCTGCAGCACCGACCACTTGTCACCCCAGATCGCCACGTTCGCCACGCCGGGCACCCGCATCAGCCGCGGGCGCACGGTCCAGTAGGCGATGAGGGCCGCCTCGATCAGGGACTGCGCCGACTTGTCCTTCGTGGACAGCCCGACCTTCATGACGCGGCTGGTGGACGACAGCGGTTGGATCATGAACGGCAGGTCGGACCAGGCCGGCAGGTCGGCGGTGGCGGTGCGGACCCGTTCCTGCACCCGCAACCGGGCCTCCATGAGGTCGATGCCCTGCTCGAAGATCAGCTGCACCGAGGAAAGGTCGGCCACCGACCGGGACCGCATGACGTCGAGCCCCTCGATGCCGTTCAGCGCCTCCTCGATCGGCACGGTCACCAGCGACTCGACGTCGGCCGCCGAGAGCCCCAGGCACAATGTCTGGACCTCGACCCGGGGTGGCGCGAACTCGGGGAAGACGTCGACCGGCAGGTTCCGGAACTGCGCTACCCCGAAGAACATCATCAGCGAGGCGCCGACGACCACGAGGAAGCGGAGCTTCAGGCTCGTACCGACGATCCAACGCATCATGGCGGATTCCCTCGGTCGTCGGTTACGCGCCCGTGCCGAGCTCGGTGCCGTAGAGGACGGCAGCGCCGACGGTCACGATCGTCGCGGCGAGCGACGGTCCGCTTCTCATGACCAACGTCTCGCCCTCGACGACCTCGACGTCGACCTTTTTCCGCTGGTACGTCCGCGGCTCGATCACCTCGAAGACCCAGGTGTTGCCCTTGGAGTCGTAGAGCAGCGCCGAGTAGGGGAGGGTCGTCCTGGTTGCCGTCTTGCCGTTGGCTCCTGCGACCGCCTTCACCGCGACCGTATCCGTCTGGATGCCCAGCCTGGTCACGGCCTGCTCGGTCAGCACCACCTTCTTGGTGTCGGAGCCGTCCACGGCCTCGACGGTGGACGGCTTCTCCCCGCTTGACCCGGCCGCACCCGCCTCCGACCTCTCGCAGCCGCTGAGGGCGAGGCCGCCGACGACCAGGAATGCTGCCACCCACCGGCTAGCGTGTCGCATCGGACTGCTCCCTTTCGACGTCGTGCGGGCCAGCGGTTGCCGGTTGCGGCCGGGCCGCGAACCGGAGGTAGAGGGTGGGGAGGACGAAGAGGTTGAGCAGCGTCGCCGTGACCAGGCCGCCGAGGACGACCGCGACCAGCGGCTGCACGACCTCCAGGCCGGAGGTGACACCGAGGGCCAGCAGCGGTGTCAGCACGACCGCCGTGGCCAGCGCCGTGGTCAGCACCGGGCCGAACCGTTCCCGCGTCCCGCGCAGGACCAGGTCGCGTCCTGGCCGCTCGCCCTCGCCTTCCAACCGTTGGTAGTGCCGAATCTGGACGACGCCGCCACGGACCGCGATCGCGAGCACGGCCAGCAGTCCCATCAGCGAGGCCACCGACAGGACGTCCTGCCGCAGCGTCGCCACGAGCAGGCCGCCGGCGAGCGCGACGGGCAGCATCAGGAAGAACAGCGACGCCAGCCGCCAGCTGCCGAAGGTCGCCTGGAGCAGGAAGAACAGCCCGATGACGAACGCGATGGCGTAAGCCAGCGTCGTGCGCCGGGTGTCCTGCCGCTGCGCGGAATCCCCCAGGACCTCGAGGTGGTGCTCGACCGGGAAGGTGACGTTGCGGACCGCGTTCTCGACGTCGCGGGTCACCGCTCCGAGGCCGCGGCCCCGCACGTCGGCGGTGACGTCGACGTAGCGGGCCACCGCGTCGTGCTTGATGTTGGTCGGGTTGGGACGGACCCGGACGCTGGCCACGTCGCTGAGGCGCACCTGACCGCCCTTGGGCGAGTCGATGAGCAAATTCTGGATGCTGCTCACGCTGTGGCGGCTGTCCGGGGTCCCCCAGACCTTCACCTCGTAGATCTTCTGGCCCTCGTACATGTGCCCGGCGGTGATGCCGGACGCCATCGTCGCCGCCGCCCGCCGCGCGTCACCGGGCTTGAGGCCGGCCGCGGCGGCCTTGGTGATGTCGACCTCGACCTCGACCGTCGGCTCGTAGTCGGGCACGGACACCCGCGGCTGGGCGACACCCTCGACGCCGGCGACGATGCCCGCGACCTCCTCGGCCTTCGCCTGCAGGACGTCGTAGTCCCGGCCGTAGACGCGGACCACGAGCGCGGAGTCCGAGCCGGTCTCGGCGGCACGCAGCCGCTGTTCCGGATAGGTCGTCACGTCGGAGCGCACGCCCGGGAAGCCCTCGACGACGGCGCGCACGGCTTGCGTGGTGGCGCCGTAGTCCGCCGTGGCGTCCATGCTGACCCACATCTCGGCGGAGTCGGACCCGACGACCTGATCCGACAGCGACGCGCGGCCCACGTGTGCGCCGACGCTCCGTACCCCCGGTACGGCCCGCAGCTCGCGGCTGGCCTGGCCGGTGAGCCTGCTCATCTCCGGCAGCGAGGTGCCCGGCGCGCCCTGCCAGGTCACCAGCAGGTCCCGGTCCTGCAGCGGCGGCGCCACCGTCTGGTTGCGCAGCGTGGGCAGCACCGCGAGACCGGCCACCAGCAGGACGCCGGTCGCGGCGGCGGCGAGGACCGGTCGACCGACCAGCCATGACAGCGCGGACGCGTGTGCACGTCCGAGCGCGCGGGCGACCGGCGACTCGCCGGACGAGGACCGGCCGCCGGCGAGCAGGAGGGACAGCGCGGGCGTGACGGTCAACGCGACCGCCATCGAGGCGAGGATCGCGACGACGTAGCCGAGCGCGAGCGGACGCAGGAACGACCCGGTCACGTTGCCGAGCGCGAGGACCGGCGTGACTGACAGGACGGCGACCACCGTGGCGACGAAGACGCCGCTGCGCGTCTCCAGGGCGGCCGCGAGGACGGTGGCCATCCGGCCGTCCTGCCGCGGCTCCGCAGCGGGACGGGCCGCGTCGGGGTCGGCCCCCTCGGCGACGGCCGGCTGGGCGGCGGGCGCGGGTTGCCGTAGTCGCCGTCTGATGTTGAGGACGTCGATGGTCGCGTCGTCGACGAGGATGACGACGGCCATCACCAGACCGGCCAGCACCATCGCGTTGAGCATGATCCCGAGCCAGGACAGCACGAGTGCCGCGACGGCCAGGGACAGCGAGAACGAGACCAGGCCGACGAGCGTGGCCCGCCAGCTGAACAGCATCGCGCCGAGCACCAGGGCCAGCAGAACGAGGCCGATGACCAGCGACCGGCCCAGGTTGTCGCGGACGGTGTCGAGGTAGCTCGCCGGCCGGTAGAGGCTGGTGTCGACGGTGATCCCGGTCAAGCCCGGACGCAGCCCGTCGAGAGCCTCCTCGACGTCCTTGGTGAGCTCCGAGACGCTGGTGCCCGGGAAGCGCTCCACGACCATCAGCAGGCTCTGCTCGTCGTTCGCGAGCCCGTCGCCGATCAGGAGCTGATGGTCCTCGACCACGGTGGCGATGTCACCGAGCCGCAGCCCCTTCTTCTCCGCGCCGTCGACGGCGACCTGCGCCAGGTCGGCCGCCGTCTTCACCGGCTGCTTGTGCTGGATCTCGATCCGCTGGTTGGCGTTGTCGATGAAGCCGCCGGTGCCGGGAGTGGACGCCTCGACGAACGTCAGCGGCGAGGACCACATCGCGTTCCCGGCAGAGGTGACGACGGCGTCGAGCGGGACGTTGTTCTGCCGCAGCCGGACCGGGTCGACCAGGATCTGCAGCTGCCGGTCGCGCATGCCCCACACCGCGACGTTGGCCACGCCGGGCACCGCGATGAGCCGCTGCCGGATGTTGAAGCGGGCCAGCACCGACATCTCGATCAGCGAGACGTCCTTCGACGACAGCCCGATCATCATCAGCCGGCTGGTCGTCGAGGTCGGCTGGATGACGGCGGGCGACTTCGACACGGCGGGCAGGGCGCGCACCATCGTAAGCCGCTCCTGCACGACCTGCCTGGCCTTGATCGGGTCGGTGCCCGGCTCGAAGACCATGTCCATCCGCGACAGCCCGGGCAGCGAGTCGGACCGCATCGACGCCAACCACGGCATCCCGTTGAAGAACTCCTGCTCCATCGGGTTGGTGATGAGGTTCTCGACCTCCTCCGCGGAGAGCCCGAGCGCCTCGGTCTGCACCTCGACCCGGGTCGGCCCGAAGTCCGGCACACCTTCCACGGGTGCCTGGCGGATCTGGGCGACGCCGACCCCCAGCAGGACCACAGCGACGGCGAGAACGAGCCTCCGGTACCTCAGGCTCGACCCGATGATCCAGCGCATCATCTGCTGGGCCCCCCTGTTCGTCGTGCCCACGCCGACGTGCTCGACTCGACCAGGACGACGATGGGGCGCACCTGTCACAGGGGGCTCACAGCGGTCTCGCCGGCCTTACAGCCTGCTCAAGCAGGCCTCATGGCGGGCTCACATCCCGCTCACGGCCGAACGGATGATCCGCTCCGGGGACTTGCGCCGTGCCGCAATTCAGGCAAGCGGCCTGCCCGGAAGAAACCAGGAATCCCCTCCGCCGGGCTCGTCCGAAAACTACCCTGGCGGTGTATCGCTGTGATGACCGCGTGTCGGGGTGGAGAGCGCCCGTGGAGTTCAGGTTGCTGGGCCCGGTCGAGGCGTGGTCGGACAGTGGCCCCGTCGATCTCGGGCCGCGACAGCAGCGCCTGCTGCTCGCGGTCCTGGCACTGAAGGTCAACCGGCTGGTGCCAGTGCATCAGCTGGTCGACCTTACCTGGCCGAGCGCGCCGCCGCAGACCGCACAGCACGCGATCCACGTGCGGATCTCCGGGCTGCGGGCCGCGCTGGCGGTCGCCGGCGGGAACGGCTCCACCCGCTCGAACGGCTCCACCGGCGCCGCGATCGTCACCCGCGGCGCTGCGTACATGCTGAGCGCCGACCCGATGTCAATCGACGCGCACCGGTTCCGTGCGCTGGTCGGGCAGGCCCGGAGTGAGACCGACGACGTGGTCAAGGTCGGCATGTTCCGGCAGGCGATCGAGATGTGGCGCGGACCGGCGCTGGCCGGGGCGGCGATGCAGGCGGTCGCCGATCAACTCTGCCGCGGCCTGGACGAGATCCGGCTGATGGCGGTCGAGGACTGCCTGGACGCCGAGCTCCGGCTCGGCCGGCACCGTTCCGTCGTCGACGAGCTCACCGACCTGGCCGCCGAGCACCCGTACCAGCAGCGCCTGCTCGGCCAGTTGATGCTGGCGCTCTACCGGGCCGGCCGGACACCGGAAGCGCTCAACGCCTACCTGTCCGCCCAGTCCCGATTGGTCGACGAGCTCGGGCTGGACCCGGAGCCGCGGCTGCAGGCGCTCTACAGGCGGATCCTGCGCGGGGACCCGGCGCTCGACCCGGGTGGCGGGATCGACCCCGTTCCGCAGCCTCGCGCCCTCCTCGACGCCGTTCCGCAGCCTCGCGCCGTCCTCGACCCACCGGTGGTCGAGCACGGCGTCGCGGTCCGGGTGGTCGACGCGGCGCCGCCGGCGGTGCCCACGTCGCCGGAGGTGCCGGCAGTGGCGGTCCGGGCGGTCGAGGCGGTGCCCGGGCAGTCGGCTGCGCACCGCACCCGACGGCTGTTTCGGCTCCTCGGTCTGATGACGACCCGGATCCTCGCCGGAAGCTGGCGGAAGGGGGTACTGGCGATGGCCGGGCTGACTCTCGAAGCGCTCCGCCTCACCAAGCGGTACGGTGGCCGGACGGCGGTCGACGAGCTGAGTTTCACCGCTCAGCAGGGCGAGGTGCTCGGCCTGCTCGGCTCCAACGGGGCCGGCAAGACGACCACGATCCGGCTGCTGACGACGATGCTCAGGCCGACCAGCGGCGAGTTCTCCGTGACTGGCATCCCGCACACCAGCCAGACCGAGATCCGCCGCCGGGTGGGCGTGCTGCCGGAGAGCGCGGGCTACCCCGGCCACCAGACCGGCCTGGACTACCTCGCCTACCAAGCCCGGCTGTTCGGTATGAACCGGTCCGACGCCGCCCGGGCGGCCGGCCGGCTGCTCGCCGAGGTCGGGCTCGAGCACCGGGCCACGTCCCGGATCTCCACGTACAGCCGGGGCATGCGGCAGCGGCTCGGCATCGCGCGAGCGTTGCTGAACGAGCCTGCGGTGGTGTTGCTGGACGAGCCCACCCTCGGCCTGGACCCGGCCGGGCAGCGGCAGGTGATCAGCCTGGTGCGGGACATCGTCGGGCGTACCGGCGCCACCGTCGTGCTGAGCACGCACACGCTGCCCGAGGTCGAGGAGGTCTGCTCCCGGGTGCTGATCCTCGATGCGGGCCGGGTCGTGATGTCCGACTCGGTCAGCGAGGTGACCCGGGCGGTGGCCGCCAGGCGCAGCGGCCTGTTGCGGGTGCCCGCGGAGCTGGCCGGACGGGCCACAGCGGCGCTGAGCGCCCTGCCGGGCGTCACCGTCGAGATGGTGGGCGACCGCCCGGACCTGCTGCGGGTCTCCCGAACGGCCCCGGTGGTTCCGAGCACGGCGGGCCCCGACGTCGGCGACCTCGTCGATCCGGACGCCGCGATGAACCCGGCTCTGCAGGCCGTCCTCAACGCCGGGGTGCCGGTCTTGTCGTACGAGGTCGAGGGAGCGCGGCTGACCGACGCGTTCCTTTCCATGACGGGGGGCGTCAGATGACGGCGGACGTCGGAGACGAGGCCAGGACGGTCCATGCGCCCGCCGAGGCGCGGCGCGGTGACGCGAGCTGGCGGGTGGTCGCCGGGCAGGAGACGCGCGACCTGTGGATCAGCGGGCGGGGACCGGTGCTGCTGTTCGGGTTCAGCCTGCTGATGAGCGTGGTGACCTACCTTGCCGCCTCCAACAGCGCGCTCAACTTCCTCGAGCAGCGGGAGACGGTCAACCTGGCCGTGCAGATCGCGGTGACCGTCGGCGTGTTGGTCACGCTGATCGCCAGCGCGGACGCGATCAGCGGCGAACGGGAACGAGGCACGCTGGAGAACCTGTTGCTGACGCCGGTCTCCCGCCGGGCCATCGCGGTCGGCAAGCTGACCGCCGCGCTCTCCCTCTGGTTCGCCGCGTTCCTGGTCTCGGTGCCGTACGTGTGGGTGCTCGGCCGCGGCGTCTCGCTGGTGGCCGAGGCGCTGCTGCTCAGCCTGCTCGTCGGCACCCTGCTGGCGGTCGGGCTGGCCGTGCTCGGCCTGCTGGTCAGCTCCGTGTCGAGTTCGAACAAGCTCAGCCTGTCGGTGAGCCTGTTCCTGCTGCTCGCCCTGTTCACGCCGACCCAGCTGCCGGCGTTGCCGCAGGGCTGGTTCGGCACCCTGCTGGGCCGGCTCAACCCGGTGGACGCGGGGATGAACTACCTCGACGCCGTGCTGGTGGCCGGGCACGGCTGGACCGCGGACCTGTTCTGGCTGGTCTCGCCGGTGGTGCTGGCCGTCGTGGCCGGCGGCGTCCTCATCGGGCCGGGTTCCCGGATGGTCCGGCTGTTCGGCGGGGTGAGGGCGCGGTGAGACCGATGCTCCCGGTCGGCGGGACGCTGGTCGCCCTGACCGCCCTCCTCGCCCTCGCCGCGCCCATCGCCGCGGCGCGCGCCGTGGCGGCACCGCTCGTCGACGCGATCGAGGTGAGCCTGGACAGGAGCCGGCACAGCACGGCCGTCGGCGACCGGTTCGTGCTGCGGTCCCTGGTGTCCAACCCGGGGCCCTCGGCCACCGACCGGCTGATCGCGCACCTGAACGTGGCGAGCCTGACCAGCGAGGTCTACGTCGACCCGGAGGACTGGTCGGCGGAGCGGACCCAGGAGGTGCAGGCGCTGGCGCCCGGCGCGAGCGCCGAGCTGGACTGGGAGCTCCAGGCGGTGAACGCAGGCAGCTTCGCGGTGTACGTGGTGGTGCTCCCCGGCGGTGCCGCGACCGCCGGCACCGGGCCGCTGGCGGTGAGCCCACCGCTACACCTGCGGGTCGCCGGCCGGCGGACGCTCAATGCGGGCGGGGCGCTACCGGTCGTGCTGGCCGTCCCGCTGCTGCTCGCCGCGCTCACGGTGGTGGCCCGCTCCCGGATCGGCCGCCCGGGCTGACGTCGGCGTCAGCCGTTCGCGGCGAGCCGGCGCAGTTCGAGCGGGCTGATCAGGTCGCCGGGGCGCAGCCGGTAGAGCTCGGCGTGCAGCCCGTAGTACTTGTCCGTGCGCCCGACGTACTCCATCCCCAACCGCCGGGCGACCGCGCTGGACCGCTGGTTGCCCGGGCGGACGATCGCGAAGACCTCCTCGATCCCGGTCTCGAACGCCCGCCGCGCCGCGGCGCGGCCGATCTCGGTCGCGTAGCCGCGTCCCCACACCCGCGGGTGCAGGTGCCAGGCGACCTCCACGTCCTCGTCGTCGGTCGGCAGCGGGCGCAGCAGCACGCTGCCGACCGGTCGGCCCGGCTCGGACCGCTCCTCGACCGCCCACACCCCGTACGTCGGGTCGGTCGTGGGCTGCGACCACCGCTCGATTCGCACCCGGATCCCGGCGGACTCGACCGGCGAGCCGATCCAGCGGGCGACCTCGGGCCGCGAGTAGATGTCGTAGGCCGCGGCCAGGTCCGCCTCGTCCAGCGTCCAGGGGCGCGCGATCAGCCGATCGGTGGCGAGCACGGGATCCACCCCTCCGACCGTAGTCTGCCGGGCGGCCCGAGGCACGTGCCGGTTCCCGACGTTCACCCGGCAGTGGGGGGACGTCCACTGTGGAGGTTCGCCGGGCCGGTCAGCCCAGCGTCAGCACCACCTTTCCGCGGTGCGGAGCGAGCTGGGCCGCGACGGCGTCCCGGACGTCCTCGAGCGGGAAGACCAGCCCGGTGGTCGGCACCAGCGACGCGGCGTCCACCAGGCCGGCGAGCGTGGTCAGCCGGGCGGTGGTGCCCTGCGAGCCGAAGAAGCGCCAGGTCACGCCCCGGTCCAGCCGCGGGTCGTCCCGCCTCGTCACCGAGGTCACGATCCGGCCCCCGTCGCGGACCCCGTACGACGCCTCCACCATCACGTCCCCGCCAACGGTGTCGAAGACCGCGTCCACCCCGTCGTACGCGAGGTCGCGCAGCCGCTGCAGCCACGGCCCGCCGTAGTCCAGCGCGTCCGAGGCGCCGAGCTCGCCCATCCAGTCGTGGTCCTCCGCGCTCGCGGTGGCGATCACCCGGGCGCCGATCCAGCCGCCGAGCTGCACGACCTGCGAGCCGAGCGCGCCGCCACCGCCGGTCACCAGCAGCGTCTCCGACGGCTTCAGGTCGAGCAGGTCGACCAGCCCCTGGTACGCGGTCACCGCGCAGACCGGCATGCCGCCGGCGTCGATCCCGGTGACCGCCGCCGGGCGCCTGGACGCGGTCGCCGCCGGGACCAGCGCCACCTCCTGCCAGCAGCCCACCAGCCCCGGGTACGCCCACACCGCGTGGCCGGGCGCGAAGCCGGTCACCCCGGGCCCGACCCGCAGCACCTGGCCGGCGAGCTCGGCGCCCGGCGTGAACGGGAAGCCGAAGTTCCCCATCCGGCCGGCGATGGTGCCCAGGTCCCACGGGCCGAGCCCGGCCGCCTCCACCTGCACCAGCAGCTCGCCCGGCCCGGGCCGGTCCGGTGCGGGCACCTCGACCACCTGCAGGACCTCGGGGCCGCCGAAGCGGCGGACCTGGACGGCGCGCACGGGCACCTCCGGGGACAGGGGCTGACCGACGCCGGCGAGGGTATGCCCGGAACGTGGGTAGGCAGTCCGGCGTGGAGATCACGCTCGTGCAGGGAGACATCACCACCCAGTCGGTGGACGCGGTCGTCAACGCGGCCAACCGCTCGCTGCTCGGCGGCGGCGGGGTGGACGGCGCCATCCACCGCCGCGGCGGCCCGGCGATCCTGGCCGAGTGCCGGCAGCTGCGCCGCACCGTGCACCCGGACGGGCTGCCGGTCGGGCAGGCGGTCGCCACCGGTGCCGGAGACCTGCCGGCCCGCTGGGTGGTGCACACCGTCGGTCCGGTGTGGACGGAGCGGGAGGACCGGTCGCCGCTGCTGCGGTCCTGCTACGTCGAGTCGCTGCGGGTCGCCGACGAGCTCGGCGCGCGGACGGTCGCCTTCCCGGCGATCTCGACCGGCGTCTACGGCTGGCCCCTCGACGACGGCGCGCGGCAGGCGCTGACGGCGGTGTCGACCGCGGACAGCGGCGTCGAGGAGGCGCGCTTCGTGCTCTTCGGCCGGGATGCCCTCGACGCCTTCCGCCGCGCCGCCGCCGACCTCGGCCTCGAGACCCGGCACGGCTGACCCACCGCCCCCCGGGATCTGCCGCCCGGGTCGCCCGAGCCGACTACGCGGGGCGTGGGAGCCGTCGGGGTCCCCGCCTCCGGCGGGGCTCGCTGGACGAAGCCCGGTCGAGACCGGACCAGCGGCACCGACTGGACGTTCGCTTAGTGAGCGCGAGGGCTCGCAGCGCGAGCGGGCACGGTGCGGGGGCCCGGCCCCCGGAGGCGACTCAGCCGGTACGCACGAGGGCGGCGAGGGCACGGTCGCCGGTCACCTCGACCCGGCCGCGCCGGGTCCGGCCCGGCTCGGCCGGGTCGAGCGGGAGCCGGCCCCACAGCACCAGGTAGAGGTCGGCGGCCGGGCCGGCGATCCCTGCGTCCGCGCGCCGCGGCCGCCGGTCCGGCCGCTCCGCCCGGACCCGGCCCGGCTCCAGCCGGACCAGCCAGAGGTCGCCGGTGTCGGTGCAGTCGATCAGCACGTCCCCGCGCACGGAGGCCAGGGGTTCCTCGGCCGCGCGCAGCGAGAGCATGCTCTCCACCACCTCGCCGACCCCGTCCGCGGCCAGCGCCGAGTCGAAGCCGCCGGCCTTCCCGTGCGCCGCGAGCTGGGCGTCGAAGCGGTGCATCGTCGTCTCGTGCGCCATCCGGCGCGGCCAGAAGTCCGGCAGGTGCGGTTCGGCGTCGGCGAACGTGGTGAGCAGCCGGGCCAGCCCGTCGGCGTACCAGGCCAGCAGCCGGGCGTCGTCCGGCGGCCGAGCGGCCAGCGCCGGCGGCTCGACGGTGCCGTCCTGGACGCCGGTCATCGCGCTGCGGTGCACCCGGGACAGGTGCGACACCAGCCGGCGGACGGTCCAGCCGGGGCAGCTGGGCACGTCGGCGTCGAGGTCGGCCGCGGCCGCGGCAGCGGCAAAGTCGGCGCCCTCCCGCCGCAGCGCCGCCACCCACCAGTCCCGCCGGGCGCGCGCGGCTGCCTCCCCGGCAGGATCGGAGGAGGAGCCGCTCACCCCCTGCGTTTCGGCGATCACGGCCGGCATCGTTGCACTGCTGCCACCGGGCCGTCATCGAGAGCGGCCCTCGTTCCCCCGATCGGGTCGGGGCCAATCCGTGGGAGCGACGGCCGACCAACGCAGCGTCACCTCACCGAGCCGCCACCGCGACCGCCCGCCGACCACCGGCCAGCTGTCGGCGGCCAGCCGCTCGACCGCCGCCAGCCACCGCTGGCGGGGGCCGAAGGCCGCGTACGGCGCACCGGCAGCCCAGGCCTGGTTGAAGGCGGTGAGGAACGCGTGCACCGGCTCGCCCGGCACGTTGCGGTGGATCAGCGCCTTGGGCAGCCGCTCGGCCAGGTCGCCGGGCCGCTCGATGCCGGACACCCGGGCGGCGAAGGTGATCGTCAGCGGGCCGCTCGCGTCCAGGGCCACCCAGCAGGCGCGCCGGCCCAGCTCGTCGCAGGTTCCCTCGACCAGCAACCCACCCGGCGCGAGCCGGCCGCGCATCTGAGCCCACGCCTCGGCCGCGGCAGCCTCGTCGTACTGCCGGAGCACGTTCAGCGCCCGCACCAGCACCGGCCGCCTCCCGGCCAGCTCGAAGCCGCCCCGGCCGAAGTCGAGCCGCGGCGGGTCGGCGTACGGGCGGGCCGCCGCCACCCGGTCGGCATCGATCTCCAGCCCCAGCACCCGCACGTCCCGGCGGACGTCCGCCAGCCGATCGGCCAGCTCGACCGTCGTCACCGGGCTCGCGCCGTAGCCGAGGTCGACCACCAGCGGGTCCACCGCGTCCTTCAGCCGCCCTGACTGGGTGCCGGTGATCCACCGGTCCACCCGGCGCAGCCGGTTGGGTGCGGTGGCGCCGCGCGTCGGCAGGCCGAGCGCGCGGGCCCGTCCGGCGGCCAGCCGCGGCGACCTCCTCACGCCGCGTCAGCCTAGGGGTGTCCGATCGGTCTTGGTGCTGGCAGCTGCACGCCGAGAACCGGGCGGAGTGGCGCACCGAGGTCCGCTACCGCGAGCCCGAATAGGGTGGCGGGGTGGAGTCCCGCGCCCGCGTGCCGCTCGCGCCGCTGACCACGCTGCGGCTCGGCGGCCCGGCCGGGCGGCTCGTCGAGGCCGCCGGCGCGGCGGAGATCGCCGAGGCGGTGGCCGCGGCTGACGCGGCCGGTGAGCCGGTGCTGCTGCTCGGCGGCGGCTCGAACCTGGTGCTCGCCGACGAGGGCTGGCCCGGCACGGTCGTGCTGATCCGCTCCACCGGCACGGTGCTGAGGTCCGACGGCGACGAGCGGACCCTGGTGGTCGAGGCCGGGGAGCCGTGGGACGACCTGGTGGCGCGGACCGTCTACGAGGGCTGGGCGGGTCTGGAGTGCCTGGCCGGCATCCCGGGTCTGACCGGCGCCACCCCGGTGCAGAACGTCGGGGCCTACGGCCAGGAGGTCGCCGACACCGTCTCGTCGGTCACCGCGTACGACCGCCGGACCGCTGAGGTCCGCCGGATGACCCCCGGCGACTGCCGGTTCGGCTACCGGGACTCGGTCTTCAAGCACTCGGACCGCTACGTGGTGCTCTCGGTCTCGTTCGTCTTGCGCGCGACCGACAAGTCCGGGCCGGTCCGCTATGCCGAGCTGGCCAGGACGCTCGGCGTCGAGGTCGGCGAGGTCGCGCCGCTGCGGGAGGTGTGCGAGGCGGTGCTCTCGCTGCGCCGGGGCAAGGGCATGGTGATCGACGCGGCCGACCCGGACACCTGGAGCGTCGGCTCGTTCTTCACCAATCCCGTGCTGGACGCCGCCGGGCTGGCGGCTCTCGAGGGCCGGCTCGAGCCGGGCACCGCGTACCCGTCCTGGCCGGCCGCCGGCGGCCGGAAGCTGTCCGCGGCCTGGCTGATCGAGCGGTGCGGTTTCGGCAAGGGGTACGGCGGGGAGGCGGTACGGGTGTCCAGCAAGCACACCCTCGCCCTGACCCACCGCGGCGGAGGCAGCACCGCCGAGCTGATCGCATTGGCCCGGGAGGTGCGCGACGGCGTGCGGGACCGCTTCGCGGTGACCCTCGTCCCGGAGCCGCGCCTGGTCGGGGTCACGGTGTGACGGCGGCCGCCGAGAGCCAGCAGCTCGGCGGGCTCGTCGGCTGGGTGCTCGACGTCATCGACGCGCTCGGCGCGATCGGTGTCGGCCTGCTTGGGCGACGGCCGGCTCGCTGGTCGGCGCGCTCGTGCTCTACTGGCTCGGCGCGGCGCTCGGTGCGGACCGGCTCAAGCGGCTGGCCGACCGGATCCCGCTGACGGAGGCTCGCGACGTCGAGCCGGCGGAGTCGTGGTTCCGCCGGCACGGCGCGTGGGCCGTGCTGCTCGGTCGGACGGTCCCCGGCGTCCGCAGCCTCGTCTCGATCCCCGCCGGGGTCGAGCGGATGCCGCTGTGGCTGTTCTGCCTGCTCACCGTCGTCGGCAGCGCGGTCTGGAACACGGTCTTCGTCGGACTCGGACACCAGCTCGGCGACCGGTGGACCGAGGTGGGCCGCTACAGCGACCTGATCAACTACGTCGTGATCGGCGGGATCGCGCTGGCGGTCGCGGTCTTCCTCATCCGCCGGCTGCGCCGCCGTCGCCGTGCCCGCGACCCGGTCGCCGGTGAGCCCGCGGGGCGCTGAGGGGCTCTTGCTGACGGTCCCGCAGCGCCACCTCGGGATAGCGCAGCGGGTGCCCCTCGTCGTCCCATCGCGATCTCCGCCGTGAGGCCGCCTGCGGTGCCGTGCGGCGGGGCCGGGTTCGAGCGGGCAGGTTTCGGGGAGGTCCGCTGTTGGCCACTTCTGGTGGCCCGAGTCGGGTCCGGGAGGCGTGGAGGTGGCCGTGCGGGTGAGCGCCGGGGGTCGGGCGGTCGTCCCGTTCCCGCGCTCGCGTCCCCGGCGCGTGGCGACGGTCTCCGTGCACACATCCCCGCTCGACCAGCCGGGCACCGGCGACGCCGGCGGGATGAACGTCTACGTCCTCGAGGTGTCCCGCCGGCTCGCCGAGATGGGCGTCGCCGTGGACGTCTTCACCCGCGCCACCTCCAGCGCGCTGCCGCCGGTGGTCGAGGCCGCCCCCGGCGTGCTGGTCCGGCACGTGGTGGCCGGCCCGTACGAGGGGTTGGACAAGACCGACCTGCCCGCGCAGCTTTGCCCGTTCACCTCCGAGCTGCTCCGGGTCGAGGCGCAGCACGAGCCCGGCTGGTACGACCTGGTGCACTCGCACTACTGGCTGTCCGGCCAGGTCGGCCGCGTCGCCCAGGCGCGCTGGGGGGTGCCGCTGGTGCACTCCGCGCACACTCTGGCCAAGGTCAAGAACGCCGCGCTCGCCGACGGGGACATGCCCGAGCCGCTGGCCAGGCTGGTGGGCGAGGACCGGGTGGTCGCCGAGGCCGACCGGCTGGTCGCCTCCACCGACGACGAGGCCCGCCAGCTCACACTGCTCTACGGCGCCCACCCCGAGCAGGTGGTGACGGTGCCGCCGGGCGTGGACCTGGAGCTGTTCCGGATGGCCGACGCCTCCGCGGCGCGGACCCGGCTCGGGGTGCCGCCCGATGCCGTGGTGCTGCTGTTCGTCGGGCGCATCCAGCCGCTCAAGGCGCCCGACGTGCTGCTCCGGGCCGTCCCGCACCTGCTGGACCGCTCCCCGGAGCTCCGCGGACGGCTGCGGGTCATGGTCGTCGGCGGACCGAGCGGCACCGGGCTCCACCGCCCTGAGTCCCTCCAGAAGCTGGCCGCCGCGCTCGGCATCGCCGACCTGGTCCGCTTCGAGCCCCCGGTCCCGCCGGAGGGGCTCGCGGACTTCTACCGCGCGGCGGACGTGACCGTCGTCCCCAGCTACAGCGAGTCCTTCGGCCTGGTGGCGCTGGAGTCCCAGGCCTGCGGCACCCCGGTCGTCGGGGCGGCCGTCGGTGGCCTGACCACCGCGGTCGCGGACGGCGTGTCCGGGCTGCTCGTCGAGGGGCACGACCCGGCCGACTTCGCCGCCGCGCTGTCCCGGATCGTCCGCGCCCCCGGGTACCGGGCGGAGCTGTCCCGCGCCGCCCGCGCGCACGCCGAGGGCTTCTCCTGGCAGCGCACCGCGGAGGGCCTGCTCGCCGCCTATCGCGGTGCCCTCGTGACGCCGGACCTGGCCGAGGCGGTGTGCGGCTGGTGACCACGCGCGCCGAGCTGGACGACGTCATCCGGGAGACGCTCGAGGACCGCGAGCTGGAGCACCGACGGACCGGCGAGGGGTCCTACCTGGTGAGCCTGCCGGGCACCCATCGGCTCGCCACCCCGTGCTGGCTGGTCGTCGGCGACCACTCGCTGCTGGTCGAGGCCTTCGTCATGCGGCACGCCGACGAGGAGCGCGAGCGGCTGTACGACTTCATGCTGCAGCGCAACAGCAGGATGTACGGGGTGGCCTTCGCGCTCGACCGGGACGGCGACGTCTACCTGGTCGGCCGGCTGCCGCTGTCCGCGGTCACCCCGGAGGAGATCGACCGGTTGCTCGGCGCGGTCCTCACGTACGCGGACGAGAACTTCGACGCGATGCTGCGGATCGGCTTCGGCTCGTCGATCCGGCGGGAGTGGGCGTGGCGGGTCAAGCGCGGTGAGTCGCTGGCCAACCTGCAGGCCTTCGCCCGCTTCGCCGACCCGGACCGGTGAGCCGACCCGGACCGGTGAGCCGACCTGGACCGGTGAGCCGAGCCGGCTTCTGGTGGGACTCCGGCCCCCGGCCATGCCCTGGCACCGCCCGCAACTGGCGGACCCTCAGCGCGCCCGCGGAGCTCGCGGCCACG
>Ga0210378_10000164_pt1 | contig 31528 bp, 33 predicted proteins | sample PLM1_60_b1redo_FD_155465 | JGI IMG/M metagenome (GOLD analysis project Ga0210378, IMG submission 155465) | Groundwater sediment microbial communities from an aquifer in East River, Colorado, USA - PLM1_60_b1 redo | ecosystem: Environmental > Terrestrial > Soil > Riparian zone | place: USA: East... | reverse complement strand
CCCGCCGGGCGGCAGCACCACCCTCGGCCTGGTCGCCACCAACGCGACCCTGACCAAGAGCGAGGTCCACCGGGTCGCCGTGCAGGCCCACGACGGCATGGCCAGGGCGATCCGGCCGGTCCACACCAGCTTCGACGGCGACACCGTGTTCGCGCTGGCGGTACCGGGGGTGGCCGCCTCCATGGACCTGGTAGCCTTCTTGGCCGAGGAGGCGCTCGCCGCCGCCATCCGGGCCGGGGTGCGGGCCGCGGATCCGGTCGCCGGGATCCCGGCCGCCTCCGACGTGTGGCGCGGAACAGGAGGGGAGTAGCGTGCCGCTCTACGACTACCGCTGCGCCGGCTGCGGCCGCGAGTTCGAGGCGCTGGTCGCGACCGCGGCCCAGGCCGACCAGGAGCGCTGCCCCGGCTGTGGGGCCGAGGCGCGCCGGCTGCTCAGCCTGGTGGCCGCCCCGGTGCGGGGCCACGACGGCGCGGCCGCGCCCTCGTCCGCCGGTGGCTGCTGCGGCGGCGCCTGCGGCCACTGCGGCTGAGGCCGTCCGGGCTGGTCAGCTGCTGCGGGCCGACTTGTCCTCGTCCGTGAACCACCGGATGATCTCCGTCTGTCGAGCCGACGGGGATGTGACCTGATGCCGACCGAGCTGGAGCGGGTCGCCGCCGAGGCGGCCACCTGCACCCGCTGCCGCCTGCACGAGAGCCGCACTCAGGTTGTCTTCGGCCAGGGCGACCCGAACGCCGAGCTGATGTTCGTGGGAGAGGCGCCCGGCTTCCACGAGGACCGGCAGGGGCTGCCGTTCGTCGGTCCCTCCGGCCAGCTCCTCAACCGCCTGCTCGCCGGCATCGGCCTGCGCCGCGAGGAGGTCTACATCTGCAACGTCAACAAGTGTCTCCGATACAACGCTCGGGTCCAGCTCGGTAACGGCTCCTGGGAGCGCATTGGGCGTCTTGTCCGCTCGCGATACGGCGGTACGGTCATGTCGGTGGATGCGGATGGGCATCTCGTCCGCCGTCAAGTCATTGGCTGGCACGCCTCCCCGCTTGCGGGGCGGCGTGTCTTTCGACTCACCTACTCGTCCGCAAAGAACGCTGGAGCTGGCCGGGTCAGTATTCAGCTCACAGGCGACCACGAGGTGCTCACCGACAACGGTTTCCTACCGGTCGAGCGGCTCGCTCCTGGAGCCCTGATCGCGACCGGCCAAGGGCTGAGCCGTGTCGCCCACGACGTCGTCTGTGGCACGACCTTAGGAGACGGCCACCTCGCCACCGCAAGCTCATGTCTCTCGTTTTCACACTCGGCGCGTCAGGAAGCTTACGCGCAGTTCAAGGCTGAGCTTCTCGCGGAGCTGTCGCCCCGCGTTGTCAGGCTGGCGGTGGCAGCGGTTTCAGGTGGCCCTGCGACGTACCCGATAGTTCACGTCCGCACTTGTGCGCATAGATCCCTTGGGATGCTCAGAAGTGCGTTCTACCAGCCGAGGAAGCGTGTCCCGTCGTGGATGGCCGAGCGGCTCAGCGATTTGATGCTGGCGATCTGGTACATGGACGATGGCCACTTGAGGATCCGACCTGGCAGACAGCCACTCGCAGAGATCGCGACCTACGGCTGCCTGAAGGAAGACCTCCATACGCTGGTTATGGGATTGGCCCGCCTCGGGCTTCACGTGAAGGTGGTGGGACGGCGTCCGAGGTTGAGCTTCGATGTCAGATCGACGAGAGTGCTCTCCGAGTTCATCGCACCGTACGTACCATCCGTGATGCGATACAAGCTCCATCCTGAGGTTGAGACGCGTATCTCCTTTGAGCCGACGCGGATGCGCCCAGGTGACCCGGAGGTGTTCTACGACGAGGTCGATGTCAGGGAGGTCACGGATCGCTACCGCTCGGACACCACCTTCTTCTGCATCGACGTCGACGAGACTCACAATTTCGTGACCGCTGGTGGGGTGGTCCACAACTGCCGCCCGCCGCGCAACCGCGACCCGCAGCCGGACGAGATCGCCGCCTGCCGCCCCTGGCTGGACGCGCAGATCCGCCTGGTCGACCCGAAGGTGGTGGTCACCCTGGGCAACTTCGCGGCCAAGACGCTGCTGGAGACCACCACCGGGATCAGCCGGCTGCGCGGGCAGACCTACCCGTTCCAGGGGCGGGTCCTGCTCCCCACCTTCCACCCGGCGGCGGCCCTGCACGCCGAGGGCCGCCGCTTCGCGGGGCCGAGCCCGCGGGAGGCGATGGAGGAGGACTTCCGGACGCTGGCCAAGCTGCTCGCCGAGCGGACCGGGAGCGAGGTCCCGGCCGAAGACCCGGGCGAGTCCGGGCAGCTCGGGCTGTTCTGATCGGCATGGCCGAGCTGCGTCTGCGCTCCACCGACGAGGCGACCACCAGGGCGATCGGGGCGGCGCTTGCCGGCCTGCTGGACCCCGGCGACGTGGTCGGGCTCGCCGGCGACCTCGGCGCCGGGAAGACCCGGCTGGTGCAGGGCGCCGCGGCCGCCCTCGGGGTCGACGACCCGGTCCTCTCGCCCACCTTCATGCTGCTCCGCGAGTACGACGGCGACCTGCCCGTCCACCACGTGGACGCCTACCGGCTGGCCGGGCCGGTCGAGCTGGAGGACCTGGGGCTGGACGAGGTGCTCGCGGCCGACGCGGTGGCGTTCGTCGAGTGGGCGGACCGGGTCGCGGCCGTCCTCCCCGAGAGCTGGCTCGAGCTGGTCCTGCACATCCGCGACGACGACACCCGCGAGGTCGACGTCCGCCCCCACGGCCCCGCGTGGGCCTCGCGCACGCAGGAGCTGTGGACGGTGTTGGGAAGGTTCGCGTAGCGAGCTCAGAACCTGTGCGAATACCTTGGGTTGCTGGGTTATCAGGTCAAGGCTCGTAGCCAGACCAGGGCCTGAACGCCGTCACGCAGCAGTTGGCCGCGTGGGCGCTGATCGATCTCGGTAAGCCAGGTGACAAGGTTGCTGTCGCGGTCAGCACGCACCCCGCCGCGGACCCGCTCGATGGCCTCCAACTCGGCATTGCCAAGCTGGTACTCCTCAGCCGCCAGGCCGACCGCCAGCCGTACCCAGCGGGCAGGTCCCGCTGCAAGATCCTGGTCGGCGTGGTAGACGACGTGGTCGACCCAGGTATCGCCGAAGTGGGCGTCGGTGTCGTCGGGGACCAGGTCGCACACCACGTCATACAGCAGGTAGTCCAGGGCGGCGCTGGGCGGATGGCACTGCTCGAAGTCGTCGAACGCCACCTGGTCCATGCGCGCCACCAGCGTCTCCAACGCCGCCTGGTCGCTGGCGCCGGCCGCCGTAGCGGCCTGCTCGACCAGCCCCATCGCATGGTCGAAGCGGGCCTGGCTGGCCTGCTGCCGGCGCCGCTGGGCCGGCGAGGCGGGCGGGCCAAGCAGCTCATCGAACTCGAAGTCGTCATCGTCGATGCCGGACATGGCCGTAGCATGCCACCCCCATCAACGGCTTGCTGCCATCACACCGCAAGGATCCGGCCCGATGCCCGCCGCACCAGTCAGCCTCACCCCCACTGGGCCGCCGACGGCACCCTGGCGCGGCTGCATACCGTGCTCCGCGGCCGAGTGCGATCTGCCGCCGGCCGCACGGTGGCGCCCACCGCCGCGATCATCGACGCCCAGTCGGTCCGCGCCAGCGACTGGGTGCCCCGCGCCAGCAAGGGCTATGACGCCGCCAAGAAGATCCACGGCCGCAAGCGGCACATAGCCGTGGACACCAAGGGCTGCTGCTGGACATCCTGGTCACCCGGCCAGTGTGCAAGACCGCGACGGTGGCCGGCGGCTACTGTGGCGCCTGCGACACGACCTGCCACCATCCGGCTGGTCTGGGCCGATGCCGGCTACGCCGGCAAGCTGGTCACCTGGGCCGCTCAGGTCCTCACCCTCACGCTCCAGATCGTCCGCAAGCGCCCCGGCGCACACCGTTTCGAGGTCCTGCCTCGCCGCTGGGTCGTGGAACGCACCTTCTCGTGGCTGGGCAAGTGCCGCCGGCTGGCCATCGACTACGGGCGTAAGCCCGAGCACGCCCAGGCGTGGGTGCAGTGGGCGATGGTCCGCCTGATGGTCAAGCGCCTGGCCCAACAGGCACCACTGCCCACCCGAGCCCTCAGCCTGGCCGCATGAACGTTATTCGCACAGGTTCTCAGTCCCGCGGACCCGGCCCGGCGAGCAGCCGCGCCCGCAGCCGCTCGTCCCCGGCGGCGTCGATCGCCGTCCAGGCCATGGCGACCGCGCCGTCGACCACCGCCCGGTCGGCGGCCGGGGCGACGCACCTGGCGGTGAACTCCGGCTGGTGGTTGACGGCCGGGAGCGCGTCGATGCCGATGGTCGGGTGGATCGACGGCAGCGCCAGGGAGACGTTGCCCATGTCGGTGGAGCCGGCGCCCCGGTCGGGCAGCTCGTCGAAGCTGCGGCCGAGCGCCTCGGCGTTGCGGCGGTAGACGGCGGCCAGCTCGTGGTCGTGGTGCATCTCCGCGTACGGCTCGTGGTCCTCGGCGATCTCCAGGCTCGACCCGGTGGCCAGCGCGCCTGCCTCGAAGCAGCGCTTCACCTTGGCCTGGACCTCCCCGAGCTGCTCGAGGGTGGCCGCCCGCACCATCCAGGTGCCGGTGGTGTGGGCGGGGACCACGTTGGGGGCGTCGCCGCCGGCGGTGACGATCCCGTGCACGCGGTCGGCGGGGCGCAGGTGCTGGCGCAGCAGGCCGATCGCCGTCTGGGCGACGACCAGGGCGTCGGCGGCGTTGACACCGAGGTGTGGGTAGGCGGAGGCGTGGGCCTCCTTGCCGGTGTAGGCGACCCGGAGCTGCGTCACGGCGATGATCGGCATCTCGGCCATCTCGTACGGCGAGGGGTGGACCATCATCGCCGCGTGGGCGCCCGCGAAGGCGCCCTGCCGCAGCAGCAGGATCTTGCCGCCGCCGCCCTCCTCGGCGGGCGTGCCGAGGACGGTGACCTCGAGGCCCAGGTCGTCGGCGACCGCGGCCAGGGCCAGCCCGGCACCGGCCGCCATCGCGGCGATCACGTTGTGGCCGCAGGCGTGCCCGACGCCGGGCAGGGCGTCGTACTCGGCGCAGACCACCACACGCAGCGGCCCGGTGCCGGCGCGGGCGGCGAACGCGGTCGGCAGTCCGCCCACTCCCCGCGCGACCTCCAGGCCGGCGCCGGCCAGCAGCTCGCAGAGCCAGGCGCACGCCCGCTCCTCCTGGAAGCCGAGCTCGGGGTGGGCGTGGATGCGGTGGCTGAGGGCCACCAGCTCGTCCCTGGCCAGCTCGACCCGTCCCCGCGCCGCCTGCTTGGCGTCAGCCATGGTCAAGGGCCTCCTCTCGCTCCCCGCCGTGCCGGCCACCAGACCCTATCGTCGCCGGCCGGCGGCTGCCCACCGGTACCTGGTGGCCCCCCTGTCAGCGGCGTGCGGGCAGCGGGACCACGATCGCGCCGGTGGCGTCGTCGCCGGCGACCAGGGAGGCGGCCGGCCCGTGCCACCACCACCAGAGCGCCACGTACGCGCAGACGTGGGCGTCGGCCAGGTCCTCGACCGCCTTGAGGGCCTGGCCGCGACGGTCGCTGAGGACCAATAGCTCGCGGGCGAGCAGCCGGTCTGCGTCGAGCCGCAGGGGCGGGTCGGCCGCGGCCAGCCCGGCGAGCACGAGCGCGAGCGCGCGCAGACCGGCCCGGCGCGCCTCCGGCGGGCCCTTCTTGTAGCGCAGCGCGCGGCCGAGGCCGCCCAGCTCGACGATGGCCGGATGGGGGAAGACCTCGATCGCCCACCAGCCGCTGGCCCGGCCCGGGTCGCGGGGGACGGTCAGGTACGGCCGGGGCGAGCGGCGCACGATCTCCATCGCCCGGACCTTGCCGCCGAGCACGCCGAGGTTGCTTGGGTAGGGCCCGGCCCCCATGCGGCCGTAGCGCCGCTGCAGCTCGGCCTCGCACGCGCGCCTGGTGCCCGCCGGGTTGGTGACCACCAGCGGCGCGTCCAGCGCGACCACCGCGCCATCCCGGTCGTGGGCGGCGAGGAACGCCCCGATCTCCTCGTCGCCGGTCGCCCAGCCCTCCGCGACCACCCGCCCCACCGGGTCGAGCGCCGCCAGCCCGGACGGGTTGCGCCCACCCCAGGCCAGATCCACCCCGACGAACCGCACCCACCCATCTTCCGCCCTCGGGCCTCGCCGGGCTTGTCAGGCGACCTCGCAGCGGTTGCGGCCGGCGCGCTTGGCCCTGACGAGGGCGGTCTCGGCCCGGGTGAGCAGGTCGCGCCAGGCGTCGACCGGCCGGTGCTCGACCACGCCGAACGAGGCGGTCAGGCGGGGCGCCTCCGGGCCAAGGACGACGCCGATGGCGACGGTGCGCCGCCGCACCCGCTCGGCCACGTTCCAGGCGGCGTCCAGCCGGGTGCCGGGCAGCAGCATGAGGAACGCCTCGCCCTCGAAGCGGGCGATGGTGTCGCCGCCGCGGCACGACTCGTGCAGCAGGCCGGCGAACGCCTGCAGCAGCCGGTCGCCGACGGCGTAGCCGCTGTGATCGTTGACCTCGGCGAAACCGTCCAGGTCGGTGAGCACCAGCGACAGCGGGCCCATGCCGAGCTTGGCGAGCCCCGTCAGCGCCCGTAGCCGCTCCTCGACCGCCCGGCGGTTGGCCAGCCCGGTGAGCGAGTCGGTGAGCACCGCCGAGCGCAGGCTCACGTCGGCGAGGCGCAGCTCGTCGTTGAGCGCCTTGGTGCGCAGCGCGAGCCCGAGCCGGGTGACGATGTCGAGGTCCGCGACCGCCGTTCCGGTGCCCAGCTGCCCGGCGGCAGGCGGGGGCGAGCCGGGCAGGAACAGCACCGGGATCGCCAGGGTCATCGGGTCGCGCTGCAGGCTCGCGTACAGCTCGTACCCCGAGCGGTCGGGCAGCATGGGGTCGAGCAGGATGACCTCCGGTCCCTGCTCGTGGGCCAGCCGCACGCCATGGTCGGCAGAGCCCGCCTCGAAGACGTCGTGGCCCTCGGCGCGCAGGGTGGCGGCCGTATCCGCCCGCGAGCGGGCGTGGCCCTGGACGATCAGCACTCGTGCCATCGAGGTTGTGATCGGACGGCGCGACCGCGGCTTGAGGTGCCACAATACGTTTTCCACCGGATCGCTCGAAAGGCCCCCGCTCTGCTCGTGCTCGCGATGGACACCGCCACCCCGGTCACCAGCGTGGCCGTCGGGTCGGAGTCGGGCACGCTGGCGTCGGTGGCGGTCCGCCACGAGCGCCGCCACGCCGAGGTGCTCACACCCGCCGTCCGCTGGGTCCTCGAGCAGGCCGAGGTGGACGCCGGGTCGCTGGCCGGCGTCGCCGTCGGGATCGGTCCTGGCCTGTTCACCGGCCTGCGCGTCGGCGTCAGCACGGCCAAGGCGCTCGCCCAGGCGTGGCGGCTCCCGATGGTGGCCGTGCCCAGCCTCGACCTGCTCGCCTTCGCGCACCGCCACGTCCGCCGGACGATCTGCCCGGTGATCGACGCCCGACGGGGCGAGGTGTTCACCGCCGTGTACCGGCCAGCCCACGCCGGGGTGGTGCGGCTCGTCGAGTACCACGTGCTCCGGCCCGACCAGCTCGCCGCCGCGCTGGAGGGCAGGGGCGAGGAGGTGCTGCTCTGCGGCGACGGCGCGCTCGCCTACCGTGAGGTCTTCGAGCGCCTCGACAACCGCTGCCAGCTCGGCAGCCGGGCCCAGGCGATGCCGTCGGCCGGCGCGCTCGTCGAGCTGGCCCTGCCCCAGTTCCACCGGGAGGAGTTCACCAGCCCGCTGGAGGTGACCCCGCTCTACCTGCGCCACCCCGACGTCGACCCGTCGGTCGAGCGGCGGCTGGCCGCCGAGCGCGCCGCGCGCACGGAGACGGGGTGACGCCGGTGGCCACGCTGCACCCGTCCAGGCGCGAGGTCGGTGACCAGCGCTTCCCGCTCGCCGTCGACCTGCAGCCGATGCGCCGCCGGCACATCCCCAAGGTGCTCGAGATCGAGCGCCGGGTGTACCCGCGCCCGTGGACGATGACGCTGTTCCTGTCCGAGATCGTCCAGCGCTCCACCCGCTTCTACATCGTGGCCAGGGTCCGCCGCCGGGTGGTCGGCTACGCCGGCCTGATGGTGTTCGGCGACGAGGCGCACGTGACCAACATCGCCGTCGATCCCGACTTCCACCGCCGCAAGGTCGCCGCCCGCCTGCTGTTCGCCGTGATCACCGAGGCAAGGCGCCGGGGCGCGACCGCCTGCACCCTCGAGGTGCGGGTCGCCAACCACGCCGCCCAGGGTCTGTACCACCAGTTCGGCTTCGCCCCGGTCGGCATCCGCAAGAACTACTACGCCGAGACCGGCGAGGACGCCCTGATCATGTGGGCCGAGGGGCTGCAGACCCCGGCCTACGCCGAGCGCCTGGCCGGCCTCGCCGGTCGCGTCCCCGAGCCCCGAGAGCTGGGTTGACCGTGCTGGTGCTGGGGATCGAGACCTCCTGCGACGAGACCGGCGTCGCCCTCGTCGAGGACGGGCGGCGGGTCCGCTCCAACGTGCTCGCCGACCAGCAGACCCTGCACGCGCGCTACGGCGGGGTCGTTCCCGAGGTTGCCTCCCGGGCTCACGTCGACCTGCTCCACCCGGCCGTCGAGCAGGCCTGCGCCCTCGGCGGGGTGCGGCTCGGCGACGTCGACGCGATCGCGGTCACCCTCGGCCCCGGCCTGGCGGGCTCGCTGCTGGTCGGGGTGGCGGCGGCCAAGGCGTACGCGCTGGCGCTCGACCGCCCCCTCGCCGGGGTCAACCACCTGGTCGCCCACGTGTACGCCAACGTCCTCGAGCACGGGTCGCTGCCGCTGCCGGCGGTGGTGTTCGTGGTCTCCGGGGGGCACACGAGCCTGCTGGTGATGGACGAGGAGGGCGGGTTCCGGATGCTCGGCCAGACCATCGACGACGCCGCCGGTGAGGCCTACGACAAGGTCGCGAGGGTGCTCGGGCTCGGCTACCCGGGCGGGCCCGTCATCGACGAGCTGGCGCGCACCGGCGACCCGGCGGCGGTGCGCTTCCCGCGGGCGCTGCTGGAGGACGGCTCCGACGACTTCTCCCTCTCCGGCCTCAAGACGGCCGTGGTCCGCCACGTCCGCCAGGCCGGGCCGGCCGTCGACCTGGCCGACGTGGCCGCCTCGTTCCAGGAGGCGGTCGTCGACGTCCAGGTCAGCAAGGTGCTCGGCGCCGCCAAGCGGGAGGGCCTCGACACGGTGCTGCTGGCCGGCGGGGTGGCGGCCAACTCGCGCCTGCGGGCGCGGCTGGCGGAGGAGGCCGACGGCCTCGGGGTGCGGGTGCTGGTGCCGTCGCCGGCGCTCTGCACCGACAACGGGGCGATGGTGGCCTGCGCCGGCAGCTTCGCCCTCGAGCGGGGCGAGCGCACCGCGCTGGACGCACGCGCCGACCCGAACCTCCAGATCGTCCCGGGGGTCGGCCGCCGCGCCCCCCGCCGGTCGAAGCGCCCACGGTGAGCCGGCCCGACCGCTTTTCGGAGCGGGGCCTGGAGCCCTCGGCCTGGGAGGCCGGGCCTGGCGCCCCGTTCCCCGTCCACTCCCACCCGCGGACGAAGCTGCTGGCGTGCCGCTCGGGGTCGATCCGCTTCACCCTGGAGCCCTCCGGCGAGGTGCGCGACCTCGGCCCGGGGGACTGGCTGGAGCTGCCGGCCGGCCAGGACCACTCGGCGCTCGCCGGGCCCGCCGGCGTCCGCTGCGAAGAGGCCTTCCACGGGGGCCGCGGCGGCGGTTGACGGCGGCCGCTCATCCTTCCTAGGATGCTCTTAGCACTCCCCTCAACCGAGTGCTAATATCCGCGCGAACGTGCAACCCTTCTGGCCCGCCCTGATCCGGGCCGGCCGCCACGGCACGAGGAGGAAGGATGGGCGTGAGCCTGCAACCGCTCGAGGACCGCATCGTCGTCAAGCCCGGCGAGGGCGAGGAGATGACCGCCTCCGGCCTGGTCATCCCCGACACCGCCAAGGAGAAGCCCCAGGAGGGCGAGGTCATCGCCGTCGGCCCCGGCCGCTTCGAGGACGGCGCCCGGGTGCCGCTGGACGTCAAGGTCGGCGACACCGTCATCTACTCCAAGTACGGCGGCACCGAGGTCAAGCTCGGCGGCGACGACTACCTGATCCTCTCCGCCCGCGACGTCCTCGCGATCGTCAACAAGTAAGGAACCGGAGAGACATGCCCAAGCAACTGCTGTTCAGCGCCGAGGCGCGCCGCTCCCTCGAGGCCGGGGTCGACAAGCTGGCCAACGTCGTGCGGGTCACCCTCGGGCCCAAGGGCCGCAACGTCGTCCTCGACAAGAAGTGGGGCGCGCCCACCATCACCAACGACGGGGTGACCATCGCCAAGGAGATCGAGCTCGAGGACCACTACGAGAACCTCGGCGCCCAACTCGCCAAGGAGGTCGCCACCAAGACCAACGACGTCGCCGGTGACGGCACCACCACCGCCACCGTGCTCGCCCAGGCGCTGGTCCACGAGGGCCTGCGCAACGTCGCCGCCGGCGCCAACCCGATGGGCCTCAAGCGCGGCATGGAGCGGGCCGTCGAGGCGGTCGCCGAGGCGATCCGCAACCAGGCCCACGAGATCGAGAACCAGGAGGAGATCGCCTCGGTGGCGGCCATCTCCGCCCAGGACGCCGAGGTCGGCCGGATCATCGCCGAGGCGATGGACAAGGTCGGCAAGGACGGGGTCATCACCGTCGACGAGTCGCAGACCTTCGGCATGGAGCTCGAGTTCACCGAGGGGATGCAGTTCGACAAGGGCCACATCTCGCCCTACTTCGTCACCGACCCCGAGCGCATGGAGGCGGTGCTGGAGGACCCCTACATCCTCATCGCCAACCAGAAGATCTCCTCGGCGCAGGTGCTGCTGCCCCTGCTCGAGAAGGTCGTCCAGTCGGGCCGCGCGCTGGTGGTGATCGCCGAGGACGTCGACGGCGAGGCGCTCGCCACCCTGGTCGTCAACAAGATCCGCGGCACCTTCAAGAGCGCGGCCGTCAAGGCCCCCGGGTTCGGCGACCGCCGCAAGGCGATGCTGGCCGACATCGCCATCCTCACCGGCGGCCAGGTCATCTCCGAGGAGGTCGGCCTCAAGCTCGAGAACGTCACCCTGGACCTGCTCGGCAGGGCCCGGCGGGTCACGGTCACCAAGGACGACACCACCATCATCGAGGGCGCCGGCTCGGCCGACGACATCAAGGGCCGCATCGCCCAGATCAAGCAGGAGATCGACAACACCGACTCCGACTGGGACCGCGAGAAGCTCCAGGAGCGGCTGGCCAAGCTGGCCGGTGGCGTCGGTGTCATCAAGGTCGGCGCGGCCACCGAGGTCGAGCTGAAGGAGAAGAAGCACCGCATCGAGGACGCGCTCTCGGCCACCCGCGCCGCGATCGAGGAGGGCATCGTCGCCGGCGGCGGCGTCGCCCTGATCCGGGCCCAGCAGGCCCTCGACAAGCTGGACCTGGTCGGCGACGAGGCGACCGGCGTGGCGATCGTGCGCAAGGCGCTCGAGCTGCCGCTCTACTGGATCGCCGCCAACGCCGGGCTCGAGGGCGCAGTCGTGGTCGCAAGGGTCCGCGAGCTGGCCGACAGCCAGGGGCTGGACGCCACCAGCGGCGAGTACGGCGACCTGTTCAAGGCGGGCGTGGTCGACCCGGCCAAGGTGACCCGCTCAGCGGTCCAGAACGCCGTCTCCATCGCCGCCCTGCTGCTCACGACCGAGACCCTGGTCGTGGACAAGCCGGAGGAGAAGGAGGACGCCGGGGCCGGGGCCGGCGGTCACAGCCACGGCATGGGCATGTAGGCGGGCCTCCCGCCTCTCGCGTGGGCCCCGGCCGCCGGCCGGGGCCCACGGCCGTCTGCCGAGCCTCACAGCGGCAGCTCCAGCTCCAGCAGGTCGTGGAGCGGGATGCGGTTGTCCGGGTTGACGGCGGCGATCTCCGGTTTCAGGGCCCGGTCCCGGTCCAGGGCGCCGACGTGGACGGCGCACAGGCGCAAGCCCCGGCGCTGGTAGAAGCCGAGCGCGTGGAGGTTGTCGTTGGTGGTGACCAGCCACAGCCGCCGGCAGCCCCGCCGGCGCGCCAGCGCGGCCGCCGCCTCCAGCAGCGCGCTCCCCGCGCCGGCCCCCTCCACCTGGCTGTGCAGCGACAGCACCTCGAACCCGTCGCCGTCGGCGATGTAGGTGAGCAGGCCGAGCCGCTGGCCGTCGCGCTCGGCGACCAGGCCGGGCAGCTCCAAGGGGTCGATCAGCTCGCCGAGGCGGACGGTTCGGCTCGACCCCTGGTGGGCCGAGATGAGCTCGTCCGCCCAGCGCTGGTCGCCTTCCCCGAAGGGCCGTACCGTGATCCCCATCGTCTCCTACCTTGCGGGGGTCTTCGCGTGGAGTTCCGTCGTATCACGAACCTGCCGCCGTACGTCTTCACCATCATCGACGGCCTGAAGGTGGCGGCGCGCCGGGCCGGCGAGGACGTCATCGACCTCGGCTTCGGCAACCCCGACCTCCCCTCGCCGGAGGTCGCGGTGGACAAGCTCGCCGAGGCGGCCCGCAACCCCCGCAACCACCGCTACTCGGCCAGCCGCGGCATCCCCAAGCTCCGGGAGGCCGTCGCCGGGCGCTACCGGCGCCGCTTCGGCGTCGAGCTCGACCCCGACACCGAGGTGATCGCCACCATCGGGTCCAAGGAGGGCTTCTCGCACCTGATGTGGGTGCTGCTGCAACCGGGTGACGCCGCGCTGGTGCCGTCGCCGTCCTACCCCATCCACATCTGGGGCCCGCTGTTCGCCGGGGCCGACGTCCGCGAGATCCCCGTCGGCACCGGCGAGGACTTCTTCGCGGGCGTCAAGGAGGCCTACCGCTACTCGTGGCCGCATCCGCGGGTGATCGTGCTGTCCTTCCCGCACAACCCGACCACCACCTGCGTGGACCTCGCCTTCATGCAGCGCATGGTCGACTTCGCCCGCGAGCACGAGGTGCTGCTGGTCCACGACAACGCCTACGCTGAGCTCGGCTTCGACGGCTACCGCCCGCCGTCGATCCTCCAGGCCGAGGGCGCCAAGGACTGCGCGGTCGAGCTGTACTCGATGACCAAGTCGTTCTCCATGGCCGGCTGGCGGATCGCTTACCTGGTCGGCAACGCCACGGTGGTGCAGGCGCTGGCCAAGCTCAAGTCCTACCTCGACTACGGGGTCTTCCAGCCGATCCAGATCGCCGCGACCGTCACCCTCAACGAGGACCCGGAGCACCCCGAGCGCGTGCAGCGCATCTACCAGTCCCGCCGCGACGCGCTCTGCGGGGGGCTGCACCGCATCGGCTGGGAGGTCGCGCCGCCGGAGGGGACGATGTTCGTGTGGGCGCCGATCCCCGAGCCGTACCGGGAGATGGGCTCGGTGAAGTTCGCGTCCTTCCTCGTCAAGGAGGCCAAGGTGGCCACCTCGCCGGGGATCGGCTTCGGCCCCGGCGGCGACGGCCACGTGCGGTTCGCGCTGATCGAGAACGAGCAGCGCATCCAGCAGGGCGTCCGCAACCTGCGCCGCGCCCTCACCAAGCTCGGCTGAGGTCGAGGCTGGTCAACTGGTTAGCGTCCAGAACGGGCCGGTGAGCCCGAGGTCGGCGAAGGTCGCGTTCGCCTCCTCGGGGGTCCGGCGCCGGAAGTCGTCGCGCAGCCGGTCGCCGTACCAGACGCTCCCCAGCTTCCACATCGTCGGCAGGTCCACGACGGCGCCAGGCTCCCGCGCGTGCTCGGCGTCGCAGGCCAGGCGGATGTTGGAGCAGGTCCACACCACGTCGTCCCACCAGCGGGCGGCGGGGACCAGGAAGTGCGCGACGTACGGTTCCTCCGGCGGCTTCGCCGGGTCGGCGCTGAGGGCCAGCGGCCGGCCGCAGCCAACGCAGGTGGTCGCCACCAGCACCGGGCGGCCGAGCGCGGCCATGATCCCGAAGGAGTCCCAGGCGCAGCCACCCCACCACTTCTGCTCCTTGGAGGCGACCACGAACCCCATCCACCTGGCCGAGAAGGGATGGGCCATGCGGATCGTGGTCCAGTCGGCCTTCCTCGACCAGCGTCCGGTAGACGACCTGGCGCAGCTCCTCCAGGCGCCGCTCGTGGTGCTCGTCCGGCATCTGCACGCTCCTTCGCTGGTGGCTCCCTCCGCGAAGGCTAGCGCGCCTTCAGGCAACGTTGGCCCTGGTCAGTCGCCGAACTCCACACCGCTGACGCCGTAGCCAGCCGAGGCGCCGCCCTGCACGAAGATCGACAGCTCAGCATGCTCCGCAAGAGGGTAGGAGCACACAAACACGGCGAGGTCTGCCAGACGGCATGGCAGGGCCGCAGGCGCGTGGGCAGGTGGGGATTCGCTGAACAACCGATCGCCGACTGCGCGACTGGCGAGGTTGCGCGCGGCCGCTCGGTCGCCGCGCACCCAGGCAGCAACCAGGCGGTTGGCGGCCACCTGCGGGTCGGAGATCCGGTCGGCAAGCGGCGACGTGGCGGGGGCGGTCTGCGCCCGAAGTGCCTGGACGCGGACGCTCGCGCAGGTGCCGAACCGCGTCTCCGCGCCCAGCTGCACGATCAAGGAGCCCTGCGCTGCGGGCAGCGTCACCCGCAGACGCGACCCCGCGACGGTGCTGTCGCAGGCGTTGGGTTCGGCGAACACCAAGCGCGCCGCGTGGCCCGGCGGCAGCACCACCAGGGACCCGCCCGGCCCGCCGGGCTTGGATGGCGCCGTCACCGGCTGCCCCTGGGTGCCGAGCAGCCGCACCTGGGGGATGCCCTTGACCGTGCAGGTGCTGGCCGAGGCGTTGCGCAGCTGGATGGTGAACCAGATGGTGCCTGCGGCGCCATCGCTGCCCCGGACCGATCCCTCGAGCGCCGAGGCGGGGCAGCGGCCGGTCGAGGGCGGCGTGGCAAGGCCGGCGCCAGGCTGCGGCGTGCCGGTGGGCGCGGGGCTCACCGGCGTCGCGGCCGCTGGTGGCTGGGGTGCCGCTGATGGGTGGGTGGCCGTGGAGAGGGCCATGTAGGAGCCGGTAGCGGCGACGGCGGCGGCGACGAAGACGGCGGCGATGATGATCCTGGCTGGTCGCATGGCGACTCCCCCCGAACGAGCACGGCTCTGTGTGAGCCCATGGCATGAGCTTGGCCTGGGCTGGTCACGAGCTGACGACGGCAACGCGTCGCGGCCAACGCGAAACGACCTCGACCCGGTCGCGATCGTGGATCGAAACGAGCGCGACCGGGGAGGATCAAGGGGGTGGGGCCGGCCGCCGAGCCGGCATGCCCGCGTGCCGGCTCACGAAGCTGCAACCTGCACGGGCAGGAGCAGGAAGGACCCTCACGATCCGGCAGCGCGGGCACGCGGCGGCGGCATCCAAGGCCATGCCCCTAACGACCCCCTAACCGACGGAGCGGGACGAAGAGTAGGCTGGGAGCAACACACGGGAGCCCGGGCCACCGGGCTGAGAGGGCGGCTACCGGGCCGCCGACCGTCGGAACCTGCACCGGGTAATGCCGGCGAAGGGAGGAACCGCCAACACGATGGCAAGCCAGGTTGCCGGTGACGTCGTCGTGGTCGGGGGCGGGGTGATCGGCCTCGGGGTCGCCTGGCGGGCGGCCCAGGCCGGGATGGCCGTCACCGTGGTCGACCGGTCGCCCGGCAGGGGTGCCTCCTGGGCGGCGGCCGGGATGCTGGCGCCCGTCACCGAGGTCCACTACGGCGAGCAGGCGCTGCTGCGGCTCAACCTGGCCGCCGCCGGCCGCTGGCCGGCCTTTGCCGCGGAGCTGGAGGAGGCGGCCGGCAGGCAGATCGGCTACCGCCGCTGCGGCACCCTCACCGTGGCCAGGGACACCGACGACAACGCCGAGATCGAGGACCTCTACCGGTTCCAGCTCCGCTGCGGACTCGAGGTCGAGCGCCTCCGCAGCCGCGACTGCCGACGCCTGGAGCCCGGCCTGGCGCCGAGCGTGCGTGGCGGCGTCCTGGCACCCGACGACCACCAGGTCGACAACCGGGCCATGGCCGGTGCGCTGCTGACCGCCTGCGAGCGGGCCGGGGTCCGGCTGCTGGCCGACAGGGTGACCGAGCTGCGGTTGGACGGCGAGCGGGTCACCGGCGTGACCCTCGCCGGCGGGGCGTCGCTGGCGGCGGCGACGGTGGTGCTGGCCGCCGGCTGCTGGAGCGGGGAGCTGGGGGGCCTGGCGGCTGAGCTGCTGCCGCCGGTGCGTCCCGTCAAGGGCCAGCTCCTGCAGCTCAGGGGGCCTGCCGCCGACCCGCTGTGCCGGCGCAACGTGCGCGGGCTCGAGGTCTACGTGGTGCCGAGAGCCGACGGCCGGGTGGTGGTGGGGGCAACCGTCGAGGAGCAGGGCTTCGACACCCGCGTGACCGCCGGCGCCGTCCACGACCTGCTGCGGGCCGCGTTCGAGCTGCTGCCGGACGTGGCCGAGCTGGAGCTGGTCGAGACCGTGGCCGGCCTGCGTCCGGGCTCGCCCGACAACGCGCCGCTGCTCGGGCCCGCCGGGGTGGACGGGCTGGTGGTCGCCACCGGCCACTACCGCAACGGCATCCTGCTCGCCCCGGTCACCGCGGAGGCCGTGGCCGAGCTGCTGGTCAGCGGCCGGGTACCGGCCGCGATCGTCCCGTTCGGACCGGCCCGGCTCCAAGCCGGCGCCGCCGGCCAGCGCGGCCGTGCCCAGACCGCGAGGAGTGCGCCATGACCGTGATCGTCAACGGCCGGCCGGCTGAGGTCGCCGCCGGCGAGACCGTCGCCGGGGTGCTGGCCACGCTGGGGCACGCGCCTGGCGGGCCGGGCATCGCGGTCGCCCTCAACGGCGAGGTGGTGCCGCGCGCCGCGTGGCCCACCACCCGCCTGGGCGACCACGACCGGCTCGAGGTGCTCGGCGCGTCCCAGGGAGGCTGAGATATGGACGACCCCTTCGTCATCGCCGGCCAGACGTTCACGTCCCGGCTCGTCATGGGCACCGGCGGGGCGTCAAGCCTGGAGGCGCTGGAGCAGGCACTGCTGGCCTCCGGGGCCGAGATGGCCACGGTCGCGCTGCGGCGCACCAGCCCGGACGCCCGCGGCTCGATCCTCGACGTGCTGCGCCGGGCCGGCTGCCGCTTGCTGCCGAACACCGCCGGCTGCTTCACCGCCCACGACGCGGTGCGCACCGCGCGGCTGGCGAGGGAGGCGTTCGCGACCGACTGGATCAAGCTCGAGGTGATCGGCGACGACCGGACGCTGCTGCCGGACGCGGTCGAGCTGCGCGACGCGGCCGAGACCCTGGTCGACGACGACTTCACGGTGCTCGCCTACACCAACGACGACCCGGTGCTGGCGCGGCAGCTCGGCGAGCTGGGTTGCGCGGCGGTGATGCCGCTCGGCTCGCCGATCGGCTCGGGCATGGGCATCCGCAACCCCTACAACCTCCGCATCATCCTGGAGCAGGCGAGCGTGCCGGTGATCCTCGACGCCGGCGTCGGCACCGCCTCCGACGCGGCCATCGCCATGGAGCTCGGCTGCGACGGGGTGCTGCTGGCAAGCGCGGTGACCCGCGCGCAGGAGCCGGCCCTGATGGCCGAGGCGATGCGCAAGGCGGTCGAGGCCGGCCGGCTCGCCTTCCGGGCTGGACGCATCCCACGGCGGCTGTACGCCGAAGCCTCGACCCCGTTCGAGGGCCTCCCCGACCTGTCCGGCGGGCCGGGCGGCCCCTGATGGACCCGGCCGCCCTCCGGGCGCGGCTGGCCGCCGCCAGGCTCTACCTCTGCACCCCGATCCGGCCCGACCTGGGCGAGCTCGCCGAGGCGGTCCTCGGCGCCGGCGTCGACGTGATCCAGCTCCGCGACAAGCAGGCCGAGGCCGGCCCGCTGCTGGAGGCCGCCGCGGTGCTGCGCGCCGCCGCCGACCGCCACGGCGCCCTGCTGGCGGTCAACGACCGGGCCGACGTGGCGCTGGCCGCCGGCGCCGACGTGCTCCACCTCGGCCAGGACGACCTGCCAATGGCCTGGGCCAGGCGGGTGCTCGGCGACGGCGTCCTGCTCGGTCGCTCCACCCACGGCCTCGACCAGTTCAGGCGGGCCGTGGCGGAGCCATGGGACTACCTGGCGGTCGGCCCGGTCTGGCCGACCGCCACCAAGCCAGGCCGGCCGCCGGTCGGCACCGGGCTGCTGCGGGCCGTGGCTGACCTGGCCCCCTCGACGCCGTGGTTCGCGATCGGCGGCATCGACGAGACCAACCTGGACGAGGTCACCGGCGCGGGCGCCACCCGGGTAGTGGTCGTCCGGGCGATCACCGACGCCCCCGACCCGGTCGCCGCGACCCGAGGGCTGCGGCGGCGGCTGGACGCGCCCGCCCCAGCCGCCGGGCCCCGGCGCGCCACCGGTTGAGGACGGGAAGGGAACCGGTCGGTGCCTGGCGCGCCGGGGCGTCCGGCTGGTCGGGGTCTCAGCTGGCCATGCGGCCCTCGAGGTAGGCGGCCCAGTAGCGGGCCCGGTCGCGCTTGGCGGTCGGCACCCGCCGCTGGGCGCTGGCGTCCCGGAGCAGCCAGGCGATCGTCTGCAGGTCGGCGCACTCCATGTCCGGGTCGATCGCGGCCGACCAGTAGATGGCGGCGTCGCGCAGCTCCTCGGGCGTTCCCACGCCCTGGCCGAGCTCACGCAGCAGTTCCCCCACGGTGGCCGCGTCGTCCGGGCCGATCGTCGTCCTGAGCATCCGCTGGCTCCTCCCCTCCGAGACCCCATCGCTGCCGTCGAACATATGTTCGATCACCTGAGGGCTCGTGGTCAAGTCCGCACGAGGATCCGTGGATGTCAGGCCTGGCCGCGCCGGCGGCGCCGCATGACGAGGCCGAGCGTGGCCAGCAACGCCGCCGTGGCGCCGGCGCCGGCGCCGGTGGCGGCCCGAGCCGCGGCCCGCCCGCTCCGCTGGGCGGCAGAGCCGTCGGGATGCGGCTCGCCGCCGGTGGCTCCGGTCGCTGCCCGGTGAGCGGGCGGCCGGTGGCGTTCCACCGCCCGGGGCGGCCGGACGAGCAGGGAGGCGACGCTGGCCGGCGCGACGTAGGCGGGCAGCCGCAGACCCGTCCGTGCCGAGCGGCCGCGGCCGAAGCCCCAGTCCAGCATCCGGCCGGCGTCGGCGGCATTGTCCGGGCTGTCGAGCACGATCGCGACCAGCGTGCGCCCGTGCCGCGTGGCCGCGGCCGCCAGGCAGCGGCCGGCGTCGTCGGTCAACCCCGTCTTGATCCCGACGGCGCCGCGGTAGCCGAGCAGGAACCGCGAGCGCGCGGTGAGCGTGTGCCGGCGACCGCTCGGGCTGGTGAAGGCGGTCCGGCGCATGCGCACGACCCTGGCCAGCCAGCGGTCGCGGAGCACGGCCCTGGCCAGGATGGCCAGGTCGAAGGCGCTGGACCGGTGGCCGGGGGCGTCCAGCCCGTGCGGGTTGCGCCAGCGGGAGCTGCGCAGCCCGAGCCGCTCCGACTCGGCGTCCATCGCCCGCGCGAAGCGCCCGACCGAGCCACCGGCCCCCTCGGCCAGCATCACCGCCACGTCGTTGGCCGAGACGATCATGAGCGCCTTCAGCGCCTGCTCGACCGTGAGCCGCTGGCCGCGCCTGACGGCCAGCCGGCGGGCCGGCTGCCTCGCCGCCACCCGCGAGGCCGCCACCCGCCCGTCGAGGTCCAGGCTGGCGCGGACGGCCAGCGCGGTGAGCATCTTCGTCAGGCTGGCCGGCGGCCTCGGCGTGCGGCTGCCGCGCCCCCACAGCACCTCGCCGCCGCCGGCGTCCACCAGGATGGCGTGCCTGGAGACGACCCGCGGGCCACGCGCCGCCGGGGGAGCGGCCGCGGCCGGCCCGGCCGGCGCCGCCGCCAGCACGACGGCGAGCACGACCGTGACCGGCAGCATCCGGTGTGCACGCATCGGCGTCCGGGGACCTCGCAGCGAGGGGATGTCGGGGCGGGAGTCTCGCACCAGGTCGCGAGGCGGACAAGCCACTCGCTTCGGTCCCGCCCACCCGGAGTTCCACTAGAATCGCCCGGCACCTCCGTCCTGCCCGTCACCAGCCCAGGAGCACCAGCGATGCGCGTCACCGTCATCGGCGCCGGTCACGTCGGTCTCGTCACCGCCGCCTGCCTCGCCCAGGTCGGCCACGACGTGGTCGTCGACGACGACGACCCGAGCAAGCTGGAGCTGATCCGCGACGGCCGCTCCTGGTTCTTCGAGCCCGGCCTCGAGGAGCTGCTCGGCGAGGTGATCGGCGCGGGGCGGCTGCGGGTCGCCGCCGGCAAGGCCGAGGCGGTCCACCACGGCGTGGTGGTGTTCGTCTGCGTGGGCACCCCTCCCCGCGGCGACGGCAGCCCCAACCTCGCCTACGTCGAGGCGGTCGCCCGCGAGGTCGCCCGGAACCTGCCGGCGGGCGAGCTCCGCCTGGTCTGCGAGAAGTCCACCGTGCCGGTGCAGACCGGCGAGCGGGTCGCCCAGGTGATCGCCCGCGAGGCCCCACCGGGCGCCGAATGGGAGGTCGCCTCCAACCCCGAGTTCCTGCGCGAGGGGTCGGCCGTCGCCGACACCCTCCATCCCGACCGGGTCGTGGTCGGCACCACCTCCGAGCGGGGCCTTGCCGTCCTGCGCGAGCTGTACGCCCCGATCCTGGAGGGCTCCCAGGCGCCCTTCCTGGCCACCGACCGCGCCACCGCCGAGCTGATCAAGCACGCCTCCAACGCCTTCCTGGCCACCAAGATCAGCTTCATCAACTCGGTGGCGCGGGTCTGCGAACGGTCCGGCGCCGACGTCGAGCTGGTGGCGACGGGCATGGGCCTCGACGCCCGCATCGGCGCCAGCTTCCTCAGGGCCGGCGCCGGCTACGGCGGGAGCTGCTTCCCCAAGGACGTGGCCGCCTTCGCCCACCGCTCGCGCGAGCTCGGCGTCGAGTTCGGCATCCTCAACGAGGTGGCCAAGGTCAACCACGAGGCCAGGCACGCGGTCGTCGGCAAGGTGCGCGACGCCCTCTGGCACCTGGACGGCAAGCGGATCGGGGTGCTCGGCCTGGCGTTCAAGCCCGAGACCGACGACCTGCGGGACGCCCCCGCGGTCGACGTGGTCGCCGAGCTGCTCGCCGACGGCGCCCAGGTGGTCGCCTTCGACCCGGTCGCCGGTCCGCGGGCCGCGGAGCTGGTGCCCGGCCTCGAGCTGGCCGCCAAGGCGGTGGAGGTCGCCGACGGCGCGCACGCGCTGGTCCTCATGACCGAATGGGAGGAGTTCCGCGAGCTGGACCCGGCGGACCTGCGCGCCCGCATGGCCTACCCGATCCTGGTCGACGCCCGCAACGCGCTGGACGCCGACGCGTTCCTGGCCGAGGGGTTCACCGTCGCCGGGGTCGGGCGACCGGTACGGACACCGGCCGGCGAGGGGGCGTAACGTGCCGCGCGCGCTGGTCACCGGCGGCGCCGGCTTCCTCGGGTCGCACCTCTGCCGGCGGTTGCTGGCCGAGGGGTGGGAGGCCGTCTGCATGGACAACTTCCTCACCGGGCGGGCCACCAACGTCGAGGACCTGGTCGGTGAGCGCTTCCGCCTGGTCAGCGTCGACGTGACCGACTTCATCCACGTGTCTGGCCCGCTGGACGCCGTGCTGCACTTCGCCTCGCCGGCGAGCCCGGTCGACTACCTCAAGTACCCGATCCAGACCCTCAAGGTGGGTGCCCTCGGCACCCACCACGCCCTCGGCCTCGCCAAGGAGAAGGGCGCCCGCTTCCTGCTCGCCTCCACCAGCGAGGTCTACGGCGACCCCCAGGTCCACCCGCAACCGGAGAGCTACTGGGGCCACGTCAACCCCATCGGACCGCGCGGCGTCTACGACGAGGCCAAGCGATTCGCCGAGGCCCTCGCCATGGCCTACCACCGCAGCCACGGCGTCCCGGTCGGCATCGCGCGGATCTTCAACTCGATCCTGGCCACCGAACAGGTCCTCTACGACGACGGCCGGGAACTGCGCCGAGAACCCGTCGAGGACCTTGCCCGGAGACTGGGACGATGGCCGCTGCCGAGCGGGTTTCGGGTCCCGGCCTTCGACCGTGAAGGACAGGTTCATTCTGCCGAGGCGTCGGCGCTCATCGCGCATTCCACATCGTCGCGATGCTATCGGGTCCATACCGCCTATGGCCGGACCATCGCCGTTACTGGGGACCACAGCCTGTTCGTCGAGGGAGCCAACGGCCGTCCCGAACCCAGACCCGTCGACCACCTTCGCGTGGGGGATCGGATCGCACTGGCGGGAAGACTTCGGGTGCCCGAACGTGACCGCGAGCAGGCGTCGATACTTGAGGCCTGGGACGCCGCCGGCATGGATCCCTGGAAGCTAATCGTCCGCTCGCCCGAGCTCGAGCAGGTCGTCTGGGACCGCCGCCAAGAGGTCCTGGCGGTGATCATGCGCCACTCTCCAAGAGACGTTCCCAAGAAGCGCCAGATGCTCTGGGGAGAGGTCCACAACCACTGCAAGCGCAGCCAGCTCCCGCTTGGGGCGATCAGGGCGCTCGGCATTCCCATTCCGGACGAAGCATGGGTTCGGTTGCGGACCGCTGGCCAATCCTGCGAACTCCCGGTGCGCATCCGGCTGACTGACGAACTGCTGTGGCTTCTCGGGCTCTACGTTGCCGAGGGCTGCCGGTACGAGGGTCCAAAGAGTGCGTTGATCAGCATCTCGTGCGACGCCGACACGCTAGGGCGTGCCACCAAGATCGTGGAGCGAGACCTCGGCGTCCACGTCGTCCAGGCAAAGGGAGACGCCACCCGAGGCCCGGCGATCTTCGTGCATTCCAAGCTGCTCTTGCTCTTGCTCGACCACCTCGGCTTCCGAGCCGGGCCGAAACGACTTCCCGGCTGGGTGCTTGGATTGCCGCTGTCGCGCCTCAAATGGGTGATCGAGGGCTACCGCGAAGGCGACGGCATTCATTCGGGCAAGAAGTTCGCGGCCGGGAAGCGTCACGAGTTCTCGACCGTCCACCCCGAGCTCAAGGACGACCTCGTCGTGGTGTTCGCCCGCTTTGGGCTGTTCCCATCGGTGGGCCGCTACGAGTCGACGCTTCGTCAGCGGACAGGGGATCGTCGGTATCCGTTCTGGCGATTGACGCTCTGCGACGTGCGCCCGTGGAGCCCTCTGGACTGGGACCGCGGCGTGGCGCAGCGGTTGAACGCTCGCCGCACAGGGGACCTGGTGTGGGCACAGGTTCGCACTATCGAAGAGATCGAGCCCACACCGCTCGTCTATGACTTCTCTGTGCCGGGTCTGGAGAACTTCTGGGCCGGAACGGGTGTGATGGCGAAGAACACCTTCGGGCCATATCAGCGGCTCGATGACGGGCGGGCGTTCGCGACGTTCGCGGTGCAGGCGCTGCGGGGGGAGCCGCTCACCGTGCACGGGGACGGGAGCCAGACCCGCTCGCTGTGCTACGTCGACGACCTCATCGAGGGGATCTGGCGACTGCTCTCCAGCGACCTGGTCGGGCCCGTCAACCTCGGCAACCCCGAGGAGGTGACGATCCTGGAGCTGGCCCGGATGGTGGCGACGGCCGCCGGGATGCAGCCACGCATCGACTTCCTCGAGCGGCCGGTGGACGACCCGGAGGTGCGCCGGCCCGACATCACCAAGGCGATCACCGAGCTGGGGTGGAAGCCCGAGGTCAGCCTCGAGGAGGGCATCGGCCGCACCCTGCCCTGGTTCCGTCGCGCGCTGGAGGTCGCCGGGGCCTCCGGGGGGCTCAAGCCTAGCCCCCCGGAGGACCAATGAGCACCACGGCGACCGGGAACCGCACGATGCGGGCGGCGTTCTTCGACGTCGACAAGACGCTGCTGCCCGGCTCCAGCCTGTACCTGTTCGCCCGCGGGCTGTACCGGCGCGGCTTCTACGACCTGCGGGACATCGCCGGCTTCGCCTTCGGCCAGCTCACCTTCCGGCTCACCGGCGCCGAGGGCCGCCGCGGCATGGAGGCCGCCCGCGAGCAGGCGCTCGCCTTCATCGAGGGCAAGCGGCAATCGGACCTGACCCAGCTCGGCCACGACATCGTCGTGGAGGTCATCGGCCCCCGGATCTACCCGGGCATGCGCCGGGTGATCGACGTCCACCACGCCCAGGGCGACAAGACCTACCTGGTCACCGCCGCACCCCGGGAGCTCGCCGAGCGGATCGCCACCTACCTCGGCATGGACGGCGCCCTCGGCACCGAGGCCGAGCTGGTGGACGGCACCTACACCGGCCGGCTGGTCGGGCCGGTACTGCACGGGCCGGCCAAGCTCGACGCGGTGGTCGGCCTGGCCGACGAGCACGGCATAAATCTGTCGTCGAGCAGCGCCTACTCCGACTCGGTGAACGACCGTCCGCTGCTGGAGGGAGTCGGCCACCCGGTCGCGGTCAACCCCGACCGCATGCTCCGCGAGCTGGCCGCCGAGCGGGGCTGGCCGGTCCAGGACTTCCGCCGCCGCCGCCGCTTCTGGCTGATCTGGTTCCCGGCCGGCGCCGCCGCCCTGGTCGCCGCCGTCATGGCCGCCGTCGGCGCCCGCCGGGTGCGTGCCTGGCGGCGGAGGCCCGCGGCCCTCCGTCGCGGGTGGGCCCGCGAGCAGGCCCGCTCGCGCCGCAGCGCCGCCTAGGCTGGCGCCGCGCCGTCGCCGGGAGGGAGCCCGCCCTCGCTGAGCACGGCGGCGACCTCGTCCTCGGAGAGCCCTCGGGTGGCGAGCGCGCGGCGCAGGCGCCGGGCCGCCTCTGCCGGCGAGGTCCAGCCGTCCCGCAGCGGGCCGCTCTCCTCGCCCTCGAGCACGCCGTCGACGAAGCCCTTGGCGTAGTCCCAGGTCACGTAGTGGTCGACCGCCGGCTCGTAGGCGGGCTCGTGCACCCTCGGCTCGCCGTGCTCGAGGATGTGCTCGAGGTTCTCGCGTAGCAGGCTCCAGCCGAAGAAGTGGTCCTCTTCGCAGTCGGGGCAGGAGATGACCACGCCGCGGAAGCCGCGCGGCTCCAGCGCCGCCCGGAACTCGGCCAGATCGGCCAAGTCGTCCAGGAGCGCGGCGCGCTCCTCCTCGTCGATGGGCTCTGGCTGGGCGTCGTTGTCGGGCTCGAACGGGTCGAAGGGGTCGGGCACGGGCACCTCGGTGGTCGTCGTCGTCAAGCTCACCCTGCATGGTACAGCGGTTGCAGGTCGCGCTGTCCTTGACCTCCACAGAGGCGCGCTGCTAGCGTCGTCGGCGATCCTTCCCCGGACCCACCGCGCCGCGGTCGGGTCCGTTTCGCTATCGGAGGAGCCACGTGGCTGAGGTCGAGATCGGGATCGGCAAGAGCGGCCGGCGCGCCTACGGGTTCGACGACATCGCGATCGTGCCAAGCCGGCGGACCCGTGACCCTGACGACATCGACATCTCCTGGGACCTCGACGCCTATCACTTCGAGCTGCCGCTGCTCGCCTCGGCCATGGACGGGGTGGTCTCGCCCCGGATCGCGGTCGAGCTGGGCCGCCTCGGCGGCCTCGGCGTGCTCAACCTGGAGGGCCTCTGGACCCGCTACGAGGACCCCGAGCCGATCTACGCCGAGATCGCCGGGCTCGCCGACGCCGACGCGACCAAGCGGATGCAGGAGATCTACGCCGAGCCGATCAAGCCCGAGCTGATCGGACGGCGGGTCGCCGAGGTCAAGGACGCCGGGGTGGTCGCTGCGGCCTCCCTCACCCCCCAGCGGGTCGCCCGCCACCACCAGGTCGCGCTCGAGGCCGGCCTGGACATCCTGGTCATCCAGGGCACGGTGGTCTCGGCCGAGCATGTCTCGTCCAGCACCGAGCCGCTCAACCTCAAGACCTTCATCGCCCACTACGACCTGCCGGTGATCGTGGGCGGCTGCGCCTCCTACTCGACCGCCCTGCACCTGATGCGGACCGGCGCCGCCGGCGTCCTGGTCGGGGTCGGGCCGGGCGCGGCGTGCACCACCAGGGGCGTGCTCGGCATCGGCGTGCCGATGGCGACCGCGCTGGCCGACGCGGCCGGCGCCCGCACCCGCCACCTGGAGGAGACGGGCCGCTACGTCCAGGTGATCGCCGACGGCGGCATGCGCACCGGCGGGGACGTCGCCAAGGCGATCGCCTGCGGCGCCGACGCGGTGATGATCGGCTCGCCGCTCTCCAGGGCCGTCGAGGCGCCCGGGCGCGGCTACCACTGGGGGATGGCGACCTTCCACCCCGACCTGCCGCGCGGCACCCGGGTGCGGACCTCCTCGCTCGGCACCCTCAAGGAGATCCTGCTCGGCCCGGCGCCGGTCAACGACGGCAGCATGAACCTGTTCGGCGCCCTGCGGACCTCGATGGCGACGTGCGGCTACCAGACGGTCAAGGAGTTCCAGAAGGCCGAGGTGATGGTCGCCCCCTCGCTCCAGACCGAGGGCAAGATCCTGCAGCGCTCGCAGGGCGTCGGCATGGGCTAGACCGGTGACTCCTCCTCGCGCTCGCCTTCCTGTTCGTCCTCGGCGCGGCGCCTGCGGGTGATGACCCGCTTGTCCCAGCCGCGGTGGACGGAGCAGTAGGCGTCGGGGTTGTAGCGGGAGAGCTTCGTCTCGCAGCCGTCGGCGGCGCAGACCCGGGCCTTGCCGAAGGAGCGCACCGCCGGGTCGGCGCCGGGAGGGCGCCGACGGATCGGCGCGTCGCCGGGGTCGTCGGTCTCGGGCACCGCCCTGGCCCCCTTCGGCAAAAAAAAGCACCACACACCCGTGCGGTGTGCGGTGCGAGGTCTGGGCACCGAGAGGCCGCGGTGCCTCTCTGGACGCCACCGTACTCCTGTCTCAAGGAGGCAGGCAAAACCCCGGCTCGAGCGGTTCGACGCCTGCTATCCTCCGCGCATGGCCGACGGGCACGACACCGTCCTGGTCCTCGACTTCGGGGCCCAGTACGCCCAGCTCATCGCGCGCCGCATCCGCGAGTGCCACGTCTTCTCCGAGGTCGTCCCCTTCGACGTCGACCCGGCGACGGTCCGCGCCCGCGGTGCCAGGGCGCTGGTGCTCTCCGGCGGCCCCGCCTCGGTGTACGAGCCTGGGGCGCCGGCGCTCGACCCCCGCCTGCTCGGGCTCGGCATCCCGGTCCTTGGGCTCTGCTACGGGCAGCAGGCGATGGCCAGGGCGCTCGGCGGCCGGGTCGAGTCGACCGGCGTGCGCGAGTACGGTCGTACCCGGCTCCGTGCCGACCCGGAGGGGAGCCTGCTCTTCCGCGACCTGCCGGCCGAGCAGGTCGTGTGGATGAGCCACGGGGACACCGTCACCGCCGCCCCTCCTGGCGCCCGGGTGGTCGCCGCCACCGACGCCGCCCCGGTGGCCGGGTTCGAGGACCCGGCCAGAGGGCTGTACGGCGTGCAGTTCCACCCCGAGGTCGCCCACACCGAGCGCGGGCTCGACCTGTTCAAGAACTTCCTCTACGAGGCGGCCGGCTGCCGCCCCAACTGGACCAGCGTCTCGATCATCGAGGAGCAGGAGGCCGCCGTCCGCGCCCAGGTGGGCGACGAGGCCGGGGTGCTGTGCGCGCTGAGCGGCGGCGTCGACTCGTCGGTGGCCGCGCTGCTGGTCCACCGGGCGATCGGGAACCGGCTGACGTGCGTGTTCGTCGACACCGGGCTGCTGCGCCACGGCGAGGCCGAGCAGGTGGAGGAGACCTTCCGGCGCGACTTCGAGGTCAACCTCGTCCACGTCAAGGCGGCCGACCGCTTCCTGGACCGCCTGGCCGGCGTGACCGACCCGGAGGTCAAGCGCAAGGCGATCGGCGGCGAGTTCATCCGCGTGTTCGAGGAGGTTGCCCGCGACCACGGCGACGCGCGCTTCCTGGTCCAGGGCACCCTGTACCCGGACGTGGTCGAGTCGGGCGGCCGGCAGACGGCGACCATCAAGACCCACCACAACGTCGGCGGCCTGCCGGAGCGCATGCATCTGGAGCTGGTCGAGCCGCTGCGGCTGCTGTTCAAGGACGAGGTCCGGCGGGTCGGCACCGAGCTCGGCCTGCCCGAGGACGTCGTGCTCCGCCAGCCGTTCCCGGGGCCCGGCCTGGCGGTCCGCATCGTCGGCGAGGTCACCGCCGAGCGCCTGGAGACGCTGCGGGCGGCCGACCGGGTCGTGCTCGAGGAGGTCCGCCGGGCCGGCCTGGACCGCCAGCTCTGGCAGTGGTTCGCGGTCCTGCCCGCGGTGCGCACCGTCGGGGTCATGGGCGACGGCCGCACCTACGCCTACCCGATCGTGCTGCGGGCGGTCACCAGCCAGGACGCGATGACCGCCGACTTCGCCCGCCTGCCCTGGGAGGTGCTGGAGCGCATCTCCACCCGGGTCGTCGGCGAGGTTCCCGGCGTCAACCGGGTCGCCTACGACGTCACCTCCAAGCCCCCCGGCACCATCGAGTGGGAGTAACCACCTGGGGTGCGCCATACCGCGTTGAAGTGGGCAGACGCCTCGGCGAACCGCCTGGACGGGCTGAATCATGCGCAGCGTCTGCGGGACGATGCCGTCGAGGCCCAGCCGCCGGCTGAGGATCTCCCGGTCACGTGGGTCGATCAGGGCACCCCTCGCGGCCGCCGCGAGCTCGTTCGGCCTCGAGGCTGGCGACAGCACCTCCGCAGGGATGGGCCTGCGCTGCCACTGGTGCCTGGCCGCGTTGCCAGCGCCGTTCGGGTCGTCCCGAAGCTCCTTGCCTCGGCGGAGGAGAGGTAGAGGCTTTCATCCGCCAGCGGGAGGTCGTCGGGGCATCGGACATCACACCAACGACTCCAGGGTGGCTCGTGCCCCGCGCTCGTGTAGCGAGGATAGCGCTGACCGGTAGGCGGTGACGAAGTGCTTGTCGTCGGCAAGGTCGCCGAACACCTCGCGGTTCGTGATGAAGGCGTCGGGGTCCTCGCGCTGGCGCCGGGCGAGCGGGGTGAGGCTGTCCCGGAGCCGGTCGACCACCTCGATCGGCTGCCCCTGCTCGTCGACCCCCTCGGCGTAGCGGGCCCAGCTGGCAACGACGGCGGCCGACCGCCTGATCTCGCCGCTGGTGGTCGCCAGCTGCTCGCGGATGACCGGCAGCAGGAACTTCGGGATCCGGTCTGAGCTTTCCGCGCACAGCCGGGCGATGGTGTCGTGGACCTGTGGGTTGGAGAACCGCTCGATCAGCGTGTGCTTGTAGTCGTCGAGGTCCACCCCGGGCACGGGGGCCAGGGTGGGGGTGGCCTCCTCGTCCATGTAGCCGAGAAGGAAGGCCCGGAACAGCGGATCCTGGGCGGCCTGGTGCACCAGTCGGTAGCCGGACAGGTAGGCGAGGTAGCACATGGCCTGGTGGCTTCCGTTGAGTAGCCGCAGTTTCATCAGCTCGTAGGGCTCGACGTCGGCGACGACCTGCACCCCGGCCTCCTCGTACGGTGGCCGTCCGGCCGTGAAGGAGTCCTCGAGCACCCACTGCGTGAACGGCTCGCAGACCACCGGCCAGTTGTCGTCGACGCCGAGCCGCTCCCGGACCAAGGACCGGTCGGCGTCGGTGGTCACCGGGGTGATGCGGTCGACCATGGAGTTGGGGAAGCGCACCTCACGGCGAACCCACTCGCCGAGCTCGGGGTCCCGTAGCTGGGCGAAGGTTGTGAACACCGACTTGCTGTGGTGTCCGTTGCCCTGAAGGTTGTCACACGACATCACGGTGAACGGCCCGAGCCCACGGTCTCTGCGCCGGCGCAGCGCCTCGGTGACGAGGCCGAACGTGGTCCGCGGCGTCGCGCCGGGGAGGAGATCGTTGACCACCTCGGGGTTGGTGGAGTCGAACTCGCCGGTGACGTGGTGGATGTTGTAACCGCCTTCGGTGACGGTCAGTGACACGATTCTGATGGATTCGGCTGCCATCTTCTCGATGACCGCATCGGGGTCGTCGGGGGCGAACAGGTACTCGATGATGGAACCGATCACGCGCGGCTCGTATGTCCCGTCGGGGTGCTTGACGACCAGCGTGTACAGGCCGTCCTGCGCGGTCAGTGCTTCTTTCATGCGCCAGTCCGCAGGCGTGACCCCGACGCCGCAGATGCCCCAATCGAGCGCCCTCCCGGCGTTCATCAGGCGGTCGTGGTACATCGCCTGGTGGGCACGGTGGAAACCTCCCACGCCGACGTGAACGACTCCGGCGGTGACCCGGCCGCGGTCGTAGTGGGGCGTGGGTAGCAGATCGCTCATCGAGGACAGGCTCGCTTGAGTGAGCGCAGAGGGGTCGGACATGTACGGCCTCCAAGGGATTGCGCGGCAGGGGGTTGGCGGTCGCCGTCCTCCCTTCGGGGGGGACGGATCAAGTTCCCCGAGGGCATCCACAGGACTCGCGGTGTATGAACCGCGGTGCGAGTCGCACGGTCTGGGGAGGCTGTTGTGGATCGTTGAGGCGGTTGAGGAGCAGACGTACGGCCTCGGCGCCTATGTCGGGGATCGGCTGTGCGACGACGGTCAACCGCGGGTGGAACAGGTCGGCCCACTCAAAGTCGTCGAATGACACGAGCGCGATGTCGTCGGGAACGGTCAGGCCCAGGTCACGCAGTCCCTTCATCGCTCCGATCGTCATGCGGTTGTTCGCGGCGACGATCGCGGTAGGCGGCTCCGGGAGGGCGAGCAGGTGGTGTACCGCGCTGCGCGCGGGGTCGATGTCGCTCGCCCCCGGCGCGACGAACCGTGGGTCGTGGGGCAGCCCACTCCGTTCGAGGCCCAGCCGGTAGCCGTCCAGTCGTTCGGTGGTCGTGCTCAGCCCGTCGAGGCCGCAGAGCAGCGCGATCCGGTGGTGCCCCTTGGACGCGAGATGCTCCACGAGTTCGCTGGTGGCCTGCAGGTTCTCTGTGCCGACCTGGTCGAAGTGGTCCCAGGCCAGGCGGTCGACGAGAACGGCCGGCAGATCGTGGTCTGCCAGGTAGCGCAGGGCGCGGCGGTCGTGGTCGGCGGATGGCGCGAGGAGGTACCCGTCCACCCGGCGTTGGTGCAGGGATTGAATCACGCGTAGCTCCTCGTCGGGGTCATCCCTGGTGTCGGCGAGCAGCAGCGTGTACCCGGCGTGGCGGATTTCTGTCTGGATCGCGTGCACCAGATCCATGAAGTACGGGTTCGAGATCGCCGAGATCGCCAGGCCGATCGTCCGGGTGCTCGTCGTGACCAGCGACCGCGCGATCGTGTTGTGGATGTAGCCGGTCTCGTCGATCGCGTCGAGGACGAGCCGGCGGGTCTCCTCGCGCACGTATCTCGTCCCGTTGAGGACGTGCGACACGGTTGCGACCGACACGCCGGCCCGCCGCGCGACCGTAGCCATAGTCACCATCGACTACCCCTCCGGCAGTGAGGAGCCCACCCGAGCTCCGGCAGAGATGCTACACGTAAGCGCTTGCGTAAGCGCTTGCGTAAGCGTTTACGTCGTGCGAGCATGTGCCGTGGCGCCTCGCGGAGGGCCGACACATCGGTACAACTCGGGAGGTGGGTCGATGCGAGCCCGTGTCGCCTGGATACTGCTGCTCGTCCTCGCCCTGTTCACCACGGCCTGCAGCGG
>Ga0210378_10000163_pt1 | contig 31566 bp, 43 predicted proteins | sample PLM1_60_b1redo_FD_155465 | JGI IMG/M metagenome (GOLD analysis project Ga0210378, IMG submission 155465) | Groundwater sediment microbial communities from an aquifer in East River, Colorado, USA - PLM1_60_b1 redo | ecosystem: Environmental > Terrestrial > Soil > Riparian zone | place: USA: East... | reverse complement strand
GGGGTCAGACCCTTGCCTTTCGGGGCGTGTCGCCTACGGCTGGGGTCAGACCCTTGCCTTTCGGGGCGTGTCGCTTACAGCTGGGGCCAGATCCTTGTGGCACCCAGGAGGATCGCCACTACGGGGGTCAGTTTCCGGAGACCGCTGGGGGCTCCGGGTTGATCAGCGCTCGCAACGGCCGCCTGCAGCGGGTGGCCCAGGCTTTCTGACCGCGGCGTCGAACTGGCGCTGGTGGCGCCGACACAGGAAGCCCTCTACGCAGACATCGACCTCGCGCTCTCGTGGTCAGAGCGAGACCTACCGGAACGCGAGCGGACGAAGCACGTCCACCGACTGCACCCGTATCTCGGGAAGTTCATCCCACAGCTCGTCGAGGTCCTCCTCTCGCGGTACTTCCGTCCCCGCCAGCACGTTCTCGACCCGTTCGCCGGGTCCGGCACGACGCTCGTCCAGAGCCTCGAAAGCGGTCTCGACGCGACCGGCATCGATGTGGCGGCGTTCAACTGCTTGCTCATGGGCGTCAAGACACGCGACTACAACCCGTTCGTGCTCGAGCAGGAACTGCGTGCAGCACACGCGCGGATCGGCGAGCCGACCACAGAGCGCCCATCGGGATACATCCGCCGCTGGTTCGCGTCGGCCGCCGCACGCGAGCTGCTCTCGTTTCGCGCGCTCGTCGACGACTACGAGCATGCCGACGTGCTCCGCGTGATCCTGGCGCGAGCCGCGCGCTCGGCGCGCAGGACGACCCACTTCGACCTCGATTTCCCGCGAACACCCCAGCTCGAGCCTTACTGGTGCTACAAGCACAGGCGGGAGTGTCGACCGGTCGAGACCGCAGCGCAGTTTCTCCGGCGCTACACGCTCGATACGCTCAATCGCCTGAAGGACTTCTCGCACGCGCGCGCTCGCGGGCGGACGACGAACGTGATTCACGGCGACGTCCGCGACTTGACACTGTCGCAGCGCTTCGACGGCGTCCTGACTTCACCGCCGTATCCCGGGCTGATCGACTATCACGAGCAGCATCGCTACGCCTACGAGCTGCTCGGCCTCGACGACCGGCGTGAGCTCGAGGTTGGAGCTGCAGCGGCAGGGACATCGCGCGCGGCAATCGCGGCCTACGTGGACGGGATCGTAGAGGCGCTCGGCAACGCGTCGCAGTCGCTTCGTGCCGGAGCGCCCGTCTTGATCGTCGTCAACGACCGCCGTGAGCTCTACCCGGAGATCCTCGAGCGAGCAGGGCTGCGGCTCGAGGAACGCCTGCGGCGCCACGTCAACCGTCGCACTGGCCGGCGCGCGGGCGAGTTCTTCGAGGATGTGCTCGTCGCCCGCTGCTAGCGGGCGAATGCCTCGGTGAACCTCAGCCGCGCGATCACGCGGGGCACACGCGCCGTGACGGTGCGCAACGAGATCGATGTGACACCGCTCTCGCGACGAACGCACGGGCGTCCTTGCCCCGGTGGCGGACAGTCGACGCGTCTGTCCGTCACCCGGTCGGACGCCCAGGAGATGCGCTGCCCGTTGAAGTCGAAGCTACGGAGCCTGGTGGGCTGAGCGAAACGCGCGACGGTCAGCGCGCGATGACCCAGGTCGGCGACAACGAGGGCGCTCTTCTCCTGGCTCACGAAGCGCTCGAACGCGATGTGGTCGCCGGCAATGGTGATGTGGGTGTCGCGACCGCGGAATGGTAGAAGGTTGAGAAGCTGGGACGACGGCGACCGCCAAACGATTGTCGTCGGGCCGGTACGCGCGAACTCCACCAGCCGAAAGGCGACTGCGAGCTTTCCGTCCCGCTGAAGATCGAAGTCGAAGTCCACGTCGATGCCGACGGGTCCGATCCGTGCGCGATAGGCGACCCGGCGGGCGAGTCGGTCATACACGACGACGTCGCGCTCGTCGCTCCAGGCGACGTATTTCCCTGCCAAGGCGATGTCTCGGCAGCAACCACTGGAGAGAGGAGCTTCGCGAAGGACGCGCGGTCGACCACCGCGCGCAACGTCGCGGACAACGACTCGGAGCCGCTGGCGGCTGCAGTCGAGCTCCAGGTACGCGGCGACCCCGCGGTCGAGAGCAAGCGCGTTTCCGAGCGCTGGCAGGAAGCATGTTCGCGGGCCCGCGAGCGTCCTGAAGGGGCCAGTCAGTGGGCCGATCACCGAATCAGCCCCGTCGGGGCAGACATGGCCGGGCGGCGGCGGGCAGCTCGGGTAGGTCCGCTCGAAAGCGAGGAGGGTGGGCGAGGCGGCGATTGGCCGAGTAACCGCAAGCGACTTGCTGCGGTAGACGATCCGGTCGCCGCGTCGCCCAGTCCATAGGTGGAGCGCGCCCGCCCCGCCTGACTCTTCCGCCCACACCACTGCTCCTCCCGCAAGCACAGGTCCCTGCCAGACCACACGAGACTCTTGTGCTCGGGGCGCCGCACCGCCTGTACCCGCCACGACGAAAGCGGCGAGCACCACGACGAACGCGGCAGGCAAGACCATCACCTAAACATACGCCGCCGACGCCCTCTGGTTCGTCGCGGCAGCACACATTCGACACAACGGCGACACGCCGTAGCCCGAGTTGCCGCGGTAGCGTCGGCGCGTGCTTGCGCGCGCAGTGACGTTCGCCCTCGTCGGCCTCGAGCCGCGGCGCGTCGAGGCCGAGGCGCACGTGCAGTTCGGTCAGCCTTCGTTCACGATCGTCGGCCTGGCCGACCGAGCCTGCCAGGAAGCAAAGCAGCGAGTTCGTAGCGGCACGCTCTCCGCGGAGTTGACGTGGCCCGGCAAGGACCACCGCATCACAGTGAACCTCGCGCCGGCGGAGCTGAAGAAAGAAGGATCGGGATTCGACCTGCCGATCGCCCTTGCGATCCTCGCAGCGACGCACCAGATTCCGCGCGCACGCCTCGAGGAGCACGCTTCGTGCGGCGAGCTTGCGCTCGACGGACGGCTCCGCCGTGTCGGTGGTGTCATCGCCGTGGCCGAAGGCGCGCGGCGCGCTGGTCTCGAACGGCTCGTGTGCCCTTACGAAGCCTGCGCGGAGGCGGCGCTCGCCGGCGTCGAGCCGGTCGGCGTTCGCCACCTCGCCGACGCAGCGGCGTATCTGCGCGGCGAGCTCGAGCCACCCGAGTTCGTCGTTGGCAACGGCAAGCCGCGCAGGCCTCCGCTCGACCTCGCCGATGTGCGCGGCCAGGAGCGCGCCCGTCGTGCGCTCGAGCTGGCGGCGGCAGGGCGGCACAACATGCTGCTCGGCGGTCCGCCCGGCATCGGCAAAACGATGCTGGCGCGCCGGCTACCGGGGATTCTCCCGCCGCTCGAGGAAGAGCAGGCGCTCGAAGTCACCAGGATCCATTCCGTTGCAGGTCTCGTCGACCCTGACCATCCGCTGGTCGGCTACCCGCCCTTTCGCGCGCCGCATCACAGCGCTTCCACGGCGGCGATCGTCGGCGGTGGGCCCCGACTCCGACCCGGCGAGGCGAGCCTCGCGCACCGCGGCGTTCTTCTCCTGGATGAGCTCGCGGAGTTCCAGCGCCCGGCGCTCGAAGCGTTACGGCAGCCGCTCGAGGACGGCGAGATCCTCGTTGCCCGGGCGGCGGGGAGCGTGCGCTTTCCGGCGCGCTTCCAGCTCATCGGCACGATGAATCTCTGTCCGTGCGGAGCGCGTGGGGATCCGGGCGCGGAGTGCACCTGTTCCGCGCAGCGCCTGGCTCGTTACCGCGACAAGCTCTCACGGGCGCTGATGGACCGGTTCGATCTCGTCGTCACGGTTCCGCGTCCACGGGCGACCGATCTGCAGGGCGGCCCGGGTGAAGGATCCGACGTCGTGCGGGGCCGAGTCGTCGCTGCGCGGTTGCGACTCGCCGAGACGCGCCCCGCCCGGACGCCTGAGGCCGACGAGTTGCTGACCCGCGCGGTCGAGCGCCTGCCACTGTCGGGCCGCGGGCGTGCGAAGGTGGCGGACGTCGCACGCACGATCGCGGCGCTCGCGGCGTCGGACCAGGTGCTGCCCGAGCACCTGGCGGAGGCGCTGGCGTATCGCCCGCCGAAGGAGCTCTCGACGTGACGGTCCTGCGCCGCCGCGAGCTTCCTCCGCTGCTGCGCGCCATCCACGATCCACCGGCACGGCTGTATCTCCGCGGCACGGGCGATCGCGACTTGGTCTCGCAAACGGCGGTGGCGATAGTCGGCGCGCGTGCGTGCTCGCCCTACGGCTCGCAGGTCGCCCGGATGCTCGGGCGGGAGCTCGCAGCCGCGGGCATCGTCGTGGTCAGCGGTCTCGCACGGGGAGTTGACGGCGAAGCGCACCGCGGAGCACTGGAGGCGGGGGGACGGACAGTCGCAGTGCTCGGCTGCGGCATCGACCGTGACTATCCGGCCGCGCACGCGAGTCTCGCCCGCGAGATCGCCGAGGGCTCGTTACTCGTCTCGGAGTACGAGGCGGGAGTCGAGCCTGCGCCGTGGCGGTTCCCAGCTCGCAACAGGATCATCGCCGGCCTGTGTGCGGCGACCGTCGTGGTGGAGGCGCGGGAGCGAAGCGGCGCGCTCATCACCGCCGACTTCGCGCTCGAGGAAGGTCGAGAGGTGTTCGCGGTGCCGGGCGAGATCACGTCGGCGCTTTCCGCCGGAACGAACGCGTTGCTGCGACTCGGCGCGACGCCCCTGACGTCGGCAGCCGACGTGCTCGAGTCGCTGGGCATCGAGCCTCCGAGCGCAGTTCGTCCCGCTATCAGCGAGGTCGCTGCGTCGCTGCTCGAGCGTCTTCCGGCGAGTGTCGACGAGCTGGTGCGCGCGAGTGGTCGCTCGGTCGGAGAAGTCGCCGCGGCGATTGCCGAGCTGGAGATCGCCGGGCTCGCTGCGGAAGGCGACGGGCTGTGCCGCGCCCTGGCATAGCATCGCGGCGTGGAGACGATTCCGTTCTGGCTCGAAGACGCCCCTCCGTCCGCCGAGACGAGCCGACTCGACTCCGTCGACGTTACGGTCATCGGGGCCGGCATCACCGGCTGCACGGCCGCGCTTGCGCTCGCACGCGGGGGCCGGCGTGTGCGGGTGCACGACTCGCGCGGGATCGCGGAAGGGGCAAGCGGGCGGAACGGCGGCTTCGCCCTACGCGGCGGCGCGGCGCGTTACGACGTCGCGCGTGAGACCTACGGCGCCGACCGGGCGAAAGAGCTCTGGAGTCGAACGGAGGGCGCACTCGATCGGCTCGAGGCGGTGGGGGGCGATGCGTTCCGTCGTACCGGCAGCCTGCGTCTGGCGGCCGACGACGAGGAGCGTGCGGAGGTCCGCGCGGAGTACGAGGCGCTACGGGAGGACGGCTTCGCAGCCGAGTGGCGCGAGGAGCTCCCGCATCTACGTCCGGAGTTCCGCGGAGGTATTTTCCATCCGCCCGACGGCAGCCTCCAGCCGGCACGGTTCGTGCGCGGGCTCGCGGCGCTTGCTGCGGCCGAGGGCGTCGAGTTCCGTGAGCATCACCGCGTCGACTCGCTCGACGAGTTGGAGGCTGAGCAGGTCCTGATCGCGACCGATGGCTCGGGACGCGGGCTGTTGCCCGAGCTCGACGATGCACTGTGGCCCGCGCGTGGGCAGGTGATCACGACCGAGCCGATCGAGCAGCGACTGTTCGAGTGCCCGCACTACGCACGTCACGGCTTCGATTACTGGCAGCAGATCCCGGACAACCGGATCGTGCTTGGCGGCTTCCGTGACTTCTCGATCCTCACGGAGATGACGGACGACGAGACGACGACGTCGCCGATCCAGGACGCGCTGGACGCTTTTCTCGTCGACCTGCTCGGCTACCTGCCGCGGGTCACGCATCGCTGGGCGGGGATCTTTGGGCTGACGCAGGATCTGATCCCGCTCGTCGGCCCCGTGCCCAACCGCGACGGGGTCTGGGTTGCGGCCGGTTATTCCGGCCACGGCAACGTCCTCGGGTTCATGTGCGGCGAGCTCGTCGCCGCCGCAATGTTGGGCGGCGAGGACGCGTTGCTCGAGCTGTTCTCGCCGGCTCGGCTTCTACAGCTCGAGCCGAGCTAGCAGCTGAATCCGCGAATAGATCTCACCTACGCGGGATCGTCGGCCGCCATTCGAATCGGGCCATGTAACTCGGCCTGCGGTCCCAGCACTCCCCGCGAGCGGCAAGCGGTTTCATCGACAAGACATGTTCGCGTGGTTTCGGCCGTACGGCTCTGCACGCGAACTCGCCGAGTCTCGCTAAGCGGAGCTTCTTGGTTCCGAGGACATGCGTCAGGAGCGCGACTTTTCGTCCCGCCCACTGACATCCGACACGGTCTCTCCAGACCCAATAACTTCCGCCTTGGTATGTCCCTACGAAGCCGGACGCCTCCCGACGCTTTGCCGTCCAGTCCGCGCCTTCCACCGCGCCGCAGAAGTTCCCCAGCGTACCGCCGGTCCGCGCACCGGCTGCCGAGACGAGAACCAGGGCGAGAGTGCCACTGCTCGCGCGACACGCGACATGCTGCCGATCACGAAACAGTAACGCATCATCTTCATTCAAGAATCTGGAGATCCAACTCATCGGCGCGCTCCATCGCCGCAAGTGCGATCGCCAGGTCCTGGATCGCGAGGCCGGTGGAGTCGAACACAGTTATGTCCTGCTCCGAGCGCCGGCCCTCGGCAGTACCCATGAGAACGTCGCCGAGTTGAGCCACGTCACCGCGGCTCAGGACGCCAGCATCAACCGCGTGCACAAGATCCCCGTTGTGGCTCGCTTGCTCTCAGTCACGAACAAACAGAAGATTATTGGCTATACTCTGGATAGGCGCCGGAACGGCCGGAGCCGCGAAGGAGGAACCCATTGAGTTTTGACATCTACTGTCGTGTAAGCGAGGTAGGAGGTCGCGGCGGGGAGTCCTTCGCTTCGCCCGAGGAACAGGAGGCCGCCGCTCGTGCGTGGGCGGAGCAGGCGGGCGTGGAGGTGGACGAGGTGGTCGAGGAGCTGGATGTCTCCGGAAGCCTCGCAGCGGACGCCCGCGAATTGGGCCGCCTAATCCGCAGGGTCGAGGCGGGCGAGTCGGAGGGCGTGATCGTCCGCTACGTCGATCGCTTCGGTCGAGACATGGTCGAGAACGCGTTGGCACACGACCGGATCGTCGCGGCGGGAGGCCGCCTGATCGCAACGGCGTCCGGCTATGACACCGCGCATCTGAACGCTGATACGCGGATGATCTTCCACATCCAGTCCGCTATTGCGCAGGCTCAGCGCGAGCGGAATCGTGAGTCCCGGATGGCGGGTAAGGAGCGTGCGGTTGCGCGCGGCGTGTACGGCGCATCTGCTCCGTTCGGCTACGACCGCGACGACGACGGACGGCTCCAGCCGAACAGGGACGCCGACGCTGTTCGCGAAATCTTCCGTCTGCGGGCGGAGGGGGTGGGATTCTCGGATATCGCGCGCAATGTCGTCGGCGCGCTGACGCGCTCCGGAGTCCGGCGCGTCGTCATGAACCGCGCCTACGTGGGTGAGCAGCGGATCCCCGATCCGGCGAAGAAGGGCGACCCGAGGGTCATCCCGAAGTCGCACCGGCCGCTGGTGACGGAGGCAGAGTGGGAGGCGGCGAACGCCGTCAAAGGACGCGCGCCGATGCATAACGGCCTCGCTGCGAAGACGCACCTGAAGGGGATCGTTCGCTGCGGAATCTGTGCAGGAACGATGCACGTCTGCGCGTACGGAAAGGCGCGCGACAAGATGACGTACGCCTGCACCTCGGGCTGCGGCGGGACGTCGATGTCGGTCGCGAAGGTCGAACCCGCCGTCCTGCATCAGCTAGACCTTGCCGTCGCGCAACGGGCCCCGCAGGTAGCCGCAGTCATCGAGGGGGACAACCGCCACGCCGACGCGCTCGCCTCTGTTGAGGAAGCGAAAGCGGCCCTTGCCGAGTACCGAGACAACATCGAACTGCAGCAGGTGCTCGGCGTATCGGACTTCATTGCTGGACTGCGCACCCGCAAGGAGGCGGTCGAGACGGCACGCCGTGCCCTCCGGGACGTTCCCCGCCCGAAGCCGATCGGCAGCCGGAAGATGACCCTGGAGGAGTTCGACGTGGCGGATCGGCGCCGCTTCTACGAGCGCGTAATCGCGGAGGTGCTCGTGTTCCCGCGATCGGAGCCCCAGCGACTACGCCTGCGCTGGCAAGGGGCGGAGAACAGCATCGTCGTACCGCCGTTCAAGCCGGTGAACCTCGCGCATGCCGACCCAGTCGCGGAGCTGCAGAAAGCCGCCGCGAAAGGCGACCAGGACGCGAAGCGCTATCTCGCGGCGAAGAAGGTCGCGCCGGGAGGAGCAGAGGGAGTCATTGCTTGAAGCGGCGCTACCAGATACGCGATCAGGATTTCGGCTTGGCGATCTACGAGGCCGATTTTGCGGCGGAGGCGCTGGCAGCGTTTCTGGCGGACATGGTCGGCGCAGCTTTGCTGCCGAACGACTACAAGGTCAATGACTTCGGAGACGGCGCCGCGTCCGTCCTCTGGAGGGGCTTCGAGTACAGGGCATATGAAGCGGTGGCAGCCTGAGCTACGACTCTCGCGCCACTGTTTTTCCTCGTTGGGCCGGTACGGCCACTACCTGTGCGGGTTGTGTCGATTGTGCGCAGCTCATTTCGTTGGTCCGTTCTTGAAGGAACGGGCTGTCTTGCTCCAGGTCGTCGCCATCTCGGCGATGTCGCCTTCTGTTGGAAACGCGACAGCGTTGTAGACGAACGTGGCGCATCTATTGAGGCGGCCTTCCGGCGTGAAGCCTGCTGGCCTCGAGCGGATGCGGCTTTGTCTAGAGGAGGATGCGTGATGCTGTTTCGAGCGGGCAGCCCAAGGCGACGAGCCTGCGTGCTTGCGCTAGGTCGACTCGCGCGTCGTCGGCCATGATCGCGGCGCGGGCGAGGTCGAAGCCAAGACCGACGAACTGGTCATGGCGCCAGACACGCGTTCTCTGCGCCTCTCCCGACTGATCAAGGTCGGCCGGCACCTGGATCTGCTCGGGCGGATCCATGTCAGCTTCTAGGATCGACCCGGGAGGCGATTCCCGTCATGGGCCATCCGGCTCATTTCGCGCGGAGCGAAGACCCATCTCTCTGCCGCAGGGCCGCGAACCGCGCCGCAACCCGTGGAACAAAGCCATTCCCGCGACAAATGGAGGGCCCCTGCGGCGACTACGGTCCTGTACTGTCCGACTCCGAAGGTCGAGCTCTGCCTTGTTCTACGCGTCGATGCTAACGACGCCCGCCTTGCAGAGGTCGCGCGCCTGCGTGCTGAGTGGAAGGCCGACAGTGGCCGTTCTGATCTTCGGTGAGCCTCTCGCTCGTTTCCAAGATTCGGTCGCAGGATGGGGTTGCGTCCCGGCGGTTCCTGACCTCAATAGGAAGGGAAGGGCTGCGCCCAGAAGCGGGGAGAGGACAATCTTCTGGGCGCAGCCCCTAGTTTGACGCGTTACGCAACCTCGAGATAGTCCCGCAGACCCGGCGCGAGCGTCCGGAGTTTGTCGAGTGCTGTCGCCTCGAGCTGGCGAGCCCGCTCGCTTGTCACTCCCAGCTCCTTCCCCACCTCGACCAGCGACCGGGGTGATTGCCCCGCGAGACCGAAGCGCAGCCTGAGTACGAGCCGGAGGCGCTCGTCGAGCGAGTTGACAGTTGCCTCAACCTCCTCTCTTCGCTGGCGCTCGGCCAGTGCCGAGTCCAAATGGGCTGATGTCGGATCCGTGAGCAGCTCGCTGCAGGCCTGCTGCCCCTCTTTCGGAGGGGACTCGAAACTTACGGGCTGCTGCTCGTAGTCGAGTAGCTCTCCGACGCGGCGGGAATCGAATCCTGTTTCGGCAGCGATCTCGCCCAGCAAGGGGTCGCGATTCAAGCGCTCCAGGAGAACCTGACGCGCTCTTCGAACGGTGCGGATCTGCCTCCCGACGTGGATCGGAACCGGAACCAAACGCGCATGACATTCCGCCGCTCGCCCGACCGCCCCCTTGATCGTCAAGGTGGCATAGGTCGAGAGCCTGAAACCCAATCGGTGATCGAACCTCTCGACCGCCCTCGTGAGTGCCAGGTTCCCTTCCTGGATGAGGTCGAGCAACGGAACGTTGTGATGCGCGTACTGACGGGCGATCCAGATGACCAGACGCAGATTGGCCTCGATCAGAATCCGCTTCGCACGCTCGTCTCCGGCTTCCTTACGACGAAAAAGCTCGCGCTCTTCAGCCGGAGACAGCATCGGCACCCGGCCTACTCCGCGGGCGTAAAGCCCAAGTGAGTCCTCGAGCTCGTAGCTGGAGTCAGCTTCGCTTGATGTCCTGTCGTCCGTTCGATCGAACTGCCGGTTCATAAGGTCGATGCTCATTTGGAACCTCCTTTCGCACTCGAGCTCGTCTCGACACAGGGGGCACGGGAGGCGCCCCGCCGTGCGCGGATGACCGTTCGTCAGGCCTTAGCCAGGACGGTCGAGCAAGAAGGCGAGAGGCAGTGCGCGCCGGCACAGCTCAATGAGCGTGATTGGACGCGTGCCATCACGTGGGGTGATGTCGAGCACCGCTGCTGTCACACCGAGAGTGGACCCGCCGTGGGGGCCTCCTGAGCTGCCTGATCCGCTCGAGGCCCCCGGTGGGGTTGGCATCGGTGGCTCATGGTCCGGGATGGGTAGGCGGGGAGCTGATGGCCCGGGCGCGCCGGCTGGCCGCCGGTTCTGCGCGCCGTTCGTCCTCACCGCTATGCGTCCCGCCCGCGTCGCCTCGGGTTTGGTGGAGCATGAAGCGAGAGGAAGAGAGCGAGGGGTCGGGTCGCAAACGATGGTGATGCGGCAGTCGGCACCGCAGCGGATCACAATGACCGAGAAGATGAGCGTCATGGCCTCGCCGGGATGGACGGCCGTGGCGAACGGCTGGACAAGGTCGCCGGGGAGGGGGTCCGCGTCGGCGTCTTCGTCATTCGACGTGGCGTCGGACAGAACGTCGCTCGTAGTCGCATCACTCGGGGCCTGCAAGTTCGAGCCTGGCGGGGAAGCAGGTGGTTCCGCTGCTCCGGAGGAGCCCGAGCTCGAGAGCGATCGCGTGTCCGTGGCGGGCGCAGTACCCGTTGACGTGCCTATCGGGTCGTTCGTGGTGGAGAAGGAGTCGGCAGCCGCATCCGTAGGTTCGGCGCCGGAAGCGTCGGTGGAACTGGCGGAGGGGTCTGTCGCAGTGGGGCCGTCAGTCGTGTCTGTTGGGACTGGTGCCGGCGCACACGTGCCAGTCGTGTCTGCTGCAGCGGCGGAAGTGTCCGTCGTCGTGGCCGAGGTGGCTGTTGCGCCTGGCACCAAGGCGCACATGCTGGTCGTGTCTGGCGCAGCGGCGGAGTTGTCTGTCGTTGTGGCTGGGGTGGCAATTGTGTCTGGTGTCGTCGCGGCCGAGGTGTCAATTGGGTTTGGTGTTGTCGTGGCCGAGGTATCAATTGCGTCTGGCGCCGGAGTCCCCGCGCCGGCTGTGTTTGCCGCAGCGGCGGATCCATCCGCCGTCGGCGCCGAGGTGTCTGTTGCGTCTGGTGCCGGAGCGCGCGTGTCGGTCGTGTCCGCAGTGCCGGAACTGTCTGTCGTCGCCGCGGACGTATCCGAGGTTTCTGTCGGAGCGATGACGTCCGACGACGCCGGTGCGGCGGCGTCGCTCGGCGTCGAGTCTGTCGTCATCGCCGAGCCATCCGGGACCGGCGAAGGAGGATCGTCGCCTCGAGCCGGGGCGGTGAATAGGGACGCGCAGAGCACGGCCGCAAATACGGCTACCGCGCAACCGACAAACCCCCGCCCTCGGTTACGCTCAGAACGAGGTGGCCGCATTCCCGAAACGGCGGCCGAGCTCCCCTCCATCAGCGCTTACTCCCCATGGCTGCGCCCCTTGTCCGAGCTTCGAGTATTGCACTTGACATCAGGTGCGCAAGGTTGCGACGCCAATCGGAGAGCCGACAGGAACGATGGCCGGTCCCCCTTTGGGGTTAGCTCAACCTCAAGTGGAGATTGAGCGTCGTGCTACTCGGTAGCTCGGGTCGCAGGCGACAGTCGCGCGCGGAGACGATTTGGTCGCGGAGACGACCTGGTACGGAGACGACCTACCCGGCGATGGCAGCTGCGGACATTCCGCGGCTTGGGCCGACGCAGGAGAAGAGGAACCTCATATGCACAGCTTGGGTCTCGGACGGACCGCCGCGCGCTAAGCAACGAGATCCAGTTGAACCCGTAGGGTGCATAAACTCGGTCACTCGCCCAGATGAGGCCCATTTGCAGCGGCATCGCGTGTGCGCACGTCGGTGAGCCGTACCCCGTCTCGAGCCGCTGCCGTTGCACCGTGAGAGCGAAGGATGGACGGTCTGGACCATGCCGCACCAATCGATGCTCTGCGTCATCTTCAGCGTCGTGTCCGCGAGCTTGTGGGCGACGATGGCGACAAGATCGCCAGCTTCCTCGCCGAGCTTTTCAACGACGAGAGCGCGAAGATGGGCGACCGCCTGGAGGCGGCGAAGATCTTGCTCGAGCAGGGCTGGGGGAAGGCGCCGATCGCGGTCGACACGGACGGTACGCCGGCGAAGTTCGTGCTCGTCTCGGCGTTCGCTATCTCAGCTGAGGGGCCGACGAGTGACGCGCGGGAGGGATGTGCCGCGGTTCGCGCTCACACGGTTGGAGGCGGCCTCGTCGCTGGGCGTGCTGTACGCGAAGCTTCCGTCCTATCCCTCTCAGACGTGACCCTCGGATCTGAGTACAACCCGCGCATCATCGAACTCTTAGCGCTGGCCCCTCACAGTACGACCCGGCTCGCGTCCGCATTAAAGGTCGACGACGGCGGTCTGACGGAACATCTCTTTAGCGGGCTTCTTAATGACGGACTCATCCGTGTATGCGGTGCCGACGGTTCGACGCCGATCTGGGAGTTGACAGAAGCGGGGCGCAAACGACGCGAGCAGCTCTGCTCAAAGCCACGTCCCAAATAGGCACTCGACGCAGGCCGGCAGTGATCGGGCTCAAGCGCCGGCCCCTGCGCCGTCCACCGCGATCCCTAAGGTTAATTGCCCACTAATCGCTTGGAGGCGAAAATGGTCGAGCAGGAGAACCCCACACCGGACGAAGCCGACAAGCCCGTATACAGAGGTGCAGTTACCGACCTAGCGATTGCAGTCGGAGGCGCTGCGATCTATGACGCCGGGAAGGCTGGCTATCACCAGTTGAAGGAGAAGGTCAGCGGCTCACAGGGCACCGACAAGCCGAAGGACTAAGCCCCGGCGATCACGGCGCGTGCTCCCAAGCGTGCGTCACAGAGTCCATCGAGAAGAACAGGGCGTTGGCTCCGCCCCGTTCTTCAGTGGCCTGGCCAAACGGGCGTTGTCGCTTTCGAGCCGTGGTCATACCTTCTTGGTAAGCGGTTTCGGGGGTCGGTCCTCAATCTCCGGGAACCGTGTCGTGAGCCGGGAGCGCCGAGGGTGGGCCGCCACTACAACGCGCCCCGGCTCACTAAGTGATCGGCGACGGCAAGAAGTAGAACGCGAAGCCAAGTTTCAGAAGAGCCGACGCTGAGGAACACGGCTCGGGGGCGGTTTCGGGGAGATTGGGAACCGCCCCCAAGCCAGGCCCGCCGACGGTGCGCGGCCACCCCCGTAAGACTTCACCTGCCCCACGTCGTGGGCGCCCAGCGGCGGGACGCTGACGCCAATCACGCGACCCTAATCCTTTGCATAGGGAATATCCACCGAGAGGGAGTAAGTCCCGAGTAGTGACACTTGGCTTGCTCCGCCGTAACTCCTGTTTAGCCGGTGCGCGGGCCATGGGGAGACAAGAGCGGACTGGCGGCCCAGTCGGCTTGCGAACCAAATTCCTGCGCGCCGGCCCCCCAAAACGCTCGAATCTCCGGGTGGAGGCATCTGTTCTAGTTGTCGGGTTGGGGAGCCGTCTTGGGTGCGCGGACGATGGCGAAGCAAGTCGCGAAGGCCCTGATCGCCAACCCCGTCCAACTGAGAGAGTGCCGTTGCCGCGAGTGCAACATCCACGAGCGTAGGACCGCGTCCTGAATGAACCGCTCAAGCCAACGAACCGCCGCGCGTTCGTAACGCCTCCTGTCCGCCTCGCGGATCAACAGCGTGAGGTCGAGCGCATCGGTGAGGCTGAGGCCGTCCAACTCGCGCGCTGCCATCTCCGCGGCGAAGAGCTGCCGGCGATGGATTGCGCGGGTGAAGCGGCCGTGTGCGGAGCCCTGGCTAGTCATACGACGTGACCGCTGGGGCGACGGCCGTCTGGACAATAGCCACGCTCGTCGGACCGCAATAGGCTCTGATCCGTGCGCGCCTTCGTACTCGTCGAGATCGGAGACTCAGAGGCGATCGACCTGTTCCTCCGCGAAGAGGACGCCCAGGCGGCGCTCGAGGACGCGCTCCACGACGAGCCCGGCTGGGCCGGAACGCTTACGGTCGAGCCGATCGAGCTCGACGAGCGCGACGTGTCGGCGAACTAGGTCTTGCCGGCGCGGGCGACGAACATCTCGGCGCCGAGCGCTTGGGCTCCCCGTTTGCGGCTGCACTCTCTCGGCGTTCGCGCGCGTCCTCGGATGCCCAGGCAATCCGCTTCGCTGGAGAGCCGTATTGGGGAGCTCGGACTCTTACTCTCTAGGCAAGTTTGGCCCGTCGCGTGATGGCATATTCTTTGGGTGGCGGGGCTGAGATCTATCCGCCTGGTGTTCAAGCGGCGAAAGCGGCGCTGTGGTCAGCACGGGAAGCTAGCCCCGAGGTGGCCACGGGTTACGGTAACCGCGGTCGTGAGACCCCCAGACGAATCTGCGGCAGCCCCGCCAACTCTTCCCGATCGAAGGCGCTTTCTCGAGGCCGGAGGGCATGGCACCACGACCGTTAGCGAGTGTTAGGGGCCGGCGCGGAGGGACGAACATCTCGGCGCCGAGCGCTTGAGCCCTCGCGATTGCCGGCCCGCGGCGAGCGTATTAGCCGATGCCCACCGCGCCTAGTGGCCGAACGGGCCATAACGGCCGGCAGGCGCAGCAAGACGGTAACGAAAAGCGCGGGTAGGCGGGATTACCAGGGCTACGGTTCTTCGTCGAGCTTCTTCTTCAGATCCCGTAGGAGACGCTGGAGAGCTGGGAGAAAGTCACCAGACTGTTGAAGCTCCTCTAGTGCCAGCAGGACGGCTTTGTCCTCGCCGATCGCGAGCTCAACGTTCGAGGTATCGCCTAACTGCATCGCGTTCCTGATCTTCACTGCTGCGCTGCCCGCGTCTGACTTCGCGTGATCCTCCAACACTGTTGCGAGGCGCTTCCCATCGCGAGCTGACACGGTGATCGGCGCTCCCGCAGGGTCTATCCAGAACTCCGGGTTTTGCACCTGCTCCGGCACCGCTAGAGCCTGTCACAGCGCACCAGTTCTGCATCAGTGACGACGGCGACTACTCAGACGCCTCAAGCGCGTTCGGGAACACCGCCACTTCGCTGACGACGGCGGTTCGACAGCTCCAACGTGAGCTGAACCAGCTTTCTCCTGTGAAGCCTTCGACGGGCCTCCGTGACCGTCCAGGCACCTAGCTCACAACGACAGGATCTGCGCTGCCCGGGCTGCGGGGCTACCCTCCGTGCCGGAGCGCGATTCTGCGATTCCTCACGATCTCGCCGCGCCAAAAAACGAGACGCCGAAACTCCCCAAACGCCGAAACGTCGAAACGCCGAAACGCCGAATCACGACCATCCTTGTCACGCTCATGCCTTCGGCCGGGGTGCGTAGGCCTCGGATGTCGCGTGTTGGCGGAAACGCGACAAGGACTTCCGGTGCCGTGCCGATGTAGGACAACATTTTCAACGTTTCGCGGCGATAGCATTCGCGGGCCGGATCGTCACGTTGGCTGATGTTGGCTCAACGAATGCCTGGCATCCGGCCCTCGCCGCCGGTGGGGACCTAATTCCTTAGGTGTGGACGTGTTGGTCGAGGTCGTCGGGCAGCCGTCCGTCCCAGCGGCGCAGGTCTCGCAGGAACCGTGCTGGCCAGGTTTTCGACTGCTCGCGCACCCGCTGCACCATCAAGGCGATGTTAAGGACCAGAACCGCGGACGCCGCCGCTGCGAAGGGTGGGAGCCAGTGAGGCATGTGGGCTAGGCTAACCCGCTTCGGCCAGTTCGAAGTGCTGTCGTGGTTTGTTGGAAGCGCGACAAGGGACGCAGCGGACCCGGGCGGGGAGCCGGTCTGGACCCTTTCAAGTTGCTGCGGCCGCTGTTGTCTGTGATGACAAGAAATATCCGTCGTGGGCGCTATCCTCCGTTTGTTTCGAACCGGGTGCGGCCTTGCCGAAACGTTTGACCGGACTCGGCCAGCCGGGTTGTCTCGACGAGCGCCATCCGCCACGACGTCGCCTTGAGACCGCACCAGTCGCCCAGAGCGACGAATTCTCGGCGCCGTTGATGAGGACTGGCTTGTCTGCGGCAGCTCGAGGATGCTGTTGCGGCTGAGCGGCCAGGAGCGATGTCAAGATCGCGGCCGGCGCCTGAACTCGTCGCAGGTGGCGGACGCCTGGATCAGCCCTCTGACCAACCTGCAGCCGCCAAGCGCGAGCGGTGGGAACATGTACGTGCAGCGATCGCACCGCATCCCGGGCTCGGGCGCGGGCTTGTAGTTCGCCCTCTTCTTCGAAAGACCCCATACCCTTCGTGCCATCCGAACCTCCGGGGTGAGGCTACCTCAGCAGCGGGCGGAGGATGTCCCGTTCGTCGTGGAACTTCGCGGCGGCGGTCCCGGTGTGGCGTGCCGGGGAAGGCCCGCGAGATGCGGGCCTTCCCTGCATTCAAGCCGGCGGCGTTACGCCCGGACGGCCCCGTTCGTCTTCTTCGCGATGACCTCGCCGAAGGTGATCTTCGGCGCATTCGGAAGCGCGCTCTCCAGCTTCTCGTCGCGCACCCAACTAGATGCGACGCGAGTCGACTCGTCGGCGTGCGCCGACGTGTCGAAGAGGCTGATCGAGGTCATGACGTCGTTGCCGGCCTCGACCAGGAAGTACCCGTCGAACCCGGGTAGCTTGCTGAGGCGCGGGATCAGCGTCTCGTTGACCTTCTTCGTCAGCTCGTCGGTGCGACTGGCGTCGACACCCTCGTAGCGTCTCACGGTGGCATGCATGTGCTGCTCCTAACTTCATCGATCAGGGTTGGAGAACCCGGTCGAGCTCTCCTGATGCACTCAGGCCAGGTGTGACAGACGAAGAGGAAAAAACTCAGAGCCCCACCGGCTACTGCACTAAACCTATGCGCACACCCAGCGTCCCCCCAGGGACGCGGCGCAAACATCGGCAAGGACGTGTGGGGTGCCAAACTCGGGATCGACCACGAGAATGGGGCGGTTTGCAGCAGGAACCGAACTTTGGCAACCAACAGCCAAAAACCCGGTTCCAGCGCCGAATCGAGTTTTGACACCCTTCAGGCCCCCGCTCAAGATGGAACAGCGCTTCAGCGTCCGCGAGGTTCTCCGTTCTTGCTTGCTTACGGGCACGACGCCCCTGCGCGTGCACCTTCGAGAGCTGATTGCGGGACGCGCCGTCAACATCCTGCGCTAAGGATCGGTTATGGGTGGTCGGGTGCAAGCGCCGCCTGAAGCCGATCGAGGAAGGGAACCTGCGCTGCCTTCAGTCTTCTGCGTGCCTCCTCGAGATCGAACCATTCGACGCGGTCGATCTCGGGGAATGTCCGGACGGTGCCTGAATGCGGCGGCCATTCCAAGTCATAGGTGTTGCTCACGGCGGTCGATGGGTCGAGGTCTCCCTGAACTGCCCACCCCAGCACGAGCTTGCCCGACTTCTGTGTGATCTGTCCAAGATCGACGAGCGGGTCGTTGGGTGCTTCGTGTCCGGTTTCTTCCGCGAACTCTCGCCGAGCCACCGCCACGAACTCCTCACCGGGCTCAACCTCGCCCTTGGGGATCGTCCAGTGGCCGATGTCCTTCTTGACCCAGAAAGGTCCGCCCTGATGGGCCAGGAGCACCTCCAGGCGGCCGTTCCGGCTGCGCCAGAGCAGGATGCCGGCACTCGTGCGCCCCGATTTGTCGGTCGTCACACGCACCTCCTCGCCCGTGGGTCGGTGGAGCTCAGCCCAGCTGCCTGGGTACAACGTAATCGACGAGCTCTGCCTCGCCAGGGCCTAGAGCGGTCCAGCTTTCGCTGTGGACAACGAGCGTCGCGAGCACACCGGTCGGGAACTTGGGGAGAGGCCGCGCTCCTGTCCGAGGACCAGGACGCGTTCGAGGACTTCCTAATGCACGGCTTCCTACCGATGCCGGGCGGTCTCGCTGACGGCACTCGATTTTCGGCCGACGAGTTGGGCGCGACCCAGCGCGACTCATTGGACGAGCTGGCGGCCTTGTATGTGGAGCAGGTCAGAGATCCCGGAGTAAGCCTCGGACCGCGGCGCCACGAAACGTAGTCACCACGCTAAGTAGGTGGTAGGGCAGAACCGCATGGGCCAGCGTCCGGGAATGTCCCCTGAGCAACGCTTCTCCTCGATGCGAGGGCGGTTCGTCTAGAGATCGAGCGGCGACTCGTGGGTGGGCTGGTAGAGAAGCATCTCTAGCCCGCCAGGGAGCAGCATTGTCGTAACGATTCCGAAGCCCTCCTTCGTCGGGTCGCCTCGAAACTCCACGCCCTTGTCACGCAGCTCACTCATCGTGGAATCAAGGTCGTCGCACATCAGGCAGATCTCGTGCGACGTCGAGCCCTCAGTCGGGTGGACGCCGAGCTCGGCCGGCGGTAGCTTGAAGATCAGCCAGCCTGGGCTCGACGCGACGTCCTCGACGTATTCCCACCCAAGCACGTCGCGCAAAACCACCCGCACCTCTTCTGCCTGCGGCGTGTAGAGGAGCATGTGTGCGCCGACGATCGTCACTAGAGCGGGATCCTACGCAGATCGCGCGCCACGATTCGACGATCAACGGATGAACGATTTTCAGCGCGGCAGGAGACAGCTCTCGCATGAACGGCGTCAGGTCATCGACCCCGATCGTGATACCGGGATTAATCAGAGCCGTGTCGTCCTTGCCCATGGCTGAGCTGACGGTTTCGTTGCTCGCCGACCCGAGCCCGATGATCCAGCCGAGATTCATTCCAACGCCGAGGCCAAGGACCTGGGGTGTCGAGGTCACGGCTTTCGTCCAGCGGTCTCAAGTAATGATGGGGACGACTCGTCTGAATCTCAGGCGGCTCCTCGGCTCGCGTTCGCTTCCTCCGAATTATCTCCGACGAGTGCTTTCACTGACGAGGAGCCACCCTTGCCTGGGCCAGGCTTCAGGAATGTCCCTTGACCGCTTGGACAGCCTGGCTAGCTGGTCGTCCGACGCCGTTCCTCATCGGCGTAGTGCTCCTCGGCGGTCTGGAGGTCAGTGGGCTGGTCAATGATTTTGAAGCGATTTGCACCGTTCGCGTACGTCCAGAAGAGGTACACGTTCCAGTCCCAGTTGAGCAGTGCGCGCGTGACATCATTTTCCGGCAGATGCACCTGGCCGAGGAACTTCATCGGCGCGCCTGCATAGGTCGGCCACGCGGCTTCACTCGCCTTCCATCGCGGTGGAGCTTCTACAGACTGGCTGGCCGCATCGACGTCCCGTGCGGTTAGATAGTCGCCCGGCTCGTTTTCCTCGGAGTGAGTCACGCTCGCCCGCTGCAGGAGCCGATACAGAACCCAACCGTCTGCCGAGGACCCCTCTAGTACGAAGTATTCGAGAAAGTGGCCTTCACCGTCGCCAGTGTCTCGCCGTCGCACAGCACCTCCGACAAGTAGTACCGGGTGCCGAAGAGAAAGGCGGATGTTTCCGCGGGCTGCGAGGGCACCCCGAACCGCTCCATCAGGTTTGCTTGCACCAGCGCCGGATCGACATGCTCGCCGACGACCCCTCCGAACTCGCGTTGGAAGCCGGCCGCGAGCATTTGACGTTGCCAATCCTCTTCACCGGTGCGAGGGTCGCCCCTCACAACGAGGAGGCTCCCCGGGGCTTCCGCCCGGTAGAGGGGAGCTGTCGTGCGACCAACCCTGCGAATTGGAACAGGCGCTCGCCGAACACGAGCGAGCATCCGACCCCGACCAAACTACGTTGGACAACGTGGGTCAACGCAAGCGCAGCCCCGGTTTTTGTCGCGAGAATGGCTTTGTTACACGGGTTGCGGCGCATTTCGCGGCGATCGTCACATCTTAATTTCGCAGCTTCTGAGCGGAAAGGATGAGTGGCCTGAAAGGCAGTATTAAGCGGAAAGTAAACTTGGGGTGTGAGCGACGAGGCGAGCGGCGCAGAGGTGTACCTGTACGTGATTTCGTGCAGGCTTGAGCTGGCCAAGATCGGGGTCGCGGGCGACGCCGAGAAGCGGTTGCGGGAGCTGCAGGTCGGCTCGCCGGTCGAGCTGAAGCTCACGCTTACCCGCCCCTTCGACGAGCGGCGGGACGCGGACGCGGTCGCCGAGGAGCTGTACCGCTACTTCGCCAGCCGGCGCGTCCGCGGCAGCTGGTATCGGCTGACTGCCGGCGACGTGCGTGAGCGGCTCGGCCAGCGCGCTTCGCTCGAGGCTCCTGCCCACGCCCGCGCCGCCGCCGAGGCCGCCGCAAGCGAGCGCCGCGCTCCTCGCGCGGGCGGCGAGCCGGTGCGGGCGCGGACGGAGAAGCAACTCGCCTACGAGCGCCGCCGCCGACAGGAGCGAACCCGAAAGCAGAAGCGGGCGGCGAAGCTGCTCGGCCAGGGAATGACACAGCAAGCTGTCGCCGCCGAGCTCGGCGTCACCGCCCGCACGCTTCGCAACTGGAAAGCCGCGCCCGCCTTCCAGCGCGAGCGCGAGCGCCAACACAAACACACCGCCCGCCAGCGAGCGGCGCTGCACAGCAAGCTCAAGCCGCCCACCCGCCGAGACGCAAAAGACACGCGCCGCGACCGCCCCCGACGATCTCGCCCAACCTCAGAACAAACGCCCGCGATCGACGTCGACCAAGCCGAACCCGAACGGCCGGCACTGGCCGCCGAAGAACAACCCAGCGGCGCTGACCCGCCGCGCTCGCCAGCCGTCAGCCAACACCAAGGTGTGCCCATCTTCCCGAACACGCCCGACGGTCACGCCGCCCGCCTCGCCTACTACGAGGCACGCAAGCTCAACAACCCGCCCACCTCGCTCCTCGACTACCACGACGCCAGGCGCGGCCTCGAACCGCCAGCCGAGCGCCGCGCTCGCGAACGACGCCACAACGGCCCCCAGGGATAGACCCACAGCCATCAAGCGTGTCGTCTTTCCGCCAGAAGACGACATCGCCGAGATACCGACGACTTGGAGCACGACAGCCCATTCCTTCAAGAACGGACCGACAAAATGAGCTACGCACAACCGGCATAACACGCAAAGCTAGTGGCCGTACCGGCCCGACGAGGGCGAACGGCCCCAAGTCAGGACTTGTCGTCAGCACCGAGCTGCGCCGAATCAGTCAAGGAGCTCCAGCTCGAGACCCGGGTGGTGTGCCCGCCAGGTTTCGAGGTAGAGGTGGAGCTCGCGGCCCTGGCTCTCGGCAGGAGCATCGGGGACGATCACCTCGATCGCGTCGTCGTTGACCTCGTAGGTAACGCACCCCCAGCGGTGGAAGAAGTCGCGTAGATCGGCGCGGAGTTCTGGATCGGGGAGTCGAACGCGCACGGCAAGCAGTCTCGCCTTGCATCATGGCGCGTTCGGAACCCCAGCCTCAGAGCCGACGGCTACCCGGCAGACCGCCGCAGCTTCTGCCAAAGGTGAGGGACTGTCGCCCTTTGGCGGAATCGCGACAATCGTGCCCGCGTCGGACTACGTTTCAACGTTTCGCGTCGAAGGGGTTGAAGGGCATGACGAAACCTTGAAGCCTGCCGTCGGCAGTGAACTCGTGCAGCCGGCCGCCTACCATGAGCCCGATGACCGCTCAACGGCCCGGCCTCAGCGGGGCTCGACGAGATGCCAGATGTAGCTGACTCGATTGTACGGGTGGCAACCGAGCGATAGGATTCTCGTAGCGCTGGCAACACGAGGCGGGCTTGTGACCACGGTCAGGTCGAATGCGATGCTGCGGCATTCGAAGACCGGCGCTCCATCGGAGCCGGCCGTGTGAGCTGCGCCGCCGAGGGCCCCACCATTCTCGTCGTCGGCTGCGCTCGGGCTCTGGCCGAAAGCCTCGAGCGCTCGTTGTCGTGGGACCCCCCCGGCGAGGTGATCGCAGCCGGCTCGGCAGACGACCTCGTTGCCGTCGTCCGCGACAGCCGGCCGGATGTCGTCCTGATCGACTGGCGGCACCCGGAGATCTTCCGGCTCGCACGCGGCGTCGGCCACGAGGGCCCGCAGCCGGCTGTCGTCGCGGTCGACGTCGAGCCCACGGAGAGTGAGGTGATAGCGCTTGCCGAGGCGGGCGTCTCGGCGTTCGTCTGCAGGACGCGTCGCTTCCGGATCTCGACAAGACCCTCACGGAGGTGGTGCGCGGAGAGGCCTCTTGCCCTCCGACCGTTACCGGGGCGCTGCTCCGACACGTCGCGGCCATGGCGCGGCTGGCCGACCCGGTGGACGAGCCCGCGACAGCGCACCTGACGCGCCGAGAGACCGAGATCGCCCTGCTGATCGACGAGGGCCTTGCGAACAAGGAGATAGCGAGTCGCCTCGGGATCGCTCCGCAGACGGTCAAGAACCACGTGCACAACCTCCTTCAGAAGCTCGGAGCTCGCGGGCGCAACGACGCGGCGGCACGCGTCCTCGCGTCGACGCGGAGGCGTCTCAAGCGCGAGCTGAGTGCACCCGACCGCGTCGGCGGGTACTAGATCCTTCCCCCGCAGGGGCCGCGCAGGGGACCAGATGCGCTGCGCGCGCGACTGGACCCGATTTGAACCCGCATGTCCATTGCGGCCGTCCGCGGCGCTCCCAATCATTGATTGTCGTCGGCTAGCCAGGGAGTCGAAGTGACGCCGAGCGGAGGCTCTACAGAGATCGCGGCGCAAGTCCTCGTCGTGGGCTTCTGGCTGATCTTCGTCGCCTCGGTGCTCGGCAAGCTCGACGGCTGGAACCGCTGGTCGGCGCTGGCTTCGGCCCTCCCGCTCCCGCGGCAGGTCTCTGCAGTGGTGCGGCTCGTCCTGCCGGTGCTCGAGGCAGCGGTGGCGGCCGTGCTCCTGCTGGCCCCGGTGGCGGGCTTGCTCGCGAGCTCGATCCTCCTCGCGATCTTCGCCGTTGCCGTGGTCCTGTTCGCGAGGCGGATCGGCCCGGCCGAGTGCGGTTGCTTCGGTGCGCTTACACCGACGAAGCTCGGCACTGGGCTTGCGGCGAGGGACGCCGTGCTCGCAGTCGCGGCTGCAATCGGGGTCGCACTCGTGCTCGGGGCGGATGCGCCGCGACCGGCGCTGCCCGCGCTGGCCGTCGGAGTGTTGGTCGGATTCTGGATCGTCCTCGCCCTCGAGTACACGCGGCTAACGCGAGCACGCGAAGCGCGCGCGGGAGACGACCGATGACGCTTTGGCATGCCTTGACGCTCGTCCTGCTCGCGTCTGTGGTCGGCTTCGCGGTGCTGCTGATCGCCGTCATGCGGCAGGTGGGCAGCATCCTGATGGTCGTCGGTACGTCGACGCCGCTGAGCATCCCTGCCGGGCCGAAGATCGGCAGCGTCCTGCCCCTGCCGGGGTCGGAGCTGAAACGGCCCTTGCTCGTCGTCTTCGTCTCGCCCGAGTGCACGCAGTGTCGCAACCTGCTGCCGGGCTTCGGGCGGCTCGGCGCAGCCTACGACGACCAGCTCCAGCTCGTGGCCGTCGTGTCGCACGCGGACGAAGGCGAGCGGCGGAGGTACGCGCGGGAGGTCGGGCCGTTCGCGCGCGTCGATCTCCCCCATCTCTACGACGAGTGGAACGTCCCCGGCACGCCTTTCGCGGTGGCGCTCGACTCCGAACGCCGCGTGCGCGGGTCGGCGATCGTGAACACGCTCGATCAGCTGGAGACCGTCGCCGTCACGGCGCTTGCAGTCGCACCGATCCCGGGCGCACAGGGTGTCGATGGTGCGGCCGAGAACGGCGACGGCGCCCACGCGAGAACAGGTGGGAATGAAGAAATCCGAGAGGAGGTGGTGACATGACCACGACCGACACGGTGCTCGAAGGCATCGCGGGCAACGCGTCCCGCGCGCTCGCCGTCAGGCTGACGCGAAGATCGGCGCTGACGCGCCTCGGTCGATACGGCGTCGCGCTCTCACTGGGAAGCGCGGGCGCCGCCTTGCTTGCCGAGGACGCCGATGCCCACACCTGCTGCAGCACGTGCTGTTGTGGAAACTGCTCGTGGTCCGGCGCGAGCTGCTGCGGGAGCGATTCCGTCTGGTGCTCGACGCTCACCGGCGTGAACGCCTGTCCGAGCGGCTCGTACGGATGCGGAAGCTGGGTCGCCGGGACCTGCTCCGGCGGAGCCACGCTGCGTTACGCAGACTGCTGTGGCGGCTGCAGCAACGGAGCCGACTGCCGGTGTGTGGGCGGCGCGCCGAGCTGCTGCCGGCACCAGACGCATACGAACGGCTCGTCCAACAACTGCGGGGTGAACCACATCAAGTGCCGCCGCTGGTTCTGTAGTTAGCTCGCCGATGGCTGTTTCGGCTCAACCCGCGACCGTGCCTCCGGGGGACCGCCTCCTGCGGCTCGCCGTCGACCCCTACACGATCGTCGCGTTCGCGGCGCTCGGACTGCTGGGCCTGGCGGCGGCGGGCGAATGGCAGCCGGTTCCCTGGGTCGCCGTGGTGGGAGCCGTCGCGGGATGGTCGTCGGCGTGGTCCCCCTGAGGGCTTTCGATGGCGACGACCATCAATCCTGCCGTGAGCGGGGTGAGCTACAGGCGGTGGGGCTTCCACGTCACTCTCTACGCTGCGGGTGTCGCTGCGGGCACGCTGGTCAGCTATGCCGCCGTCTACGCCGTCTACTCAGCCGTGACCTATCGGCTGCCGGAGTGGGCGTGGCTCGTCGTGACTTTCCCGCTCCTGGCGCTCGTCGTCCTTCGCGATCTCGGTGCCCGAGTCTGGGTTCCGTATCCCGAGCGCACACAGGTTCCGGAGTGGCTGCGTCACGTGCTTCCGCCTGGACTCGTCGCGGTCGCGTACGGCGGCGAGCTCGGGATCGGCTTCCTGACTCGTTTCACCTATTCGACGCACCTCGCGTTCGTCGTCGCGCTCCCGCTCGTCGGCTCATTGCCGACCGTCGCCGTTCTCGCGGGCGTCGTCGCGCTCGCGAAGAGCATCGTCGTCCTGACGTCTCTCGGCGGACGGTCGTACGGCGAGTTCGAGCGACGAATCTTGGTGCGTCACCGAACCGGAACCTCGAAACAAAACCTCTTGCGATCCGCGAACGCCGTCTTGACGATCGCGAGCGCCGCGGCTTTGGCGGTCGCGATAATCGGTTAGGAGGAGAGATGGAGACCAGAGCAACGTTCCTGAAGAAGGCGACGGCCGGCGCAGTCGGCGTCACCGTCGCCGGCGGTCTTGCCGCAGACGCGGGGTCGACCGTCGCGCTCGATGCCACGTTTGTCAGCCCGTATCCGCCGCACCCGGTCATCAGGCACCCGAGCTCGTGGTACGTCTACACAGCGCACATCCCGGGGGTCCTCGAGCCCTTCGACGTCGTCGTGAGCAACCGGCAGTTGCAGCCGCTCCCGGACGTCGACGGCTGGCCGGACATGCGAGCGGCTCCGTCCGATGCGACAACGCTTGTCCTCTTCTCGGAGGAGTTGCCCGGAGACTTCGACATCTCACCGGCTCTCCCGATCGCAAACGGCGTCCGCTTCGGAGATCTCCACGACGGCGGCGTCGAGCGCGCGCTCGGAGGAGTCCGGCGCTACCACCGCTGGTACGTGGTCCGCGTTGGTGAGAAGCTCTATGGGTTCAACCTCCTCATCTTCGTGGGACGGGATGCCGGAGCCAACTGGGGTAACGTGAAAGGCATCGCCGAGAGCATTCATCTCACCGGCGCGTCGCCGTAACCGAGCCGAGCGCGCCGGACCTGCCGGCCGAGGCGGGACGTACCCGGGGCATGTACTGGCCTCGGGTGGCGGTCGTCTGTGCGATCGCCGCGGCCAGCGCGTCTTGTGGGGATGGCGAAGCGGTCGGGGTCGGCTCCCGCGCCGCTCGACCGGTCACAATGAGACCCACGCCCTCGGGTGCGCTCGCTCTTTGCCGACGCCTGACGCTCATCCGGCCCGCGTGTCCGCGTCGGGTGCCGATCGGCCCATACGCGCACGCGCGCCGGCCGCCGGGTTACACGGGCCCAGCCGCCGGGGGGGCGATCGCGCTGTGCGTCGACAGCGGAACGCGCGGCGTGCCGGTCTCGAGCCCCGCCTGCGCCGACCCAAGCTGGATTCTCGAGGCCGGCGCCCCCGCAGGCCTACCGCCGGGCGCTCCCCCGGGGGTCCCGGGGCAGCGCATCCCGCCGGCGCGGCGAACGCGCCCGCCGCACTACGTCCACATCATCGTCTACGCCGCCCGTGGCAGCCTCGCCTCGAGGTTCCCCTTTGCCTGGCCGCACGGGCCGGCGCGTCCGGCCGAGGACAGCTTGCTACGTCCGAATCGGCAGATGGCGATCCTGCTCGGGTCGCGACAGTGGGCAGGCCTTCGCGGGACGCTGATTCTCGCGCCGCCTCTCGTCTTCGGGGGCGAGAACGGCGATCACTTGATCTTCCGCTGGAAGCAAGGGGACGTCGACCACATGATCAGCATGCATGCGTGGGCGCCGCTGCGACAGGCGGTGGCGACCCTCGGAGCGGTCGTCGCGTCTACGCGGTGAAGAGCTATCCGGTCACGAAGCTGATCTCGAGCGTAACGCCCGCAAGTGGCGGCACGCGGCCGAAGCGCGTGCATCGCGACGCACGTCCGGGGGTCGTCGGCTTCGGCGAACCGCCCCCAAGGAACCACCAACCGTTGGCGACGCCGAGGGCCGACACCGAGAGGGCGGCGCCCCCTGCGACTGCAGCTGCGAGCACGACGGTCCGGCGCGGCCGGAGAGTCGTGGTCAGCGAAGCTCGCCAACCGGCGTAGATGCGCGCTCGGGCTGGTTGTACGTCCAAGCGGAGGTTGCGTCCTGCCGTCACGTGCTTGCGGGTGAAGCGTCGAGCGAGACATCGCCGCCTAGATTGCGAGTCTTCCAGCGGTGCAGTTCCGCGACAATTCCCGCCCTTCGGCTGGGGCCCTAATCTACGACAGCAAAAGCCACCATCTTGTTTAGCCGCTGACCAACAGCGTCGCATCGGCCGGTGTTCGGGATGTCCTCGAGCTCGCCAAGACTGGCACCGACTCTCACGACACTTGATTCCTGTCCAGAGCATTTTTGTTTAGGCAGCTAACCGCTGAGCGCCGAGACCGGCCGCTGTTTCGGCAGCAGTTCTTGAAGCGCCGACCCGAACCGCAAGGGCAGAGGTCGTTGTTGCCGAGCTTTCGATCAATTGTCCCTGATTTGGCTCTAGGACTGGCTTTGCGGGGAATCTCACCGTAGTACCCCGTAGTCGTGCAACCCGCAAATCTGTTTTCTTAACAGGCAACGGCGGAGCCAGGGTTGGCGAGAGCCGAAGCGCGACAGTGCGCCGCCCGACCCTCTCCCCGCGAAACCTTGAAACCTTGGTCCGAACCGGCAGCAACGACCTCGCGGCCCGACCCCCTCCCCGCGAAACCTGGAAACCTGGGTCCGACAGGCCCAACACGGCACCGGAAGTTCTTGTCGCCTTTCCGCCAAAGGGCGACAGTCCCCCTCACCTGTGGCAGGAGCTGTTGACGACGTAGCCGTTGCGCGCGCCGGTCACGGGGCCGGCGGCGCGCAACACGGCGTTCACACCGTCTGTCGGCTATCCGCACGCTGGACTCGTGCGGGCGCGAGAACCGTAGCTTCGTGATGAGACCTCAGCTTCACTTGAAGAGACTCGCGTTCGACCCGCAAAGCCGCCGCTGATTTGAAGCGGACGCACTAAAAACGCAGGCGCAAGTTTCCGACCGTTCCTGTCTGTTCCCCGCGGGGCGGTGCATTGAGCTGCGGTCAGCGTCGACCGCCGCGAAGCTCCGCCTACGGTTGAGCTGTCGCCGGCCCCGTCATCGATTACCTCCGTCTCGTTCGGGGTGCTGTGCGCAGGCGCCGGATAGGAAGCGGGATTGATCGATCTCCTGCCCGAAGCTTCCGGCCGTGTGGGCGGCACGGCCAACGACGTGCTGCAGCCTGGGATACTCGACGGCATGGAGGATGTTGCTAGTCAGCTCGCGGAGTCGGCGCCGCGGTTCGCAAGGGACTCTCTCGCCGCGCTCTCGACCGACGACGACGTCGGCTTCGCGCTCTACGCCGCCACGAGCCTTGAGCACCTGCTGAAGTGCTACCTGGCGCGAAAGCACCCCGCCCTGATCGTTGAAGCCAGAAATCTAGATTCGCTCTTGCATGCGTGTGGTCAGGATGCCGTAGCGCGAACGACCCGAGACAAGGTCAAGACGATTTCCGCCGCAGAGAGCCTCGAACGCGCGGCGCGGTTTCTGCCGCTAATCGCATCCCACAGCAAGAGCCTGGAGCAGCTCTTCGACGTCCGTAACGGGGCGGTTCACCTCGCGGACAGCAGTTCGATTCAGCCGTTCGTGTTGCCGTTCCTGAAGGCTTCGGAGCAAATCCGGGAGGCGCTTGCGCTCGACCGCGACAACTACTGGGGTGAATACATCACGGTCGCAGACTCGACCCTACGAGAGCACGTCGCGGCGGCGGAACTCAAGGCGGCGGCCGCAGTTGGGGCGGCGAAAGCGGCGTTCTCCAAACGGTTTGGTGGCCTAGATGATGCTTCGCGGTCGGCGGGAATTGCCGCGCTCGAGCCGGACACTTTCAAGGGGTATGAGGAGCAGCCGGCGACGTGCCCTGCGTGCGGTTCGACGGCCCTGGCGGCGGGGACGGTCGAGACGGAGTGGCGCTACGAGGACGACGGACACGACGGCTTCATCCCGACTCTCGACGCGACGTTCTTTGCTGAAACGCTGAGATGCGCGATATGCGGACTGACGCTCAACGACGACGACGAACTGCGCGCAGCTGGCGTGGAGCGCGCGTGGAGCGTCGAGGTCGACCCCGAGCACTTCATCGAAGAGCCGGATGAGGACTACTGGAGGAATCGCTGACCGGCGAGCGCGCGTATCGTGGCGTACGGGGTTTGGCCGGGTCAAGCAGCGGCGAGCGTCAAGGGACATTCCCCGATCGCCGGGGAGGTAGTGGAGGAAGTGGCCATCGGGCGCGAGAGCGAGTCCCGCACGTAGCGCCTCGTCGGGGGGACATTCCCGCACTCAATGTCATGCTCGCGTGGTGGTGGCGTCTGATCGACGACGCAGACTCGGGTTGGCGGCGGCTGACTCCATTCCCGCATGTCGCCCGAGGGCTGACTTGCCAGCGTTGTGTCGCCGCCGCTTTCCCGAGACCGCCGAGCGTGACCTGATAGGAGCTTGGCAGCTTGCCTCGATTGAGGCGTCCGCTCGACGGTCGCTCCCGGTGTTGGAGGAGGCGAGTTGAATGATCGTGATCGGAGTGGACGTGCAACAAGCGGTCGTTGACGGCGGTCGCCGTCGACGAGGTCGGTCGGCCGCTTGCTTAGCGCCGTCCAGCCGGAAGAAGTAGATACCGGACTGGCTGCCGACATTCTGGTGGTACTGCGCCGGCAGGTCCTCGGAGGTGACGGAGCCGTAGGTCGTCCCGGTCGCGACCTCCGTGCCTGGGATCGATGGGTCATAGACGACGTAGACGTAGTCGTGCGACTTGTCCTGCTGATCCGCCGTCGAACGCACTGGCGTACCGCCGCGCATGAACGTGTAGCCGGAGGTGCACTCGGAAACGGAGTCGCCACAAGCGCCGGTGAGACCGCCCCCCACGCTGATGTCGGTTGGATCGTACGGCTCGAACGACTGCACAACCCGCGGTGCCGAGAAGCTCGCACCGCAGTCATAACTCGGATTCGGGGCTGAACCTAGGTTTTTGACACCCTTCGCCCGTCCTAAAGCGAGATGGGGGCCTGTCGATAGGGGAGACATGGACGCTGCCGAGCACAAGGAGATCCTGAGTCGCTACATGGGCCATCAGCGCCGCTTCGACGCGGCCGCTGCCAGGCATCAGAACGGCGACGCCGAGGTGATTCCGTTCAGCGGCCCCCTCCGCGAGCTCGAGCAGGAGCCGACGATGCGGGAGGTCGAGGTCCTGAAGTTGATCTCGGACGGCCTCGTGAACCGCGAGATCGGCACCCGGCTCTTCCTGTCGGAGGAGACGGTGAAGTCGCACGTGCGCCACCTGCTCGCCAAGCTGCAGGCGCGATCGCGCGCGCATGCCGTGGCCGCCGGCTTCCGCCGCGGCATCATCGCTTAAGTTCAGTGCGACAACGAAGAGAAGCGCGGCGAGCTGAGTGAAGCTCTTGCCGACCATGAACGCGGACTGACGACGACTAATCCGACAATCGGCTGCTGTTGGCACGCGCATCGTCTCGAAGCCGGACGCAAACGCGCTCGCACTCTTGTGAGCGGTTGAAGCACGGACGGCCCTCACTGGGGAGTGAGGACCGTCCGTGTGCTTGCTTTCGGCGCACCGCTGGGAGATAGGTCGAGGGCTGCGGCACCCCACCCAGCCCGTTTGCGGTGCGCCACCTTCGCCTGTCGGCAGGAAGGACCTACCCCTAAGGGGTATCGCTGACGTTTCACAGAGCGCAAGGCCATGCGAGCGGGGGAGGCCGGACGCCGCACGTCAGTCCCCGCGTAGCGTCCGGCCCGCAGTTCTCTCCGCTCACCAAAGAGATTCAGGCCGCAGCGTAAACCTGCGCTGCCTCCCTCGTCCGAGTGAACACCGCACTTAGGCCGACCCATCCTGCATCAATCTAAAAAGTGCGCGCCTCCCCGGGGTCAGAAGATGGCGCGCACCCAACCTGCTTCGGCTCGCCAGGCCAAGGGAGAACTCCGACCAACAGGCCAAGGGAGGACTCCGACCATGAAGCCGTACCTCGATCCCTATCGATCTGCGATCGCGGCTGTCGTTGATCTTTCTCAACGCTCGGCCGCACAGCGCTGTCAGGTCGCCCTGTGACTATGAGGTGGGCGAGCCCTCCGACGCCGCGCTTGCGCCGCAGTGAGTGCGACCTCTCCCCGGGGCTCGCCCCTTTAGTCCGCGGGTTCGCCGATCTAGACGTTCGTCCAGCGCTGAAGCGCTGATGCTGCGGTTAATGAGAGATGGGGAGAGGCCGCGCGCACCAGATTGCGGCTACGGGCGCGCGCGCCGCTCCCCACCACGTGGCGCGCGTCGCGCTCACACCCCCGAGCTTCCCCGGCCGGCGCACGCCACGCCTTTAAGCAGTTGCGTCTCGATCGCCGTGCGCAGATACGCGAAGAGTTGATCTCTTACGGTTGACGTTCCAGTCGCGCTGTGAGTGAATAGCCACCGATCCCACTACTGAACCTGGAGGGCGGAAATGGCCGGACTCGACATCAAGAAAATGGACACACCCGACGAGAAACGTCAGTTCGTCGATAAGGGCCACGCTAATTTCGTCGATCTCGATGGCACAGCCGTCCTCAAAGGCACGTTCGAGCCGGGCTGGAGATGGTCTGAGCACGTGAAGCCAATCGCTCAAACCGA
>Ga0210378_10000162_pt1 | contig 31601 bp, 26 predicted proteins | sample PLM1_60_b1redo_FD_155465 | JGI IMG/M metagenome (GOLD analysis project Ga0210378, IMG submission 155465) | Groundwater sediment microbial communities from an aquifer in East River, Colorado, USA - PLM1_60_b1 redo | ecosystem: Environmental > Terrestrial > Soil > Riparian zone | place: USA: East... | reverse complement strand
TGCTGTCGGCGAGCACCGCGATCTCGGTGGGGCCGGCCTCGGAGTCGATGCCGATGACGCCGCGGAGCAGCCTCTTCGCCGCCGTCACGTAGATGTTGCCGGGCCCGGTGACCAGGTCGACCGGGCGGCATTCGCCGGCGCCGTAGGCGAACATCGCGACCGCCTGGGCACCGCCGACCGCGTACACCTCCTCGACGCCGAGCAGCGCGCACGCGGCCAGGATGGCGGGGTGCGGCCGGCCGCCGAACTCCTTCTGCGGCGGCGAGGCGACGGCCAATGCCGGGACGCCGGCGATCTGCGCGGGCACCACGTTCATGACGACGCTCGACGGGTAGACCGCAAGCCCGCCCGGCACGTACAGGCCGACCCGGCCGACGGGCAGCCACCGTTCGGTGACCGTGCCACCGGGAACGACCTTCGTCTCGACCTCGGCGCGGCGCTGGTCGCTGTGGACCAACCGGGCGCGCCGGATCGACTCCTCCAGCGCCGCCTTGACCGCCGGGTCGAGCTGCTCCAGCGCCTGGGTGATCGCGTCGGCCGGCACCCGGATGTCGTCCAGCTCGACCCCGTCGAACCGGCGGGTGGCGTCGATCAGCGCGGTGACCCCATGCTCGCGTACCGCCTCGACGACAGGGCGGATGCGCTCGATGGCGGCATCCACGTCCAGCGCGGCGCGCGGCAGCACCTCGCGTGGGTCCTGGTCAGAACCCCGGAGGTCGATTCGGGTCAGCACCCCTCAAGTCTAGGGACATCACCGCCCGACGGCCGTCCGGGTTCTCAGCGGGTGGTCACCGTGTGGTGTGCGGCACATTGCCGGGGTTTGTTAACGTGCGCCCACGGCGCGCTGGCGGCTGATCGGGTACGAGAAGCAGGGCCGCGAGTAGGCGGCGCCGACCAGGAACGCCGCCGCTGGGTCGGCGCGGTCGACGAGCACGCCCGCCAGGGCGGACCCGGCCGCGCTGCCGACCAGGAACGCCGCTGCTGTCGCCGCGGTCAAGGTCGTGGTTCCCGCGCTGTGGCCGCCGTCACAGGGGGAAGGGTGCGGCGCCGGTCGCGGTTGGACTGTGGCGTGACCGACTCGCATCCCGTACCGCTGTCCGTCCTCGACCTCGCGCCTGTAGTCAGCGGCTCGACCGCCGCCGAGGCCTTGCGTAACACCGTCGACCTGGCACAACACACCGAGCGGCTCGGATACCACCGGTTCTGGCTCGCCGAGCACCACAACATGCCCGGGGTTGCCAGCTCGTCGCCGGCGGTCCTGATCGGTCGGGTGGCCGATGCGACGTCGCGGCTGCGGGTCGGATCCGGCGGGGTCATGCTGCCGAACCATCCGCCGCTGGTGGTCGCCGAGCAGTTCGGGATGCTGGAGGCGTTGCACCCGGGCCGGATCGACCTCGGTATCGGCCGCGCGCTTGGCACCGATCAGGCCACCGCGCGAGCGCTGCGCCGCACGACCGCGCCCCTGTCGGTCGACGACTTCCCACAGCAGCTCGCGGAGCTGCTCGACTACTTCAACGGATCGGCCGCGATCACGGCGATGCCCGCACCGGGCTACGGACCGCCACTGTGGCTGCTCGGATCGAGCGGATACAGCGCACAGGTCGCCGGTGTGCTCGGACTGCCGTTCGCGTTCGCACACCATTTCAGCCCCGCCAACACGCTGCCGGCGCTGGAGCTGTACCGCTCGTCGTTCCGCCCGTCGGGCGATCTGCCGCAGCCGTACGCGATGGTCGCGGTGTCCGTCATCGCGGCCGACACCGACGACGATGCGCGCCGGCTGGCTGCGCCGGGTGGCCTGGCGTTTCTCCGACTGCGCAGCGGCCGACCAGGGCTGTTCCCGAGCCCGGAGGAAGCGGCCGCGCACCCGTACACGCCGATGGAGCGAGCCGCCGTCGACGAACGGTTCTCGTCGCAGGTGATCGGTGGGCCGGAGACCGTCCGCGCGCAACTCGGCGAGCTGCTGGCCAACACGGCGGGCGACGAGTTGATGATCACGACCATGGTCCACGACCACGCCGACCGGCTGCGTTCGTACGAGCTGGTCGCCGAGGTGCTCGCAACGGCGACCGGGGCGTTCGCGTCGGCGGAGCTTTCACCGGGCGCGTAGGAGCGGCCGGACCTACGCTGACCAGGTGACCCGGACCCCGCGAAGCTCGATCCCGCTGTTCCCGCTGGGGACGGTGCTCTTTCCGGGTGTGGTGCTGCCGCTGCACGTCTTCGAGCCGCGGTACCGCGCGCTGGTCCGACGGCTCATGACTGCCGACGACCGCGCCGGGCGTGAGTTCGGGGTCGTCGGGATCCGGCAGGGCTGGGAGATCGGCGCCGACGGCGTCGAGGCGCTCTACGACGTGGGCTGCACCGCCGAGCTGCGCCAGGTCACGCCGTACGACGACGGGCGGTTCGACATCGTTTCGGTCGGCCGGCGGCGGTTCCGGCTGGACGAGGTCGATGCCGCCGGCGAGCCGTACCTGTGCGGATCGGTGGAGTGGCTCGCCGATTCCCCCAGTGAGGTGGGCGAACCGGAACTGCTCGCGCGCAGTGTCGGGGAGCTGTTCCTGCGGTGCCGCCGCCTGCTCCGGGCGTACGAGCCGGTCGTCCCGGCCGACGACGAGCCGGCGGCCGCACCGGTCGACGCGGACTACGGCTACACGCTGCCGGACGATCCGCAACTCGTCTCGCACCTCGTGGCCACTGCCGCTCCGTTCACTCTGGACGATCGGCAGAGCCTGCTCGCCGCCGCCAGCACCACCGACCGGCTCCGTCAGGAACTGCGGTTGCTCAAGCGGGAGGTGACCATGCTGTCCCGGTTGCGGGCGGTGCCGGTGCCGTTGGCGGAGCTGCGGGTGCCGATGGGTCCGAACTGACGCCCTCGGTATCCGTGGGCAGCCGCTGCCCGTCGGGGGACAGCGGTTCTGTGGTGTCCGCACTAGACGGGAAGGCGGCGGCTCCTATGGAGGCTCCGCCGTCCGGGAGGGCAGCGCCGTCCGTGGAACGACTATCTGGGAGGGCAGCGCCGTCCGTGGAACGGCTGTCCGACAGGGCAGCGCCGTCCTGGGGAGGTTTGCCGTCCGGAAGGGCGCCACCGTCTGTGGAAGGCCAGCCGGGCGACGCGGGGACTTCGTGGGGCGAGGACCAAGCGTCGGGGGCTGGTCCGCCGACGACTGCGTAAGCCTGGTGCGGCGCCGGCTGCCGGAACGCAGCGTCCGGAGTCGCTTGGGTGCCGAGGTCGCCGCGGTGCGACCAGGCGGCGTTCACCACATAGACGATGACCGCGACAGTGGCCTGGAGGAACACCAGCCCCTGGGAGCGCAGCTTCATCGGCTGCTCGAACCGCTCGCCGACATCAGCGTTGCGGACGAGGTCGTTGTACCCGTCGAGGCCGATCCGGTGCCCGAGCTTCCAGGTGATCCAGGCGCCGGCGACGCTGCCGATCGCCAGCCCGACCAGCACGACCGGTCCACGCCATCGCCGTAGCAACCACGCCAACGCGCCGACCAGAACGCCAGCGCCGATGCCGATCGCCCCGAAGGTGGCGTCGCCGCCGACGAACGCCTCGGTGTTGTAGTCGCCCAGGAGCGCACCACCGGAGGTCATCACGACCTCGACGTGTGGCCCGATCACCGACCAGAGCAGCGCGAGCGGCGCCCCCAACGCCGCCACGACCAGGGCGACTATGACGGCGACCGCACCGTCCTTCGCCGTCACCGGCGCCGGACCGCGGGGCGGCTGCGCGAGCGGCCAGGAGTCTGACGGCGTCGGCACCCAAGCGTGCACGGCGGCTCCGGCCTGCGTGGGCACTCCTACCTGCGTCGACGCCCCGGCCATCAGTGGTCCCGCGCCATCGGGCGTCGAGACAGGCCGCTCCGAGGCCGGCGGCTGGTCCGCCAACGTCGATGCGGCCCGCACATCGCCCGACCGATCCGGGCCAGGCGCTGCGGCGGTCGGCTGCGTCTGCGGAGCCGAATCTGGCTGCGCCGTGCTGGGCGGCACCGGCGCAGGGGGCGGTGAGCCGTGCTGCGTGTTCTCCCGTGCCGGGTCCGGCGCGGGGTCACGCTCGTCGAAGTCGCTCATCTGCCCTTCCGATGTTCGTGCGTCCGTCGAGCGTCGCATATGTGGGCCGACGGCTGCCGCGCGGCTACCGGTCACGCGCGCACGATCCGTCCGTCAGCGACGACGGCCAGTGGTGCCCGCCACCCACCGGGCTCGATCAGCGGATCGGCCGTGAGCAGCACCAACGCGGCCGGCGCCCCGATTTCGATCCGCCCGCTTCGCCCGCGGATGCCGTACGCGCTCGCAGCGCCCTCGGTCGCCGCCCGCAACGCACCGAGTCGACCGAGGCCCGTGTCGGCGAGCCGGTCGAGCTCGCGCGGATCGATGCCCGGCCGCGTCCCGGTGTTGCCGAGGTCCGTGCCGTAGAGGAGCGGCACGCCGGCCCGATGCAAATCGGCGGCATTGCGCGCGGCGTCACGACCGTGACCCGCCGAGAAGAAGGTCTGGAGAGTCGAGACGACGGGTATTCCCGCCGCAGCAATCCGGTCGACCGTTGCGTTGTCGAGGCGTTCGGTGGGTGTGTGACACAGCTCGTCGACGCCCGCGTCCAACGCGCGGTTGACCATCGCGGCCGTCAACGCGTGCGCCGTGACCCGCAGCCCACCCTGGTGTGCGGCCTCAGTCAGCGACCGGACCGCGGCTGGGCTCGGAACCGGCCACCCGGAGCCGGGTTCCAGCGCGATCTTGATCAGGTCGACGCCGTCCACCACCAGATCGCGCACGACGACGGCGGCCCACTCCGGAGAGTCGGCGAACGCTGCGAAGCCGTCCGCGCCCCAACTCCCGGACGGGTAGCCGCCCGACGCGGTGATCACCGGGCCAGCTACCGCCACCGACGGGGAACCTGTCGCCGGACGCGTGATCGTGCGCCACCGGTGCGCGTCGACCAGTGGGGCGCCCAGATCGCGGACGGATACCAGCCCGCCGCGCAACGCCTCGGCCGGCGCGCCGAACGAGAGGTGGACGTGCGCATCAACGACTCCGGGGCCGATCCAGCAGCCCGGCCCACCGAGCACAGGGAGATCCGCTGGCAGCCGCAGCGCCGCGGCCGGCGCCACCTCCGCGATTGTCCCGTCGGCGGCGACCACGACCAGCCCGTCGAACGGCGCCACTTCACCCCCCGGCCAGACGATGCCCCGCAGCGCTAACCCGCGACCGAGCCCTTGCCCCGCCGGCGCGGCAGCACGCGACCTCCGCGCGAACCGCAGAGCCGCCACCGCTACACCGGCAGCGCCAGCGCAGCAGACCGCGAGCATCGAGCCTCGGACCCACCGCTCATTCCGCCCGCTCACGAGACCACCTCGCCACGCGCGACCGCGGCGCCGCTACCCATTCCGGTTCGTTGGCTCACGTGCGTGCCCGCCGCTGTCAGCCGATGACGCCGGCCGGACCGAGCAGCGCCTTGAGATCGGCCATCAGCGCCGGGGTCGGGTTGACCCGGACGCTGTCGCCCAACCTCAGCAGCGTGGTCCGCTCGCCGTTCATCAGCTGGAGATGCACGTCAGTGGTGCCGGGGTGGGTGGTGAGCACCTCCCGGAGCCGCTCAACCATCGGCGGCGTGCACCGCGGCGCCGGCACGGACACCACCACCGGCCCTCGCGCGGTGTCGTCGACACTGACGTCGAGGATCTTGAGATCCATCGCCATCACTCTCGGCACGTCGTCGCGGCGGTCGACGCGGCCCTTCACTGCGACGATCGCATCCTCAGCGAGGTGATGACCGACCAGCTCGTACGTGTTCGGGAAGAACAACACCTCGACGGCGCCTTCGAGATCCTCCAGGTTCGCCATCGCCCAGGACTTGCCCTGCTTGGTGACCTTGCGGGTAACGCCCGAAAGGATCCCCGCGACCGAAACCACCTTGCCGTCGGCGATCGACTCGTCCGACAGGCCGGCGACCGTCGTGTCGGCCTGCGCCGCCAGGAGGTGCTCGACGCCGAAGAGCGGGTGGTCGGAGACGTAGAGTCCGAGCATCTCGCGCTCGAAGGCGAGCAGGTCAGACTTGTCCCACTCCCCCGCCGGGATCGGCGGCGTCACGGTGATCTCCACGCCCGACTCGTCGTCACCGAACCCACCGCCGAACAGGTCGAACTGACCGATCGCTTCGTTGCGCTTGGTGTCCATGAACGCGTCGATCGCGTCGGCGTGGACCGCGAGCAGCCCGCGCCGGGTCGAGCCGAGAGAGTCGAACGCGCCGGCTTTGATGAGCGATTCCACTGTCTTCTTGTTGCAGACGACCGCGTCGACCTTACGGAGGAAGTCGTAGAAGTCGGCGAACTGTCCCTTTTCGGCCCGGCTAGCCACGATCGACGCGACCACGTTGGCGCCGACGTTGCGGATCGCAGTGAGGCCGAAGCGGATGTCGGTGCCGGTCGGGGTGAAGTTCGCGTCCGACGCGTTGACATCCGGCGGGAGCACCTTGATGCCCATCTTGCGGCACTCATTCAGGTAGATCGCGCTCTTGTCCTTATCGTCCCGCACGCTGGTCAGCAGCCCGGCCATGTACTCGGCTGGGTAGTTCGCCTTGAGGTAGGCGGTCCAGTAGGAGACGAGCCCGTAGCCGGCGGTATGCGCCTTGTTGAACGCGTAGTCGGAGAACGGGACGAGCACGTCCCAGAGCGCCTTGATCGCCGCGTCCGAGAACCCGTTGGCCTTCATGCCGTCGCGGAACGGCACGTACTCCTTGTCGAGGATTTCCTTCTTCTTCTTGCCCATCGCACGGCGGAGCAGGTCCGCGGCGCCGAGCGAGTAGCCGGCGAGCTTCTGCGCCACGGCCATGACCTGCTCCTGGTACACGATCAGGCCGTGCGTGTCGCCGAGGATCTCCTTCAGCGGATCCTGAAGCTCGGGGTGGATCGGCACCACCGGCTTGCGACCGTTCTTGCGGTCGGCGTAGTCGTTGTGCGCGTTCGCGCCCATCGGACCTGGCCGGTAGAGCGCCAGCACCGCGGAGATGTCCTCGAAGTTGTCCGGGACCATGGACCGCAGCAGCGAGCGCATCGGCCCACCATCGAGTTGGAAGACGCCGAGGGTGTCGCCGCGGGCCAGCAGTTCGTAGGTCGCCTTGTCATCGAGCCCGAGCGTCTCCAGGTCGAGCGTCTCGCCCCGGTTGGCCTCGATGTTCTTGATCGCGTCGTCGATGACCGTGAGGTTGCGCAGGCCCAGGAAGTCCATCTTGAGCAGGCCGAGCGTTTCGCAGGTCGGGTAGTCGAACTGCGTGATGATCGCGCCGTCGGCTTCGCGCTTCCACAGCGGGATGTGGTCGGTGAGCGGCTCCGCCGACATGATGACGCCGGCCGCGTGAACACCGGCCTGCCGGATCAGCCCTTCCAGACCGCGCGCGGTGTCGATGACCTTCTTGACGTCGGCCTCGGACTCGTACAGCCCACGGATTTCCCCGGCCTCGCTGTAGCGCTTGTGCTCCGGGTCGAAAATGCCGACAAGCGGGATGTCCTTGCCCATGACCGCGGGCGGCATCGCCTTGGTGATCCGGTCGCCGAGCGCGTACGGGAAGCCGAGTACCCGCGCCGAGTCCTTGATCGCAGCCTTCGCCTTGATGGTGCCGTACGTAACGATCTGGGCGACCTTGTCCTCGCCCCACTTCTCCGTCACATACCGGATGACGTCGCCGCGCCTACGCTCGTCGAAGTCGATGTCGATGTCGGGCATCGAGACGCGGTCGGGGTTGAGGAACCGCTCGAACAGCAGACCGTGCGGGATCGGGTCGAGGTCCGTGATGCCCATCGCGTACGCCACAAGCGAGCCGGCCGCGGAGCCACGACCCGGCCCCACCCGGATGCCGTTGGTCTTAGCCCACATAATGAAGTCCGCCGTGACCAGGAAGTATGACGGGAAGCCCATCTGCAGGATGACGTTGATCTCGTACTCGGCCTGCTGGCGGTGCTGCTCGTCGAAGCCGCCTGGGAACCGGCGCTTCATCCCTTCCCAGACCTCGTGGCGGAACCAGGTCTCCTCGGTCTCTCCCTCGGGCACCGGGAAACGCGGCATGAGGTTGCGCTTCTCGAACTTCACGTCGACCCGCTCGGCAATGAGCAGGGTCGAGTCGCAACCCTCCCGCCACAGGTCCGAGGAGTCGATCCCGCGCATCTCCTCCGCGGACTTCAGGTAGTAACCCGTACCGTCGAACTTGAAGCGGCCCGGATCGGACTGCTGCGCACCCGTCTGAATGCAGAGCAGCACGTCGTGGGCGTCCCGCTCGTGCGCGTACGTGTAGTGCGAGTCGTTGGTGACCACGAACCGCAGCGCCAGCTCGTCGGCGATCCGCTTGAGACCGTCCCGGACGCGGTTCTCGATCTCCAGGCCGTGATCCATCACCTCGACGAAGAAGTTCTCCTGGCCGAAGATGTCCCGATAAGCGGCGGCGGCTTCCAGCGCCTTGTCGTACTGGCCGAGCCGGAGCCTGGTCTGCACTTCGCCCGACGGGCAGCCGGTCGTGGCGATGATGCCTCTGGAGTGCTCGGCGAGCAGCTCGCGGTCCATCCGCGGCTTTCGGAAGAAGCCGTCCATCGAGGCCTGCGAGGTCAGCCGGAAGAGGTTGTGCATGCCCTCGGTTGTCGCGGCCCACATGGTCATGTGGGTGAAGGCGCCGGCACCGGAGATGTCGTCGGACTTCTGGCTCGGCTCGCCCCAGCGCACCGGCTTCTTCAGGAAGCGGGTTTCCGGAGCGAGATAGGCCTCGATGCCGACGATCGGCTTGATACCGGCCTCGGTGGCCTTGCTCCAGAAGTCGTACGCGCCGTACATGTTGCCGTGGTCGGTCATGGCGACCGCCGGCATCTCCGTCCGGGCGGCTTCCTTGAACAGCTCCTTCAGCTTGGCCGCACCGTCGAGCATCGAGTACTCGGTGTGAACGTGCAGATGCACGAACGAGTCGGCCATGGAGCGGCGCACCTCCCGGTGACGATGACGAGTGGGTGGGCGAGCCCGCGCGAAGGAGGACTACCGGCCCCCAGCCTAGCCAGGCCCACCGACAGGTCTGCGCCCCCACGCCGCGCTGGCGGGCTAGCGCCTCGAACACGTACCGCCGGAAGCAAAGCCCGCCCAGGATGAGCCGACCAAGGTGACCAGAAACCATGTGACTGCCCCCTTCTTCGACTGGCTGACCTTCGAATACCCATCGATGAGCTGTTGACTTAATTTCATTTCGTTTAGCTCTAGCCGAGCTACGCAGTGAACAGTAGTATCGAACACATGTTCGAGTCAACGGTCAGTCCAGTCGGTTCTGCCGCGCCGCGCCGCGCACGCCGGAGTGCGTCCCGGCACGCCGCCAGGTCACCGCTCGTCGCCTACGAAGACCGCTCACCCGCCACGGGTCAGCACAGGGCCGCAGGACACAAGGCCGACGCCCGCACGCCCCGTCAGGCTGACCGGGCCTGCGGCACGCGGTGTGGAGCGGAACGCGGGACGGCTACCGCAGGAAGCTCCATCGCGCGGTCAGGGCGCCGTGAAGCCACCAAGGAACTGCTCTGCCCGCGACCAGGTGAGCCCTGCCGAGCCTGCGTCGAAGTCCGGAAGGTCGGGGTCGGTGTAGAGATGACCGCCGGTGTACTCGAAAACTTCCACGCTGGCACCGAGCCTGGTCAGCCCCGCGTACCACGCGGCGACCTCGTCGGCTGGCTCGAACTCGTCGCCGGCCGCGACGTGCAACTGGACGGGCAGGCCCGGCGTGAGCGCGGACGGTTCACCGCCGGTGCCGTGCAGCAGGAGCAATCCGGCCACCCGAGGGTCCGCCGCACCCACCCTCTGCGCATAGGAGGCGCCGAGCGAGAACCCGGCGAGCACGGTGCCCGGCGGCATGTCGGCCACCGCGTCGGCGGCCCTGCTGCGCAAGGTGGGCGCCCCGATCTCGTCGCGGAGCGCCAACGCGGCGGTGATGTGGTCTGCCGTCCGGCCGGCGTAGAGGTCGGGCGTGGTGACGCTGTGTCCGGCCGCGCGGAGCCGATCCGCAGCGGCGTGGACCGCAGGACGCAGCCCGTACGCGGAGTGGAACAGCACGATGTTCGCCATCCCACCGTTGTATCGGCCCGGTGCGACCATTCGCTGCCGCGGATCCAACTCAGACCGCGGCGATCAGACGACCTCGCTCAGCTGACCGGTCTTCACGTCGTAGATGAAGCCACGCACCGACTTCTTGTGCGGGAGGAACGGGTCGTCGAGGACTCGCTGAACGTTGGCGCGCACATCGTCGGCGACGTCGCCAAATGCGACCGGAGTCCAGTCCGGCCGGACGCCGGTCTCGGCTTCGAGCTGGTCGCGAAATTCCTCGTCCTTGAACGTCCGCATACCGCAGTCGGTATGCAGGATGACGACGATCTCGGTGGTACCGAGAAGGCGCTGGCTCACCGCCAGAGACCGCAGCTCTCCCTCACCGATCACCCCCCCAGCGTTGCGGATCATGTGCGCGTCACCCTCGCCGAGGCCCAGCAGCGCGGCAAGATTGATCCGGCCATCCATGCAGGTGACGACGGCGAGTCCCTTCGTCGGGATTCGTGGCAGGTCACCGCTGGTGAACGTCTGCGCGTACGCCTCCGCGTGAAGCACCAGGTCATCAATGGCACTGGGCTGGTTGTCGGTGCGATCACTCATGGTTCGTCTCCTCGGCGTTTCGTCGGGGAACGAGTCGGTGAATGGGGAGCGCGCTGCGCCGCTGCAGACCGCCTACCAGGCAATCATCCAGTGACCACGCACTATCCCGCCACCGTCTGTGAGCAGCGTTACGTTGGTATCCGCGTGATTTCGTCGCCTGCACTGCGGTTGCTGGTGCTCGTCCATGCCGACTCACTGGGGTGTGTCGATATGTCGCTAATCGTCGGCAGGAACGGCCAGCATCAGCGCAGGACGGGACCGACGGTTTCGTGCCCGTCGAAGTGGTGCGCGCGGCGGTCCGCCCAGAGCGGATCGAAGACCGTCATCGCTGCCATGCCCATAGTCAACCAGACGGTGTCGTCTTTGTCAGGTTTTGATCCTAATTTCCTTGCCGAAGGCGTATTCAGTGGTGTTCGAGAGGTCGTGCAACTCACGGGTCTGCGGCAGCTGCCGGTAGCCCAGCCGCGTGTAGAGCCGGTGCGCGTCGGCGAACCTGGTGTCGCTCCACAGCTCGATCCGGCGGGCGCCACGGCGCACCGCCTCCTCCTCCACCAGCCCACTCAGCAGCTCGCCGAGCCCCTGCCGCCGCGCCTTCGCCGACACGTAGAGGCTCTTCAGCTCGTACGCCGGCCCATCCTGGCCACCGTCTCCGAGCGGTTTGAGACCGACACAAGCCACGACGGCGTCGTCGACCGTGACCACCCAGAGCTGCCCGTCGTACGCCTCGTAGGCCGACGCCGGCGCGCGCAACCACGGCTCCTCGCCGTCCACGTCGAGCACGCATCCCGGGTACTCCGACCAGACGTCACCGATCAGCGTGATCAGCGCCGCCGAGTCGCTGTCCCGTCCCGCCCGCAGCACGGGAAGCGGTTTGCGCATCTCCTGGTGCTCGATTCCAGCTTCGTAGAACCGCTCGCCGACCGGCAGATACCCGGCCCGATCATAGAAACCGATCGCGTGCACCTGGGCGTGCAGCGCCACCTCGGGATGGCCACGCTTGATCGCGGCCTGCTCAAGCACGCGCAGCACTGCCGCGCCGACGCCCCTTCCCCTTGCCACGGGATCGACGGCCATCCGCCCGACGCGCGCCGGCTCGGACGGATCACCGACGAAACGACCCGTTCCGACAAGCCGCTCGCCGTCGTAGGCCACCGCGTGCACAGCCGTCTCGTCCAGCTCGTCGCGTTCCAGGTTCAGATCCACGCCCTGGCCGACCACGAACACCGCGTGCCGCAGCGCGTACGCGGCTGGCAGATCGGCTGCGGTGGCGATCCCCACCCGCAAGGTCATCTCTCCCCCTCAGCGCTTGGTCGGAGATGGGAGCGAGCCGTCCGTCGGCGGGGTCACCATGGCGATCTGCTCCGGTTGCAGCGGCAGGAACACCGTCCGGTCAAGTCGCTTCAACTCCGGCGCCGCGTCGACCACGCGGATCCCGTCCCGCTTGGCAAGCTGCGTCAAGCGGGCCGGGCTAGCGCGAACCACCGCACCGTAGATACATCCGCACAGCCGCCGGTACGACGCCGCCTCTGCCCGGCTCACCTGCGCGTCCTGCCGGTAGAACGCGCGCAGCTCCTTCTCCTGCGCACCGCCGCCGGTCAAGCCATCCGCCGCGTGATCGGCATCGCGGGCGGCGAGTTCTTTGCTCTCGGCGGTCCGCTTCATTGCCGCCGGCACATCCGCCTTGAGCGTATTGACGGGGAAGAAGACGATCTCAGTCTGGACGTCGGGCAGCGGCACCCGGGCATACACCCGTGCCGTGGTCACATCGGCCAGCAAACCGTCGAGCGCATCCGGCTCAACGTAGGACGAGAACGACACCAGGGCCGGGATCTCCCCGCTGTGCCTCGCCGTGATCGCCGCCAGTTCGGACCGCGACCGCTCGACGTACGCCGACACCAGATCACCCTCGGACGCGCCGACGCGCACGACGTCACCAGTGCTCTCGTCCACCGGCGCCGGACGACTACCCAGGTAGGTCGCCGTAGCCGCCACCGCCGCCAGCGCTAACACCGTCGCAGCGGTCAGCGTCCGCCGTCCTGCCGCGGGGCCTCGCCCGGATCCGGACACCACGCCGGCGATCCGGATCAGGCCACGCGCCAACCGAGGTAGGACGCGCTCGTCCAACGCCCGAAAGGGATTCATGACTCGACTGACTTCACGACTCAGCCGCGACCGTGTCAAGCGCGTGCTGCAGATCCGCCGGGTACGGGCTCTCGAACTCCACCCACTCCCCCGTATCCGGATGCTCGAAGCCGAGCCGTCGCGCGTGCAGCCACTGGCGGGACAGTCCGAGCCGGCTGGAAAGTGTCGGGTCAGCGCCATAGGTGAGGTCGCCCACACAGGGGTGCCGCAACGCCGAGAAATGCACCCGGATCTGGTGGGTACGCCCCGTCTCGAGCGTCACCTCCATCAAGCTCGCCGCCCGGAACGCCTCGATCGTCTCGTAGTGGGTGATGCTCGGCTTGCCGTTCGCCATCACGGCGAACCGCCAGTCGCTGGTGGGGTGCCGGTCGATGGGCGCGTCGATCGTGCCACGGCTCGGATCGGGGTGGCCCTGAACCATCGCGTGGTAGACCTTGGTCACTTCGCGCTCCTTGAAGGCGCGCTTGAGCAACGTGTACGCACGTTCACTCTTGGCCACCACCATCAGCCCGGTAGTGCCGACGTCGAGACGGTGGACGACGCCCTGCCGTTCGGCCGCCCCGCTGGTCGAGACCCGATGGCCCATCGCGGCAACGCCGCCGACGACCGTCGGACCGGTCCATCCCGGGCTCGGATGCGCAGCCACGCCGACCGGCTTGTCCAGCACGATGATGTGGTCGTCGCTGTAGACCACGTACAGACCGTCGACGGGCGTCGGGTCGGCCGTCGGCGGGGCCGGAGGCGGCGGAAGGGTGACCTCCAGCCACGATCCGCCATGGACCCGATCGGACTTGCCGCAGGCCACCCCGTCGAGCAGCACATCACCCGACTCGATCACGCCGACCGCAGCCGTACGCGACAATCCGAAGAGGCGGGCAAGGGCCTGGTCCAGACGCATACCGGCCAGCCCGTCGGGCACCGGCATCGCGCGGTACTCGCCAGCCGGTGCAGAGCGGCTAGTCACGGTCGGTGTTCTTCGCCCGTCGGCCGTCGATCCGGTATCCGCGCAGCTCAAGGAGGATGGCCAGGCACACGCCGACCACCAGCGCCGAGTCGGCAAGGTTGAACACCGGCCACGGCGGAGAGACTGGATCGAGGAGGCTGATGAAGTCGACCACGCCACCACGCATCGGCCCAGGATCGCGGAATAGCCGGTCGCTGAGATTGCCCAGCGCCCCACCCATCACCAGTCCGAGCGACACCGCCCAGCCTGTGGAGTAGAGCTTCCGGGCCACCCGGGCGATGAAGATGACCACGCCGATCGCGATCACGGTGAGCACCACCGTGAACCCAGACGCGAGGCTGAAGGCCGCACCTGTGTTCCGGGTGTGGACGAAGTACACCAACCCACCGAGGATCTTCACCGGCGGGCCGTTCATGAGGGTATTGACGACAACCGCCTTGCTCACCATGTCGGCGATGAGCACCACCACCGCTGTGATGGCTAGGAGCAGGGTGCGACGGGAGCGTGGGGGCGCGTCCACAGCGGTCCCCTCGGAGGCGCCCGTCGCGCCCTCGGTCAGCGTCTCTCCTCGAGCTGCTTGCACGTCACGCACAGGGTCACGCTGGGAAACGCCTCCAACCGGGCCTTCGGGATTGCCTTGCCGCATCGTTCGCACTGACCGTACGTGCCGGCGTCCAGGCGCGCCAATGCGTGCTCGACCTGATCTATCCGCTCCAGTATGCCGTTCGCCAGCGAGAGCTCCTGCTCCCGCTCGAACGTCTTGGTGCCGGTATCGGCCTGATCGTCCCCGGCGCCGTCGGCGATCCGGTCGCGCTGCAGGTCCTCGAGGTCGTGCATGGTCTGGTCGTACTCCTCGCGCAGCTCCACGAGGCGGGCTGCGAGGGAACCCCGGATTTCGGCATACTCGCCGGTCACCTGCCGAGGAACCTTCGCGCCAGTCGCCGCCGTCTTCTTCACGGTCGTCGCCCTCCTCGCTGGTGCAGTCTTGGTTGCCGATGCAGCGGGCGGTCCGGCCGCACCGCCTCCGCGGGATGCAGTCCTGGTCACGGTGGTCTTCCCCGCCGGCCTGGGCCGGGGTTGCCGTGACGGCACCGGCCTGCGTCGCAACGGGCCCAGCTGCGGACTTGGTGGTCGCGGCCTTGGTGCCCGCCCCCTTGGTGCCCGCCGCCTTGGTGCCCGCCCCCTTGGCGGCCGCAGACTTCATGCCTGCCGTCCTGGTGCCTGCTGCTGTGGCGCCCGCCGCCTTGGTAGCCGCCTTCGCAGTTGCGGCCTTCGCCGTTCGGCTTGCGGTGGCGGCGTCGGCCGGGGAGCGCTTAGCCGGCGCCGCCTTCTTCGCCACGCCCTTCGCCGGCGTGGCCTTGGCAGACACAGCCTTCACGGGACTGGCCTTCCCGGACGTTGCCTTCGCCGCCGACCTGCGAGCGGGCGCCGTGCTCGCGGGCGTCTTGGCGGCCGGCATCTTGCCACCGGTCTTTACCGGAGTTGCCTTCTTCGCCACGACGCTCGACGCTGCCCTCGCGCTCTTAGTGTCAGCCGACTTCGCGCCGGTCGGCCTCCCGGCGCTCGCCGGCGCCGCCTTCCGCACAGCGTTAGTCGCGGTCGCCTTGTTCCCAGCCACTGCCTTCGCCGACGGCGCAGCATTGCCCCCGGCACCAGCGGATGCGCGCTTCACCCCGACCGACTTCGCCGGAGCCTTCTTCGTCCCCGGAGCCTTCTTCGTCCCCGGAGCCTTCTTCGTCCCCGTGGCCATCTTCGTCCCCGTGGCCTTGGCCCCGGTGGTCTTCGCTGCCGATGCGGCCTTTGTCGCGTCGGTTCGGCCAGCCGCCGCCTTCGCCGATGCCCGCTTCGCGACCGGTTCGGGAGTATTTTTGGCCATAGCGGCAGCCTCCTGCCCGCTCGCCGCGTCCGCCTGGGCACGTTTCTTTGCCGACCTGTCGCCGGTCAGCACCCGCGCCAGTCTCTTCGCGATACTCGTCCGCTCGACCATGGCCCGTCCCCCCTCCGCCCTTCCCAGGGCGCGGAACGTCATGCCCACGGGAGCGGTCAGGATACGTAACTGTTGCGCACGTCACAATGCGGCGCGCTGCCTCACCAGCACGGACAGTGTTCACCGCAGCCCCTCTACGTTGGACGCTCGTCCCCGTCCTCGCCGAACCAACGCGCCAGCCGGCCCCGCCGCCCGACGGCTCGGAGCCGCCGTTCGGCTTCCTCCCGGCACTCGCTGGTGGCGACGAGCAGGAGGTCGTCACCGATCAGCAGCCGGGTGTCGCCAGCCGGCACGAAGCTCCGTTGGTCGCGGACGACCAGGGTGAGCGACGCCCCTGGCGGCAGCCGCAGTTCGTCGACGTAGACACCGTGCAGCCGTGAGCCGGCCGGGATCGTCAGCTGGAGCAGGTCGGCGTGGAGGTCCTCCAGCGGCGCGGACTCGACTCGAAGTTCGCTGGTCCCGCCAGGCTCGACCACCCGAAGCAAGCGCGCCACCGGCGGCAGCGTCGTGCCCTGGATCAGCGTGAACACCACCACCAGGACGAACACGATGTCAAAGAGTTCCCGGCCACCGCGCAGCCCGGCCGACAGCGGGATCGTGGCCAGCACGATCGGCACCGCTCCCCGCAACCCGGCCCACGACAGGAACGCCTGCTGGTTGAGGCGGATCCGGAACCAGCTCGCGCTGGCCAGCACGGACAGCGGCCGGGCGATGAGCAGCAACGCGACGCCCGCGACCATCGCCGGAACGACCGCGTCCAGCAGTCGCGCGGGGCTGACCAGCAACCCGAGCAGGATGAACAGACCGATCTGAGCCATCCACGCCAACCCGTCGGCGAAGCCGAGCGTCGCGCGGCGGTGCGGGAGGCGGGAGTTGCCGAGCACTACACCCGCCACGTAGACGGCGAGGAAGCCGGACGCGTGGGCGACACTGGCCGCGCCATACGCAAGCACGGTGAAGGCGACCGCCGCGAGCGGATAGAGCCCGGCGGCCGGCAGTGCGCTGCGGCGCAGCACCCAGACGCCCGCGAAGCCGACGGCCGCACCGAGCGCACCGCCCAGGAGCAACTCGTAGACGATCGTCGCCACCGTCAGCCACGGCGCCTGGGTGAAGAACGCCCCGGTCGTAAGCAGGCTGACGAGGATCACCACCGGCGCGTCGTTGAGACCGGACTCCATTTCCAGCGTCCCGAACAGCCGCCCGGGAAGTCGCAGCCGGCGGAGCGTCGAGAAGACGGCCGCCGCGTCGGTAGACGAGATCACGGCGCCAGTCAGCAACGCGAGCCGCCACGACATATCCAACCCGTAATGGGCCACCGCGGCGACCACCGCAACGCTCACCCCGACGCCGACCGTGGAGAGAATCACGGCCATCGGCGCCACCGACCGCACGGCCGACCAGCGGGTGGTCAGGCCACCTTCGGCGAGGATCACGACGAGTGCGCACGTGCCAAGGATCTGCGTGAGCTGGGCGTCGCTGAACTCCACGCCCAGGCCGGACTCGCCGATGAGCATGCCGAGACCGAGGTAGACGAGGAGGCTGGGAAGCCCGCTTCGCGTCGACAGCCGGACGGCGGCGACGGCGATCAGCAGGACTGCGGATCCCGACAGCAGGATGAGGTTGAGGTTCTCGATGCTCACCCGGTCGCCCCGTCACGCAGCTCGTCGATGCGCTCGATCAGGCCGGCGGGCGCGGGATCGATGACGAGGATCTTGTCGCGGCTGGTCCGGCCGGTGAGCAGATCCACAGTAGAGCGTCGTAGGCCGAGGGCGTCGGCGACGGCCCGCAGCGTCGCCTCGGTGGCGGCACCGTCAACGGCCCGCGCGGTGACCGCGACCACGAGCGCTGGCCCGTGCGATCCCTCGTACCGACCGCCCACTCGCGTCCTCGACGCCCCGGGCTTGACCCGCACCGCCACTGTCACCCGGCTCACGTCTGCCCCTCCACCCGCACAGCACACCAACAGTCAGGGTCCTGGTTATCCGCTGGCGTCTCAGAGGGGCGCGCCGTGCCGTCACACTCCCCGGACGACACAGCAGGAGCGGGTGGCTACCTGGCGGTGGCCTCGGCGAGGACGGCACTGGCCGCGCCGCAGAGACTGCACGCGGTGAACCCGAGCTCAACCGCCTCCGAGATCGGCAGCGGCTGGCTCTCCTTGTCGGCCAGGTGCGGGCACCCGGCGAGGTGGTAGCGTGGCCGGCCGTCGACGACCAGCACTTCGCTGTCCAACTCCGCCAGGCGCGACTCCTCGCTCGCCATGAGCAGCTCGGCCGCTGGTTCGTCGGGAGGGTCTTCCTCGTCGTCCAGCTCTGCCGATTCGTCCAGCTCTGCCGGTTCGTCCGGTTCGTCGGGCTCCGCGGTGTCGTCGGACTCCGCGGTCTCGTCGGCCTTGCGGGCCGGAGCGACGACGTCCACGTCGATCACCTGGGTCGCGGTGACCTCGTCGGGCGTGGAGCGGGGTGTCTCGCCGTCGGACGCGGCGGCATCCTCGGCCGGTCCGGCGGTTTCCGCAGTCCTGGGCACGCTCGACACCGAGGCGCTGCCCACCACGGGCGCCGCGGCGGAGCCGACCACAGGGCGCGTTGCCGGCGGCCTCGCCATGCCGGCCGCCGGCGGTCGTACCGTCGCCGCACCGACGACGGGCACTGCGGAGCCGGCCGGGCTGCCCCGGCCGGCGTCCGCCGTGTGAGTTCTCGTTGCGAGCGGCGTCGAGGTGGCACCCGCTGTCCTGTACTCATCGCGCGCAGGCCTGCCCGCGTCTTGGCCGATGTAGCGGTCAACGCCGCCTCGCTGCTGCCGGATCCCGAGGAAGAGTGCAGCAGCAGCGAGCACGCTGACGCCGATCGACGCCATGACGAACGGATCGTTCGCCTGCAGGATCCCGGTGGCCAGCAGGCCACCGGAGACCAGGATGAGCAGAAGGCTGACGACGATCACGACGACAGGCTCCGCCCCACCCCGGTCAGCGCCCGCGGGAGTCGGCGGTGTCCGAGCCGAGACCGAATGAGGACGCCTGCGGCCCACCGAACGCACCGCTCATGCTCGACGCACCAGCGGTCTGACGGTTGACCTCGCCCTCGACACCCTGACTGCGGCTGTCGAGGTCACGCAGCTGGCTCTCCAGGTACGCCTTGAGGCGGGTCCGGTACTCGCGCTCGAACGACTTCAGCCCCTCGATGTGCTTCTCCAGGGCCACGCGCTTGCCGTCGAGACCACCCATGGCCTCCTGGTGCCGCTGACGTGCGTCCCGCTCCAGCGCCTCGGCCTTGCCGCGCGCCTCCCGTGTGAGCTCGTCGGCCTTGGTGCGCGCCTCGGTGAGAACCTTGTCGGCCTCGCGGCGCGCATCGGCGACGTGGTCGTCGGCGGTGCGCTGGGCGAGCATGAGCACGCGCAGGGCCTGCTGCTCGCCGGTTGAGTCGGCGGTGCCGCTGAGCCCCGGCGGGACCGGCGGACCGGGCACCGCGCCGGACTGGGCTGCCTGCGCGGCCTGCTGAGCAGCCGCCTGGGCTGCCTGCTGAGCCTGCTGGGCCGCCTGCTGCGCCTGCTGCTTCTCCTGCCGGAGCCGCTCGACCTGGGACTTCAGGTCGTTGTTCTCCGACGCGAGACGGCGCATGTCACCGTCACTGGCGCCGGACGGAGGCGGCGGACCGCCACCCGAGCGAACTCGCTCGACCTGGGCCTTGAGGTCGTTGTTCTCCTCGATGAGACGTGCGAGCTCCCGCTCCACCTCGTCGAGGAAGGCGTCGACATCGTCCTCGTCGTACCCCCGTTTTCCGATCGGAGGTTTCTTGAAGACGACATTATGGACGTCAGCGGGTGTCAGCGGCATGGGATCTCCTCGGGACACGTCGGCGTGGCAAGCGGTGCTGCGGCGCTCACAACTCCCCCAGCTTCCCGACCACGCTCATGAGTACAGACACAATCATGAGCAACAGTAGAAAGCCAAGGTCCAGGCTAACCCCCCCAATGCGGAGAGGGGGGATCACCCTGCGTAGAGCCTTCAGCGGAGGGTCGGTCGTGCTCCAGACCAGCTCCATCGTGGCGGCTGCTCCCCGCCCAGGCTGCCACCGGCGGGCGAACATCAGCACGTACTCCATGACCAATCGCCCCAACAGCAGCAACAGGAACAGGTAGAGCAGCACGTAGAGAAGCTGCCATACGAGCGACACGACGCGACGTTGTCCTTAACTCTGGTTAAAGAACCCACCCTCGGCGATCCGTGCCTTGTCCTCGGCAGTTACCGTGACGTTGGCCGGCGAGAGCAGGAAGACCCTGTTGGTCACGCGCTCGATGCTACCCCGAAGTCCGAACGTGAGGCCCGCTGCGAAGTCAACCAGTCGCTTTGCGTCCGATTCGTCCATTTCCGTGAGGTTCAGGATCACGGGAATGCCTTCACGGAACTGCTCACCGATCGTCCGTGCCTCGTTGTACGTGGTCGGATGCAGCGTGGTGATCCGGTACGCGGCGTCCTCCTCGGGCAGCACGGCCCGCTCACGCAACGCGATCTGCGGCGCGAGAGCCAGGTTGTCGTGCGTGATCGGCGCCGAGGTTGGGATCGGCGCCCTGGTTACCGGGCGTGACGAAATCCGCTCGGTCCGCACGCGCGGCGGCGGAGCGGGCTCGTCGAACTCGTCCTCGTAAGGATCGATGTCATCATCGACGTACCGGCGATCGTCGTCATCCTCGACGAGTCCGAGCCAGACGCCTGCCTTACGCCATGCACCCATGGGGCGCCCCCTCTCATCGGCGAATGACATGGCTGTTATTACCCAGCCACCGTACCGCGAGGGCGCCATCGAATACCCAACAACGCGCTCCCGACACGCACATGAGTCGCGCCGTGTCGAATAGCCGACTCAAGGTCCCCGCTCATTCCGGCGGAGATCCACAAGGCCTGTGGATAGGCGCGGCGAAGCTCGCCGGACACCTTCGCGAGGCGCGCGAAGGCCTCATCGGGGTCATTGCCATGCGGAGCGACGGCCATCACTCCGCGTAGCCGCAGCGCGGGCTTACCGGCCACCGCGGCAGCGAGCGGAAGCACATCCGCGGGTGCCACGCCACCCCGTGGACCGATTCCGACGGGGCCTGCCACGGCCGTCTCCGCGTCCGCCGCGGACCGGTCAGCCACTGGAGTTGGTGTGACTGGTGGGACGGCAGTGGCAGATGTTGTGGCTGCGGCGATGCTTCGGTCGTGGGCGGATCCGACGCCCGGATCCTCGGGCGTGACCGATGTGACTGGCGTGACCGAAGTGACGAACGGTGCAGATGCGACCGCCTGTCCCGGTCCATCGAGAGTGTCGAGGCTCACCTGAATCAGGACGTCCAGCGGCGTGTCACGGCGCTTGGTGGACTCCTCGGCGAGCGCCTCGACAAGGTCGAGCCGGTCGACGCTGTGTACGACATCGGCGTAGCGCACGACCGAGCGCGCCTTGTTGCGCTGGAGCTGGCCGACGAAATGCCACCGCAGCTCCGTACCGTCCTGCGCGCAGTCGGCGGCCTTCCGGCGGGCCTCCTGGTCACGGTTCTCGGCCACGTCGGTGACGCCCAGCTCCGCGAGGAGACGGACGTCCGAGGCCGGGAAGGTCTTGGTCACCGCGACGAGCGTGACCTCGTCGCGGGCCCGCCCGGCCGCCGCGCATGCCTTGGCCAGCCGCGCCTCCACGTCGGCCAGGTTCGCCGCTAGCTCGTCCCGCCGCGCGCCATCTCCGGTCGCCTGTTCATCACTACGCCGCACCCGATCAGCCTGCCTCACCGGCAGCGGGCCACCGGTGGCGACTCCCCGAGTTCCCATCACCGGGCTGATGGACGAATTCGGCGAGTCTCCGCGAATCCGCTCAACGGGCATGCAACCCGTCGAATGGGGGCGCTTGCCGCCACGCGGCCCAAGACGGCTCACCCCATTTGCCCGACTCGCACATCTCACCGGTGCGATCGTGAAGTCTGACTCAATGCCGTTGACTTAACGCGCATGCGACGACGAACTGTCGGGGTTCCTGGGGTATCCCGCGCCCGGTTTCAAACCGGATACCCCGACAGTCCCGTTTCTCCTGGCCGGAGCGCCACCCTTCGAGGCCGACCATTCGGACAAACCCGTGAGATCGTGCAGTTGACGACAGCGGTGGTCCGGACGGGCGCCGGCCCGGAACGGTGACCGACGACCACGCCAACCGTTGCCGGACGTCCTGAAAAAGGCCTTTGATCTGAACCTGGAGCGGGCCGCGCGGCTAGGCGCCGTTTTTGAGGAAATCGGGTACGTCTACGTCGTCGAAGATGACGCGCTTCGGCGGCTCGGGGGTGGGCGGCACCTGCCGGGGCGGCGAGGGCGCGACCGGCGGCGCCGGCACGTACTGCTGCTGCGCGTCGACCTGGCTGGCGCGCGGTGGCGGGTCCATGCGGCGGTACGCGGGCGCGCCGGAGTCGAAGCCGGCGGCGATGACGGTGACGCGGACTTCGTCGCCGAGGGCGTCGTCGATGACGGTGCCGAAGATGATGTTCGCGTCCGGGTGGGCGGCGTCGGAGACGAGCGACGCGGCGGCGTTGATCTCGAACAGGCCGAGGTCGGAGCCGCCGGCGATGGAGAGCAGGACGCCGTGGGCGCCTTCCATGCTGGCCTCGAGCAGCGGGCTGGAAATGGCGGCTTCGGCGGCTTCGACGGCACGGTTGTCGCCGCGGGCACTCCCTATTCCCATGAGGGCGGAACCGGCGCCGCTCATGACGCTCTTGACGTCGGCGAAGTCGAGGTTGATGAGCCCGGGAGTGGTGATGAGATCGGTGATGCCCTGGACACCGGAGAGGAGCACCTGGTCGGCGGTGCGGAACGCGTCCATCATGCTGATGTTCCGGTCGCCGAGGGAGAGCAGGCGGTCGTTGGGGATGACAATCAAGGTGTCGCACTCATTGCGCAGCTCGTCGATTCCGGACTCCGCCTGCAACGAGCGGCGCTTGCCCTCGAAGGAGAACGGCCGGGTTACGACCCCTATGGTCAACGCGCCGAGCTTGCGGGCGATGCTGGCGACGACGGGCGCGCCGCCGGTGCCTGTGCCGCCACCCTCGCCGGCGGTGACGAAGACCATGTCGGCGCCCTTGAGCACCTCTTCGATCTCGTCCTTGTGGTCTTCGGCGGCCTTCCGGCCGACCTCGGGGTTGGCGCCTGCGCCGAGGCCGCGGGTCAGTTCGCGGCCGACGTCGAGCTTGACGTCGGCGTCGCTCATGAGCAGCGCCTGCGCGTCGGTGTTGATCGCGATGAACTCGACGCCCTTGAGGCCCACCTCGATCATGCGGTTCACGGCGTTGACGCCGCCACCGCCGATGCCGACGACCTTGATGACCGCCAGGTAGTTGTGCGGAGGTGTCATCGGGTGTGCCTTCCTCGGAGCAGTGGGGTGGGGATCCGGAAACGCCCGGTGGGGCCTGGAGGCCGCAGAGGCCATGGGTAACCGGACCCTCATCCTCTAGTAGAGCGTTATAGTTATGTCAACTTATGTTATGCCCCGGACGGTAGGCGTGGGGCCCCTGCCGTTCAAGGAACCACGCCGCGTGTCCCCCGAGTAATCGCAGATCACCAGGTCAGCGCACGGTCACCACGTCCGGACCGCTCACGTCGATCCGGTTGCCGGGGCGGTTCAGGATCGCGGTGGCGACGGTCGCCTTGCGGGCGCTGTCCTCGGCGTCGCCCCAGAACACGGTGCGCCCGCCGGCGAGGTGGAGCGTCACCTGTGCCGGGGTCGGCGCCGTGACCTTGAGCAACTTCCCGCGCAGCCCGTCGGTGAGCGCGAGGACCACCGACAGTGCGGCTGCCGTGGAGCGGTCGTCCGGGCCGGGCTTGGCCAGCTCCAGCAGCGGCAGCTTCGGGGGCCGGGCCGGCACTGTCCGGTACGGCACGCCACCCGCGTCGAGGAGCATCCACTGCCCGCCGCGTGGCACCACCGCCACGGCGACCCGCTCGATCACGACGACCGTCACGGTGCTGGGCCACGACCGGACCACCCGTGCCTCCGCCACCGCCGGGATCGCCCGGACGCGCCGGGCGACCGCATGGGTGTCCAGTTGCGACAGTGGCACGTCGGACGGGACAGCGGCGACCTGCCGCACCTCGTCCGCGGATATCGTGCTGACGCCCTCGACGTGAACCGTGCGGGCGGCGAACAGCGTGCTGCCATATACCACCCAACCGAGCCCGGCGGCGACCGCCAGGACCACAAGCACCACGAGATACGGCAGCGCGCCACGGAACTGCCGCCGCCTCGGCCGCGCGGCGAACCGCGCCGCCGGCAAACCACCACCGCGCACCAGCCGCCAGCGGCGGCCCGTCGGCGCGCGCTCCGGCATCAGCCGCGGCGCTCGGCGAGGGCAGTGAGGATCTCCTCCCCCATCATCGAGATCGGCGGGGCGCCCATCGTCAGCACCAGATCGCCTTCGCGGGCACGGCGCGCCACCTCGGGCGCCACGGCCGACCACGATGGCTCGAAGACGACACTCTCAGCCGGCAGCGTGAGGGCGCGGGCGAGCGCCGCCCCACCCTGACCGGGCTCGCGCTGCTCACCGGGGCAGAAGACCTCCATGACGATCACCTCGTCGGCGAGGTCCAGCGCGGCGGCGAGGCCCGCCTCGAACGCGATCGTCCGGTAGAGCCGGTACGGCTGGAACACGACGATGAGCCGCCCGTCGCCGGCCACCTCGCGCACCGTGCGCAGGGAGACGTCCATCGAGGTCGGGTGGTAGGCGTACTCGTCGTAGACGCGGACACCGTCCACAGTGCCCTTGTGCTCGAACCGGCGGCGCACGCCCCGGTAGCCGGCCAACGCCTCGATCGCGCTGGCAGCTGGCACGCCGAGGCGCAGAGCGGCCAGCAGCGCGGCACCGGAGTTGAGCGCGATGTGCGGGCCGGGGACGGTGATCGTGACGAAGCCGATCGTCTCGCCGTCGAGCACGGCCTGGTAGGTGCTGCCGGAGACATCCGACTTGAGCCCCTCGAACCGCAGGTCGGCGCCCTCGGCATGGCCGTAGGAGTACACCGCGCGGCCCTTGCCCCTGGCGTACTCGGCGAGACGCATCGCGCCTGGGTCATCCGCGCAGACGATGAGGAAGCCGTCCTCGGTGATCCGGTCGGCGAACTCAGCGAACGCCGCCTCGACGCCGGCCAGGTCGCCGTAGGTGTCGAGGTGATCGGCCTCGATGTTGGTGACGATGGCCACCTTCGGGTGGTACAGCAGGAAGGTCTTGTCGCTCTCGTCGGCCTCGACGACGAAGTGATCGCCGCTGCCGTGGTGCGCGCTGGAGCCGATCTCGGCCAGCTCGCCGCCGATGACGAACGAGGGATCGAGCCCGCTGTGCTGGAGGACGTTCGTCATCATGGACGTCGTGGTGGTCTTGCCATTGGTGCCGGCCACCGCGATCGCCTGGCGGCCGTTCATCGCGGCGACCAGCGCCTCGGCCCGGTGCAGGACACGCAATCCACGCCGGCGCGCCTCGGCAAGCTCCAGGTTGTCGTCCTTGATCGCGGTCGAGTAGATGACCGTGTCGACGCCGTCCAGGTTGCTGATGTCGTGCCCCATGTGGACCTTGGCGCCGAGGGCCCGCAGCGCGTCCAGCGCCGGCCACTCGCGCATGTCACTGCCGCTCACCGGGATGCCCCGGGTGACGAGCAGGCGGGCGACACCGTTCATGCCGACGCCACCGATGCCGATGACGTGGACGCGCCCGAGGTCCTCGGCGGTGACGCCGGTGAGGTCGTTGGTGGTCTCGACGATCATGCGCCCACCGCCTCACGAACCAGGGCGAGCAAGGCTTCGTCGCCGTCGCGCCGCCCGTAGGAGGCCGCGGCCTCGGACATGCTCCGGAGTCGGTCAGGGTCGGTGAGCAGGCTGATCACGTTCTCCTCCAGCCACGCCGCGGTGAGGTCCGCGTCCTCGACAATCATGCCTCCGCCCGCGTTGACGACGGGCAGCGCGTTGCGCCGCTGCTCGCCGTTGCCCCACGGCAACGGTACGTATACCGCAGGCAGGCCGACGGCCGCGACCTCTGCGCACGTCATCGCGCCGCCGCGGCACAGGATCACGTCGGCGGCCGCGTAGCCGAGGTCCATCCGGTCGAGGTACGGCAGCGAGACGTACGGGGCGCCGTTGCCGGTGGGGATGTCGTCCAGGGTGTTCCGGGCGCCGATCACGTGCAGCACCTGGATGCCGGCCGCACCCAACGCGTCGGCCGCCGCCGCGACCGCGAGGTTGAGCGAACGGGCGCCCTGGGAGCCGCCGGAGATCATCAGCGTCGGGCGGTCGGCGTCGAGGCCGAAGTGGGCCCGCGCCTTCGCCCGCTCGGCGGCGCGGTCGAGCGTGGAGATCGCCCGCCGCAGCGGCACCCCCACCACCCGGCCGTGCTTGAGCGCGACGTGGTCGCCACCGAGACCCACGAACTCGGTGAGCCGGGCGCCGACCTTGTTGGCGATGCCGGCCGGCCTGTTCACCTCGTGGACGACCATCGGGGTGTGGTGCCGCCACGCCGCCAGGTACGCCGGGAGCGCCACGTACCCGCCGAACCCGACGACCACGTCAGCGGCGACGTCGTCGAGCACCTCGCGGGCCGCCGCGACGCTGCGCCCGACCCGGCCCGGCGTGCGGACGAGGTCGACGTTGGGCTTGCGCGGCAGCGGGTAGGCGGGGATGAGCCGCAGGTCCCAGCCCCGCGCGGGGATGATCTCGGCCTCCAGGCCCTTTTCCGTACCCAGGCAGGTCACCCGTACGTCGGGGTCGTGCCGGCGCAGGCAGTCCGCCAACGCCAGGGCCGGTTCGATGTGGCCTCCGGTACCGCCACCGGCCAGTACCACCGAACGCAACGCCGTCACCCACGACCTCCTGAACGCCTCGATAAGGATCCCCGGTCCGACTTCGCGCGGGTGCGCGCCGTCGGGCCCTGCCCGCCACGCTGGCGCGGCGGTCTGGCAACCGGCTCGCCCGGGAGCGGCGGCAGCGGGATGCCCCACATCTTGGACCACCATGTCCGGCCGCGGGCATGCAGGGCTGCCGCGGCGTCCGGCTCGGCCCGCGCGAACGATGCCAGCATGCCGACAATGAACATTGTCAGCACCAGCGAGCTGCCACCGGCGGAGATCAAGGGCAACGGCACGCCGGTGATCGGTACCAGGTTCGCCACGGCGCCCATGTTGATCAGCGCCTGCCCGGCGAGCCAGAGCGTGCACGAGGCGGCGACCAGGCGGCGGAACGGATCCTCGACGCGCCGCGCGATCCGCAGGCCCGCGTAGGTGAAGACGCCGAAAAGGGCGATCACCACGAAGCAGCCGATGACGCCCAGCTCCTCGCCGATCACGGCGAAGATGAAGTCGTTGTGCTCCTCGGGGAGGTAGCCCCACTTCTCGCGGCCCTGGCCCAGCCCCACTCCCCACCAGCCGCCGCTGCCGAGCGCGAGCAGGCCGTGGACCGCCTGGTAGCCCTCGTCGTCGGCGACGGCGAACGGATCGGTGAAGCTGGTGATCCGATCCATCCGGTAGCCCTTGCCGAAGATCAGCGCGACGACACCGACCATGCCGACGGCGAGCAGGCCGCCGAAGATCCGGAACCGCACACCGGAGACCCAGAGCAGGGTGAGCAGGACGATCAGCAGGAGAAGCATGCTGCCGAGGTCGTTGTGGCCGACAAGGAGCAGCATGATGCCCGAGATCGGCAGCAGCGGGACGGCGAGATGCTTCCACTCGCCGAGCAGCGCGCGCTTGTGCAGCAGCGTCGCCGCGCCCCACAGCGCCAGCCCCAGCTTCGCCAGCTCGGCCGGCTGGACCTGCACCGGGCCGAACTTCATCCACAGGTAGACGTTGTTGACCTCGACGCCGCCGACGGCCTCCGGGATCAGCCACAGCAGCCCGAGCATCGCCGCCGACACCAGCAGGAGCGGGTAGGCGAGCAGTTCGAAGGCGCGCACCCGCAGCCGCAGCCCGAGCCAGAACGCCGGCAGCCCGATCGCGGCCCACTTCGCCTGCGCGAGGAAGACCGTGTAGGCGCTGCGGTGGTTCTGGAACGAATCGATGCTCGACGCCGAGAGCACCATCGCCAGGCCGATCGCGAGCAGCAGGCCCGCGCTGGCCATGAGCAGGTAGTACGAGGACATCGGGCGGCGCAACATGCCCTGGAGCGCGGCGAAGGGGTTGATCGCGGCCCGGTCGGCGAAGGTCGGCGCGGCCGCCGTCTCCTTCTCGCGGTCGGCGACGGCACCGCCGTTGGGGCCGCCCACCGTCACCGCCCGCCCATCGTTACTGACCGCCCATCATTACTGACCGCCCACCGTTACTGACCGCCCACCGTTACTGACCGCCGAGGGCAGCGACCGCCGCCGCGAACGCCTCGCCGCGGCGCTCGAAGCTCGCGAACATGTCCTTCGACGCCGCCGCAGGGGCGAGCAGCACGGTGTCGCCCGGGCGGGCGAGCCGGGCGGCCGCGGCGACGACTTCAGCCATCGCTCCATCATCCGTGCTGGCCACCTCCACGACGGGGAGGTCGGGTGCGTGTCGGGCCAGCGCGGTGGCGATCTCCGCGCGGTCGACGCCCAGCAGCACCGCACCGGCGAGCCGCGGCGCCGCCAGCCGGACCAGGTCGTCCACGTCGACGCCCTTCAGCTGACCGCCGGCCACCCACACGATCCGCGGGTACGACAGCAACGAAGCGGCGGCGGCATGCGGGTTGGTGGCCTTGCTGTCGTCCACCCAGTCGACGCCGCCGACCGACGCCACGAACGCGTTGCGGTGCGGCTCCGGGGTGTACGCGCGCAGCCCACGGGCCACGGCCTCGGCGGGGACTCCGTGCGCCCTGGCGAGCGCGGCGGCGGCGAGCGCGTTGGCCACGTTGTGCGGTCCGGGTGGGCGGACGTCGGCGACCGTGCCCAGTTCGACCGCATACTCAGGCCCGAGCGGCCGGGAGCGGGAATCAACAGGCCCGAGCCGCCGGGAGCGGGAATCAACAGGCCCGAGCCGCCGGGAGCGGGAACCAGCAGGCCCGAGCCGCCGGGAGCGGGAACCAGCCGGGCCGTCGGGGCCGAACGCGCGGTCCACCAGGATGTCCTCGACCACGCCGAGTTGGCCAGGGGCGGGCGTGCCGAGGGTGAAGCCGACCGTCCGGCCGGGAGCGTTGGCGAGCAGCTTCGCCACCCGCGGGTCGTCGGCGTTGCCCACGGCGACCCCGCTCCCCCGCCACAGGGCCGCCTTGGCGTCGGCGTAGGCCTCGAAGCCGCCGTGCCAGTCGAGATGGTCGTCGGCGAGGTTGAGCAGCGCACCGGCCTCCGGCGCCAGCTGCGTGGACCAGTGGAGCTGGAAACTGCTCAGCTCGACGGCGAGCACGTCGTACGGCTCCGGATCGAGCACGGCGTCGAGCAGCGGGTAGCCGATGTTGCCGGTGGCGACCGTCCGCAGGCCGGCGGCGGACAGGATCGAGGCGAGCATCGTCACCGTGGTCGTCTTGCCGTTCGTGCCGGTGACCGCCAGCCACGGCGCCGCGCCGGCCGGCCGCAGCCGCCACGCGAGCTCCGGCTCACTGAACACCTCGATGCCGGCGTTCTGGGCGGCGAGGACGAGCGGATGATCGGGCCGGAATCCCGGCGAGACGATGACCTCTTCGGTGCCGGCGGGCGGCCCGGCGGCGTCGGGGACCGTGGTCGCGCCACGTCCGGCCAGGGCCGCCAACCCGGCGTGGCCAGGGCGGTCGGTCACGGTGACCACGGCGCCGCGCGCCAGCAGCGCCTCGGTGACCGCGACCCCGGACACCCCCGCGCCGGCCACGAGGACGCGTCGGCCCTGGTAATGCCCCACTACAGCACCCGGAGGTAGTCGGTGAAGAAGATACCGAGGCCGCCCGCGACACCGATGCCGGCGATGATCCAGAACCGGACCACGATCGTCGTCTCCGCCCAGCCCGCCAGCTCGAAATGGTGCTGGAGCGGCGCCATCCGGAACACCCGTTTGCCGGTGCTACGGAACGAGATGATCTGGATGATCACCGAGAGCGTGATGATGACGAACAGGCCGCCGGTGATCGCCAGCAGCATCGTCGTGCGGGTGGTGAGCGCGAGGCCGGCGATGAGGCCGCCCAGCGCGAGCGCCCCGGTGTCGCCCATGAACACCTTCGCCGGCGGCGCGTTCCACCACAGGAAGCCGAAACACGCGCCGGCGGCGGCGGCGGCGATCAGCGCGACGTCGATCGGGTCGCGGACCTCGTAGCAGTAGTCGGTGGGGGCCAGCCACGACAGCCCGCACGTGTGCCGCGCCTGCCAGAACCCGATCAGCACGTACGAACCGAGCACCATCACCGAAGGGCCGGTGGCGAGCCCGTCCAGACCGTCGGTGAGGTTGACCCCGTTGGCGGCGGCGATCACCACGAACGCGAACAGCACGGCGGCGCCGACCTGGGTGAGGTTGGCCCACTCCAGGTCCCGGACGAACGAGAGCTTGTCGGAGGCGACCGTGAAGCCCTTGTCGTCCGGCAGGTTCAGCGCCAGGATCGCGAAGCCGACGGCCACGATCACCTGGCCGAGCAGCTTGCCGCGCTTGTTCAGGCCGAGGCTGCGCTTCTTGCGGATCTTGATGAAGTCGTCGAGGAAGCCGACCAGGCCCATACCGACGAACAGCCCGAGCAGCGTCAATGCCGTCGGCGACACCGTCCGGTCGCCGATGACCAGCTGGGCGACGATGTACGCCATCACCGTGGCGAAGATGAAGACGATCCCGCCCATGGTCGGCGTACCGCGCTTGGACTGGTGGTGCTTGGGGCCCTCCTCGCGGATCTCCTGCCCGAACTTGAGCCGGTGCAGGTATTTGATCGCGATGGGGGTGCCGAAGATCGAGATGATGAACGCGACGAACGCCGCGGCCAGGACGCTCCTCACGCGTCAACCTCCCTGCCGAGGAGTGCCCCGGTGATCCGCTCCAGATGCGCCGAGTTCGACGCCTTGACCAGCACGACGTCGCGCGGGCGCAGCTCTGCCTCCAGCAGCCGCGTCGCGGCATCGGTGTCGGGCACGTGCACGGACTCCTCTCCCCATGAACCTTCGAGTACCGCGCCGGCGTGGATTGCCCCCGCCTGTTCGCCGACCACCACGAGCCGGTCGATGTCGAGCCGGACCACGAGCCGGCCGATCGCGTCGTGTTCGGCCCGGGCCTGCTCGCCCAACTCGGCCATGTGTCCCAGGACCGCCCAGGTGCGGCGGGTGCCCACCGACATCGCCTTGAGGGTCTTGAGCGCCGCCCGGACGGAATCCGGGTTGGCGTTGTAGCTGTCGTCGATGATGGTCACGCCGTCGGCCCGCTCGGTGACCTCCATCCGGCGCCGGCTGACCGGCCGGGCGGCGCAGAGCGCGGCGGCCACGTCCGGCAGCGGCATGCCCAGTTCGAGGGCGACCGCCGCGGCGGCGAGCGCGTTGCCGACGTGGTGCTCACCGTGCAGGCCCAGCGTCACCGGGGCCTCCCCGGCAGGCGTGACCAGCGTGAAGCTCGCCCGCCCGGCGGCGTCCAGCTCGATGGCGGTGGCGCGGATGTCGGCGTCCGGCGCCTGGCCGACCAGCACGACACGCGCCTCGGTACGGTCGCGCATCGCCCGGACCCGCGGGTCGTCGGCGTTCAGAACGGCAAGCCCGCCCGAGCCGGCTGGGGGCAACGCCTCCACCAGCTCGCGCTTGGCCTTCGCGGTGAGCTCGATGCCGCCGAACTCGCCGACGTGGGCGACGCCGACGTTGAGCACGACGCCGATCCGGGGTGGCGCCACCTCGGTGAGCCACCGCACGTGGCCGAGGCCCCGCGCGCTCTTCTCCAGCACCAGGTACCGGGTGTCGGCATCGACGCGCAGCACCGTGTACGGGTGGCCC
>Ga0210378_10000161_pt1 | contig 31652 bp, 34 predicted proteins | sample PLM1_60_b1redo_FD_155465 | JGI IMG/M metagenome (GOLD analysis project Ga0210378, IMG submission 155465) | Groundwater sediment microbial communities from an aquifer in East River, Colorado, USA - PLM1_60_b1 redo | ecosystem: Environmental > Terrestrial > Soil > Riparian zone | place: USA: East... | reverse complement strand
AGCGGGCGATGGTCGCGTACAGATAGTCATGAGGATCCGCGTCGGCGGTGTGCCGGACGTGATCGCTGAGCAAGGCCCCGATCATTCTGCGGTCGGCTTTCCCTGCGGCGCTCATGGGCAGCGCGTCGATGGCCACCACGGTCGAGGGCATCATGTACCGGGGCAATCGGGTCGCCGCGTGTGCCCAGGCCGCGTCGGTGTCAGCCGACGCCGGTGTGACCAGCGCGGCCAACGTCCGGCTGGCGCCGCCGTCGAGCATCGTAACCACCGCGTCGCGAACGCCGGACGTCTCGGCCAGGACAGCCTCGACCTCGGCGAGTTCAACACGGTATCCATCAATCTTGACCTGGTGATCGGTCCGGCCAACGATCTGCACTTCGCCGTCACCGCACCGGCGCGCAAGATCGCCGGTGCGGTACAGCCGGCCGTCTGCGATATCCGGGCGGCTCACGAACTGGACGTCGGTCTTCGCCTGGTCGCCAAGATAGCCGCGGGCAAGCGCGGCGCCGCTGATGTACAGCTCGCCTGGCTCACCAAGCGCCGCCTCGGCGCCCGACTCCGAGAGCACGTGATAGCCCACGCCCACGATCGGCTTTCCGATGGTGATCGGGTGATTGACGTCGAGTTGCTTAGCGGACGTCCAGACCGTCGCCTCCGTCGGGCCGTACACGTTGAAGACCGACGCTTGCGTGTGCGTCCGAGCCTGTTCCAGCAGCATGGGAGGGAACGCCTCGCCGCCGACGATCAGAAGCTCGACCCGAGCCAGCTCGCGCGCGACATCTTCATCGGCCAGCAGCCAGCTCAGCCGCGACGGCGTCACCTGCATGGCGTCGACCTGTTCGCGGGCAAGGAACCGGGCGATCGCTGTAGGGCTCGCTACATCTGTGTCGGTCGCGAGGGCGACCCGGAGGCCGTAGACCATCGGCAGGATCGTTTCGGCGAGAAAGATGTCGAAGGCGACAGTGGCGAGTGAGCTGATGGTCGCGCCGGCCTTGAAGGGAATCACCTCCTTCCAGGCGCGTGCCAGGTTGTCAGCGCTGCGGTGCTCGACGACGACGCCCTTCGGTCGTCCGGTCGTGCCCGAGGTGTAGATGACGTACGCGGCGTCCGCACTACCAACGTCGAGGTGCGGCCGAGTCCGGTTGTTGCTCAGCCGATCCAGATCACTCGGGTCAAGGCATGCCCGTGACGCATACGGCCCGGCGTGTTCCGCGGCCCGCGCTACCAGAACCTGGCGCACGCCAGCGTCGTCGAGCATCGACGCGATGCGGTCGTCCGGCAGGTGGGGATCGATCGGCACGTAGGCCGCGCCGCACTTGAGTACACCGAGGAGTGAGGGAACAAGGCTGATGTTGCGGTGGAGCGCGACCCCGACCAGGTCGCCGCGCGTGACACCGCGTTCGATGAGAGACCACGCGATCCGGTTCGCCGTCTCGTCCAGCTGGCGCGCGGTCAGTTCTCTCGACCCTGCCGCCAGGACGAGGCGATCAGGGGCGTCGTCAACAGCCCCCTCAAAGTGCTGATGCAGCGCGGTCACTCGGCAACCGTCTCGATGACCTCGGCTGCGCCGAACGTGTTCCGCATACTCCAGTCATATGCGCCCGCCTCGCCGAACAGGAGACGATCACCGTTCGTCAGCCCCGAGATGTCGACGGATGTCGCCAGAACGTCGGTTTCTGCGGTACACCGACCGGTGACCATGCCCGTCCCGGGGCCGAGGTCCCGCCACACGCCGTCCCGCCACACGAACACGGGCCGGTCCGACATCGGCCATGGCAGTTCGGCCATCGAAGCGTCCACGCTCACCTCGCCGGGCGCTACCCGACCTATCACGGACCCAACGATGACGCCGTGCGCCTGCACCAGCGACTTTCCCGGCTCCAGGATGATGGCGCGGCACCGCGGCAACCTGGTGTTCAGGTAGCCCAACAGCGATTTTCCGAGATCGCCCAATAGCAGGTCATCGAGGCAGTCAGCGTCATAGCCGCCGCCGAGGTCGATGCACTCGAGACTGGCCAGAATTCCCGGACGTGCCTCCTCCAGCCCGTCGATCATCAGCCTGACAGTGTTCAGCCACGCGTCCGCCCCCGACGCCGGCACGCTGTGTTCGTGGGTCGCCAATCCGACCGAGGCGCCTGTCGCCTGTGCGCTCAGCAGCGCGTCTGCCAAGACGTGACGTTGTCCGAGGTCCGCCGTGTCGAATCCGAGCCGTGACGCGACTCCGGGGAAACGCAAGCGCATGCAGTGGTGGCGGTGACCCGCGCCTGCGTGGACGCCCTGCATGAACCCTTCGACGGTGTCATCGAGAATCGCCAGCAGGCCCGGCGTCACGGTGCCGGTCGGCCATGCCTTGGCGACCCCGCCGAGCACAACGCGATCGGCGGTGAACCCGGCTTTGAACGCGGCCTCCGCCTCCGCGCCGCTGATCGCCTCCGCGGCCATTCCGGCTGTACACACGCGCCGAAGAATCGCTGGCATGGGATTCGTCTTGATGCTGTACGCAAGCGTAATGCCCCGGGCGGCGGCCCCAGCTGCACACTGCTGGAGCCGCCGTTCTAGACCGCCGAGATCGAACAACGCTTGCGGAGTCCGCCCTGCCACCCCGTCAGCCCACGGCTGCGAGCGCTGGGCCATCCGCGCGAGGGTCATGTCGTCACTGCTCCCCGAGTGGATCGGGAGCGAGCGTCTTCAAGTAGTCCTCGGGATAGTGATAGAAGCAGCCAGGCCGCCAGGCCCAGTCGCCGAGATCACCGAAGAGCAGACGCTGCCGGGCCGAGCCGTGCTCGAATACTTTGCTGGGCGTCGACTCGTAGTCGTAGGGCCGGACGAAGGACTTCGCGTAGGAAAGGATGACGCTCCGCCGCGGATCCGGGGAGGAGTTCGTCGTCACTCCGTGCCAGAGCGAGTGGATGAAGACCGCGATGTCGCCGGCTTCCACGAGGACCTGGCGGCGGATGTCCATGGGAATGTCCTGCCCGAGCGGACCCCCTAGCTGCGAGCGCGTGGGGTTGTCGGGCGACCATGGGTAGCGCATCTTGTGCGACCCCGGAACGCAGGTGAAGTTGCCCATGCCCGGTTCGGGTAGATCGGTGAGGAACAGCTGAGCGGAGACCATCACCGGAGATGCATCCGTGCTCTCGACGATGTCCGCGAGCGCCCCGGCGTCCGTGTGCAGGAACGGCGAATCCAGGCAGCCCGGAGGGAGCACGATCATCTGGGTCTTCGTCACGCTCAGGTCAGGACCGATAAAGCCGTGAATGACGTTGTACAGCGGGTCGCAGTCGACGAGCGGAATGATCCGTTCGTCCATCCCGGCAACGTTCCACTTGCGGAAGCCCTGAAGCTCGCGGGGCTCCGTGAACGCGTCCTGCCAGATGTCCGGAATCCGGGTGGCCGTCTCCTCGCCGAGGGAGTAGTTGTGCACCTCCCCGTTCAGGAAGCGACCATGCCAGTCGCTGACCATGCCACCAAGGTCGGCGAGAAGGGCCGGATCCACGGCACGCCGCAGAATCACCACGCCATCAGAGCGCAGTGATTCCACGGCGGCCGCAATGCCCTCCCGCCCAGACGCCGCCACGTCAACGTCGGCGATGCCCGTAGCAGGAACGTGGAGCATGGTGTCTCAGGCTCCCAGCGTCTCGGCCGTCACCGACAGCGCCTGCCAGTGGCTGGTGGCCCGCAGCGACACCTCATCGTCCGCGGTCCACTCGCAGCTGTGGTCGCCGACGATCCGGCGGGCAGGCGTGATCTGGACGTCCTGACGGTCGAACTTGTACGGGACGACCGTCATGCCGTCGAGGACGTCGCCGTTCGCCAGCGTCACGCTGTACCGCGCGATACCGGTGGCCGTGCCCTCCGGGCCGGGGACCAGAACCTCTTCGCCGCTCACACCTACGACGCCAGCCGGCAGCCGAGAGAAACCGGTCATGTAGTTCGTGACCGAGATCCCCGAGTCACTGATCTCCATCGTGGTGAGGGCTTCGAGCCGCGTGACCTGCTCGCCGGCCGCGTCGGTGATGATGACCTGGCGGCGGGGCCGGACGAACATCTCGGTGTCGACCGCGTCGCGGATGCCGACAGCGGTTCCGGGCACGGCCGTGTAGCTGGCGAGCGCGAAGTTGCAGATCATGTGCGACAGCGCCGGGTCGAAGCCCTCCGGGAGCGTGGGGCTGACTTTCAGGTCCAACTGCGTCGCGCCGGTCGCCATGTCCGCGGTGCCCGTCCCGGCCAGTGTGAAGTCCTGCTCGTTCACCTCGCCGCGGAGGTGCCACGAAACGGGGATGCGTTCGGTCATGATGCACTCCTTTGTTTGGGCCAATACTGATCAAAACTGAGTGGATGTCACGTTTGGGGCCTTCGGAATCTTTACGGCTGTCACTAACACCGTCAAGGGGCGTAACTAGGAGTAACGGTGGCCGCTGCGCCGGAATCGCACCAACCCCTGCAAGCTGTACGCTGTGCATCCACATCGGACTAACAGGGTCGCAGCGATCGGATGCCGCTACGGCGGTCCTCGTTCTCGCTGGTGCTTTCTGGTTGAACGCCGACTCTGGCGACGGCTATCCGCCACGTGGAGCAGACCCGGTCGCATGCCGACCTGACGACGTCCGCGCCTCGTCGGCGCCGGTCGGATGCCGCGGCGCGCTCGCCCCATCGGGATGCGGGTACACCGAGTCACAACCGGACCCCGCCCGTCGGGTCGCTCGCCGCCACCGTGCTGTCTAGCGCGGTCGTCGCGCCCCGCACGGAAGGGGCAGCCACCGACGGCGCACACGCCCCGCTCGGCAGCTCTTCCGGGCCTGGGCGTGCTTGGATCCAGCGGCGACGCGCGCGGTGAAGAGGAGGACTTGACCAGGCGAGGCCGAGGCCAGTGGCGGCGAGCGCGCCGGCCACGAAGGCGAGGGCCGTGTCAGGGACTGGCTGAAGGACGCTGCTCATGTGGCGCCTCCGCAGTCGGATGCCGACGGCGTCGATCCAGGGGTCTTGGTGTCCTGTCCGGTGCCAGCGGGATCGGGAGCAACAACGAGTTGCACGCCGATGGCGTCAAGCATCTGTCTCATCCAGCGGCGCTCCTCGGGGTCGCGCGACAGGTGTGCGGCGGACGGCAGAATCAGTACGGGGTCTTCAACTGCTCGCAGGTGTGCCAACACCGCCCGGAAACCCGAGCCGTCCCCGCTGGCCTCATCGCGGTAGACGCCTGCGACCAGGAAACCCATGCTGGTGCCGGCCTCGGTCAGTCGATCGGCCGCGCCGGACAGCCGCGCCTTGCTCTGCCCACCCAAGTTGCGCAGGTATCCGATCGCGACGGCTGGCCCTGCATCGGCGCTTCTTCCCGCTGCGTCCGTACTGCTGCCGGTGAACCGGAGCGCGGCGAGTCCCGCTTCGAGCCGCGGTGACCCGCCGCGCCGCTCCGGTGCTCCCTTCGCCGCCGCCTTCGGCCTGACAGCGGAGGGGCTTCCCGGTGCTCTGGATGTCGTCATGGCCTGGCCTTCGCGAATGCCGGGACACCAGCGCCGTCGTAGGCGGATGATGTCGACCGTGTAACGCCCGGCTCGGCCACCATCTCGTCCAGGTGGATACGTACATCGCAGGGCCATTGCTGGGTTCGGCAGGATGCGCAGTAGCCGCCGGGGAGGTCGCCGAGACAATGTGCCAACCGAAGGTCGTTCGTGGACGGCATGAGCGGCGGATCGTGCGGATTCGCTCCGCTGCCCCGATCGTTGTGCTTCTGCACCGTGCCACCTCCCGTCGTCGTCGGCCTGGACCCAGCACACCGTCTGGCGGGCTGACGGTGGACCCGATCAACGCGTCAACGTTGTCAACCTTGCCGTCACCGGGCTGGACGCCGGATTCACTACAGCCATGGCGGTCGCATGCCTGAGCGGGCCCCCGGGCCAAACGAGACCCTGTCGGCGTTGCTGGCTGAGGCGGGGTGGAGTCCCCGCGCTCTGGCCAGGGAAATCAACCTGCTATTCGGAGCAGGCACCGTGGCCGCGACCGCGCCGTATCACTGGCGCGACGATGGCCGCGTGCCGTACGCGCCGGTGTCCGCGATGGCCGCACACGCGCTGTCACTGCGGTTGGGCAGGACGATCACGACCGGGTACCTGTGGGGCGGGCGCGCAGACGACTGCCCGACGCTGCTGCCTTCCACCAGCGGAATGACCGGGCCGTGGACCGTGCGCAGTACCCGCGCGATTGCCTCGGACTGGCTCGCCGGCGGTTTGCTCGACCGGCGGCGGTTCCTGGCGATGTCTGGGCACGCGCTAGCAAACGCGGTCTGGCTTTACCTCACCGCTGGCGCACCCGATGCGGGCCGTCTCGCGAGCGAACTCGAAGACTCATCCCACCCGGTCGTCACCCACCTTCAGCAGAGCATTCCTCTGCTGCAACGCCTCGACGACGCCGCCGGTGGCGCCGCGAACCTCGGCTACGTCGGCGCCCAGGTCCGGGCAGCGGCGCTTGTTGTCCACGAGGGTGGCCATGGCCAGAAGGTGAGCCGCCAGCTGCTGACCGCGTTCGCCGACCTCGGGCAGCTCGCCGGATGGATGGCATTCGACGCTGGCCAGCACGGCCTCGCCCAGCGGTACTTCCTCACCGCGCTGCGAGCGGCCCACAACGCTGGCTATCAGTCCATGTCCGCTCATGTCCTCGCCGACATGGCGTTCCAGGCAGCCACCCGCGGCGATCCGGCGGACGGCATCGCGTTCGGCGAAGCCGCCGTGCGAGCGGCCTCGGGCGGACCCGCGAGCGTGAAGGCGACGGTGCTGAGCAGGCTCGCGTACTGCTACGCCAGCGCCGGCCGCGTCAGCGACTTTGGGCGTGCCCGATGCTCGGCGCTGGAAGTGCTGAACCGGCGCGCGACAGCGGGCGAGCCGGAGTGGCTGTACTTCCTCACCGCGAACCACCTGGACTGCCAAGCCGGATACGCGCTGATCAACCTCGGCCGCCACCAAGCCGCCGCCGGTGACCGTGTCGCTGGCCGGGCCGCGCTCCGCGAAGGCGCCGCGCTGCTGCGGACCGGCGCCTACGCCCGGCCCCTGGACGACGAGTCCTCGCAGCGGCGGGCGCTGTTCGAAGGAGCCTGGCTCGCCCTCGGCTACGCCGAGCAGGGGAAGCTCGAAGACGCGTGCGACATCGGCCGCGTGGCCATGCAGCGCCTGACAAAGGTCGCATCGCCACGCTCGACCGCCGTCCTCTGGGATCTCAGGACGTCACTACGACGCCGCACCCGCAACGTGCACGTCGCCGACTTCCTGCCCGACCTCGAACAAGCGCTCGCCACGGCAACATGACGGAGCCCGGTAGCCACCGGCAGCCGACCCAAGCTCTTCACGGGCACCGGTGGCTTGTGGGTCCTGGATGGAGACAGGGAAGGTGCCGCTGTGCTGGGAGGATCGGTTTGCTGAGGGTTCCTGATTCGCCTGCACGGGAGGCGCTTTCCACGTGCAGGGTGTTCGCTGTGCGTCCGAGGGTTGTGGTGTCGGTTGATCGTTCCGGATGGTCCGACGCGCCGGATCGCGGTTGCTGGCGGATCTGGCTGGGTGGCCGGTGACCGCTGAGACCTGGGCGCGGCCGCCCGCACCCGTTTCCTCCGCCGCGCGTGCAACGCGACCTGATCGAGCCGAACTTCAAGACCGCACGCTTAGCGAATATCAGCAGCGCGCCATCAATCATGTGGCGAGCCGCTCCTTCGGTGACCCCCTCGGCCATGAACTCCGTGTGACGGTCAATTTCTATCCGGAGCTTGTGGTAGCCGGATCCACTGTGCTCGCCACGATGGTCCGCGAGGGCATGTATCGCAATCAATTTGAGACGGGCGTCACTGCAGGAGATCCGTCGGCGCACCACGGCGGAGGGCGATGGCTATGGGAGAGTCAGGTCTTCGGCGGCGCCTATGACGAGGCGCCCTTCGATCAACGGCCCAAATACGGCTCCTTGAACTTCAGGCGCCGAACAACTGGCGGCGCTCCCCGATTCGGCCCCGTCCATCTGCGGCTCAAGCGAGAGACCATTTTTAGGACCACGTTCTGCTATCCCGATAGCGCGTTTCAGCCGGTCGACTTCGGCGTTGCTTCGAGAATCAACTTGGTACATGTTGCCCGAGAGGCAGCCGTGAGTCCTCGTCGCCTTGACGAGGACTACATCGACTACATCGAGGCTCACCTGCACGGAGCCCTTGTCCTGGAACGCGATGTTGAAGCAATCGTGCTCGATCCTTGTTATGCGGGAACCGATGTCGAACGACTCGCTCGCGACCTTCCATGTCGAGTCGAGTGGCATGGTGGCTTCACCCTTGACGCCCGACTCCTGCCTCGATTCCAGGCATACCGCGAAGCCAAGTACGCAGAGCTAGGGGCAGCGCTCGCACGGGACGGTCAGCTGGACGCGAAGGTAATCGGGGACGCGCTTATGGCGGGCGAGCATGACACGCAGACGCTCAAACGAGTGTGGCACTACGTCGCGTGGTTCGGTGATCTCGACGCGCCAATAGTCGCGAACGCAGCGAAGGGAAACGGTGACGTCGATGAGTGTTGATCTGCCAACCGACCACCCCGCAGAGTGCAGCCTTGTGTCCCTCGCTGCGAGGAACGGCCTCCCTGGGCACCAGTACATGGATGCAGCCACAATTTCGTGGATCGCCTCCCATGCCCATGAATTCCCCCAGAAGTCGTCAACGGCTGAGTGCGAAATTGGGCCGCTCGCACAGCGGATCCTGAAGGCTGCACCTATCCCACCAGGCTGGCATGCCGAGCCGAAACTCATCAACTCTCTACATGGCACTCGTCACCTCCTGCGGACTGCTGCACTGGCCTCGCTCCTCGCCGAGATGCATGGGCTCAGCACGGACGACACGGTGTCGCTCGTCGTCGCAGCAGCAATGCACGACTGCCGGCGCGTACACGACAACGATGATGCCGGCCATGGCGCACGGGCATCAGCCTGGCTGGGCGAGCACTCGACCGAGGTAATCGAATTCTTCGGCCTCGACCCCGGCGCTGACCGAGTGCGCAGGACCGCCATCGCCGTCCGGCTACACGACATCCCCTACAGTGCGTTCACTCAAGCAGATGCAGCCGATCACACGGCAACAGAAAAAGTCACCGATCTACTCAAGACAGCGGACGCGCTGGACCGCTACAGGCTCCCCACGCGCAAATGGTGGCCGAGATACGAATACTTAAGAGTGACACCCCCGATGTGGCTGCGGCGAACCGCCTTCGATCTCGTAGTCGAAACCGAGAACGCCTGCCTCGAAGGCGCCGAGAGCGCAGCGGGTGTGCTGGATGCGCTGAGCCGACGAAAGCTGCTGTAGTAGCCCGTTTCGTCCCAGGGCTTAAGGTCGGGAGCTATGGCGTCCGTCCGCGTTGAAGCACTCGTGGTCGGGGCCGGGGTCTGCGGGCTGACCACCGCGATCCGCCTCGCCGAAGCAGGCATGGCCGTCACCATCATCGCCACGGAACCCCCCGAGGCCACCACCTCCGCCGCTGCTGGAGCCATGTGGGGGCCCTACCTTGCCGAACCGCGCGACCGCGTCAGCGCCTGGAGCCGAGCCACCCTCACCGAGTTGACGCACGCGGCCAGCGAGCCAGGCTCCGGCGTCCGCCTCGTGAGCGGTACCGAGGCGAGCCGTACGGCGCAGGAGCCACCCGGCTGGGCCAGGCTGCTGCCCGGCTTCCGCCCGTGCACACCGGCCGAGTTGCCTCCCGGCTTCGTCACCGGGTGGCGCTACACCGCACCCATTGTCGATATGCCGACCTACCTCCGCTACCTGCTGGCGCGGTTCGAGGCGCTTGATGGGAAGTTCGTAGCAGGAGCCGTCACCTCGCTCCAGGCGTGCCTTCGCGTTGCGCCGGTGGTCGTCAACTGTGCCGGCATGGGAGCAGCGGACCTTGTGCCGGATGACACGCTCGTGGGCGTCCGAGGCCAGCTCGTCGTCGTCGCCGACCCGGGCATCACCGAGTTCTTCAGCGAAGACACCGGTCTTTCCCCGGACCTGCTGTACATCTACCCGCAAGGCAACTCCGTCGTACTCGGCGGAACCGCCGAACCCGGCGTGACGACGAGGACGCCGGACGTAGAGGCAGCGCGTCGGATCCTCGCGCGCTGCTCCGAGATCGAGCCCCGCCTCGCCGACGCCGAGATCCTGGAGCACCGCGTCGGCATCCGGCCGAGCCGCCCGCAGATCCGCGTCGAGGAGCAGCGCACACAGGTCGGACGCCTGCTCCACAACTACGGCCACGGCGGCGCCGGGATTAGCCTGTCCTGGGGCTGCGCCGACGAGCTGGTCGCCACCATCGGCGCAGGTCCCACGACGGCCTGAAGTACGTGTCGGACGAGGCCGGACGCCTGCGAATCGGAGCGAGACGGCACGAGTCAGAAAACCAAGTTCCTGGCCTACCTCGAGACCGCCACCCAGCTAGCCGCCAGTACTTGGCGTAGGCGCTGGCCAGCCTCGTCGCGGCTGCCATCCCTCGTGCCCGCGTGCAAGAGCGGGCGCTGAACGTCGCGGTCGGTCGTCGCCACATTGGCGCGACCGACCGCGACGTTGACGCCGTTACCGGCTAGCCGAGCGCAGGCCGGTTGCCGAGAGTAGTTCCGCGAGTCGAGCCCGCGTTTCCTCGCTCAGTGGCGGTGCTTTCGCGATGAGGCCCTCGATCGCGGCCTCGATGGCGAGGTCGGTCTTGCTCTTGCCGGTGGATGGCGGGCGGGTGCGGCGCTGCCCCGCCGATGCCGTCTCGGTGGGGCGACGCGGTGCGGGTATGCCGGGCTGCGGGTCTTGCCCGCTGTCGGGTGCTGGCATGGGGCTCCTCGGTGGGATCGGGCCGGGTGGTGGTGGTTCATGGGCATCGCGTGGCACTCCTTCCTGGTTGGGCGTCAGCCGGGCCGGTGCGTTCAGGCGCGTGGGGGCCGGCCGTAGCTGTTGAGCGGCTGGATGTTCTCGTGGACGGTGAAGGTGTGCAGGAGCCTGACGGCGCGGCGGAGGCTGGCGTGGATTTCCTCGTCGTTGTGCAGGCCGTCGGTCATGACTTCCAGCAGTGCGCGGACGATGGCGATGACGGGCTCGGTGCGTGCGGAGCAGGGTTGGGGTGCGGTGAGCCAGGTCCACGCGGCGTCGCTGATCTCCCGGTTCGGAGTCCGCGGCTGGGCGTCGCTAACGTCGTATATGTTCTCGTTCATGGTGTTTCACCTCCTTCCGGTTCTTGTGCGAGGGCAGGGTCGGCGTACGGGAGTTGCGCCAGGCGCAGCCGCCCGTCGTCGTGGTGGCGACCGATGAGCCACCACACTTCCTCTGCCGGGGACAGGCCGTGTGCGGCGGCGAGGTCGGCGGCGGCGGTCACGATCGGCGTGGCGAACCGGCGCCCGGCGAGGGCGTGGTGGAGGTTGCGTTCACGGCGTGCGTTGGGCAGCCAGAACAGCACGGGCCAGCGCCAGGCGGTGTACTTGGCGAGCCGCTGGTAGGCGGCGGTCTTATCGATCAGGACTTCCAGGCGCTCACTTCCGGTATCGAATTCGGTGAAGAACGGCATCTTGGTGCCGTTGTCGGCCCAGATGCCGTGCCCGTCGGGGCGGGGAAGCTGCCCGGCGGTGATGAGCAGTGGGTCGTCGTCGCGGCGGTAGACGGCTCCGCCCTTCTGGAACGCCGACGCCGGCCACCACCGGAGTAGGGCACTGCCCTGGTGGGTGCGCCCGTACGCGGCCAGGTCGATGAAGAACTGGTTGGTGCCGAGCAGGTGCGGAGGTTCGCCCGCGACACCAGGTGATTGCGGCGCCGCCTCGCCTGGTCCCGGCGGGGCGGGTCGTCGCCGCCTTCGGCGGCGGCGGCTTCGGCGCCGAGCTGGTCCAGGACGTAGTGGTAGGGGTGGGAGCCGCCGTCCCACTTCTGCGGCCGGAACCGGGTCAGGATCCCGAGCCGGGTCAGTTTCAGCAGCCGGCGCTGGGCGAAGTCCAGCGACGGGAACAGCGCGTCGGCGATCTGGTAGGTGGTGAGCACGCCGTGGTCGTGGAGCCAGCCGATCAGGACCAGGTCCCGCTTGGTCAGGCTCGCTTGGGCTTTCAGGAGGGCGTTGTCATCGGCCATATATTCGTTCACCTCCCCATAGGAGAGACCCCACAGAGGGTCTGTCTGGCCACGGCCGGGCACCCGTGTTAGGCCCCTGACCTGCGGTGTTAGAGAGAGCGGGGTGTCCGCGTAGGGGTCGGTGTCCAGCCCGCCCCCAACGCTGACCCCTACGCGCACACCGGGCCGGGCACCCAACCAGGCCAGGCCCGAACCCGGCGAGCGTGCGGGGCCGGAGCTGACAGATCGGGGCGCGGCCCGCTGTCAGGGCCGGACGCCGATGGCCGCGCAGGTGAGGCGACGGGCGCGTCTTGCCCGTGCGCGTCGGCAGCCAGTGGCCCGGCTGCCGAGCATGTTCCCGGCGGCGGGAGGGCCGCCACATGTGGTGTTGCTGCGATTCAGTCGTGGGCATCGTGGTCGTCCTTCCATGGTGGATTCATCTGCTGGTGGTGCCAGCCGATGTGTGCGAGGAGCGCGGCTTCGCGTTCCTCGGCGGTCGCCGCGTCCTGGTAGCGGGCGATGTGCGCCAGTTCGGCCGCGTGGTCGGCGTGGAGCCGCGCGATCTGCGCTGGCCCGGACCGGGGCCGCACGGCGGCGCGGGTTGTCGCGCAGGTGGCGTCGCCGTGGAGCGCGGTGAGGGCGCCGGGGTGCACGAACGTGCCCCGGCCGACGATGCTGAACGTGAGGTGCTGGCGCTGGAGTTCACCGAGCGCCCGCTGGGCGGTCATCACCGAGACTCCGTACCGGCAGGCCAGTTGCCGGGCCGATCGCCTCGGGGTGGGTGGCGGGTGGTGGGAGAAGGCGGGCGGGGCGAAACGCCCGCCGGGGTGTGTGGGCTGATGTGCTGTCATGACGGTTGCTCCTGATCGTTAGGGCTGCTGGGTTTGGTGCTGTTGGGTGGGCGGGTGTCCGGTGGTCCTTCCTGGTGTTAGAGAGCCGAGCTACACTCCGCCGCTCACGGTGGCCGTGGCTGGTTTGGCTGGTCACGATGCGTTCTCCTCCTTCGTGGACGGTGCGGTGTCCCTGCCGCTGACGGCCTGCCCGTTGCGCAGGGCGCGGAGCAGGTGCGAGACGGCGGCGTTGGACAGGGAGTGGCCGTCGCGGCGGATCTCCGCCGCGAGGTTCTTGCGGGTCACCTGCCGCCCGGAGGCGTTGATGCGCTTCGCGGCTTCCTTGGCCGCCGCAAGGAACACCGCGTCCAGCTCGGCCGTCCGCGCGGTGCCGGGGGCCGATCCGGCTCCAGGCTGCGATGTGCGGTCCCCGTGCGGTCCGGGACCGGGACCGAGCGCCGCTCGCGGTCCCGGACCGGGCAGCCCGGCGGTCCGCGGTCCCGGACCGGCGAGCTGCGGTCCGGGACCGGCCCTGGATGGTCCGGGACCGCCGAGTTCGGCGGTCCACGGTCCCGGACCGAGTTGCGGGTCGGTCCCGGTGCTCTCGCCGGGCTGGTTGCTGGCGTGCTGGCTCAGCGCGATCTTGACCATCGCGAGGAACCCGAGCGCCGGCAGGGCGGCGGCGATCCACCCTTCCGGGGTGTTCTTCGCCGTTTCGATCTGCGCGGCGAGGGAGCAGGCCACTGCGACAATGAGGATCGTGACTGGCACGGCGACGCTGTGGCCGTGCCGACGGCGCCGCCGAACGTCGAGTCCGGCGGCGACCGACATCAGTTCCAGGACGATCGCGTCGGCCCAGCCGATCCAGTCGTCCTGCCCGTTCTCGACCGCGACTTGGTGGACGTGGGTGAATGAGGCGGCGGCTGCCGCGATCCCGATCGCGAGCATGATCACGATCTGGACCCGGCCTTCGATCCCGGGTCAGGCGTTGCTGGGCAGGGGTGAGAGGTTTCGGTTCAGTGATAGGGCCTCACCTCCTTCGGTGATCGCCGGGCCGTTGCTCGTGAGCGCGCGCAGGACCGTCGCCCTACGGCCCGCGGAGAGCTGTGGCGCGGGGTCGGTGTTAGAGAAGGCCGGTGGGAGAAGACGAGGCGGTGTGAGACCGGCCGGTGTTAGACAACTGGGCGGTGTGAGGATCCGTGGGCGTGGCCGGGTGGCTGGGGTGTGCGGTGCAGGGCACCGCGCGAGGTCGGCAGACATGGGACTCCAGGACGTGGGTGACGGGAGGGCCGTGGGTGCGCACGGCAACGACAAGAAGCCCGCACTCCGCGTCGTGCGGGGTGCGGGCTCACCATGTGGAGCGCACCGTGTCGGCCGGGACGTCGTCCCGCACCGGCACCGGTGCTGTTCGGAATTGCGGGTCGGCTCGCCGACCCTTTCACCTCTAAAAAGGGGTCTCCGGCCCCCGTTCTGGACACCCAACCCGGCATTGTGACGTAGATCACAGAGCCGGGTTGGGTATCCGGTCCGGTTCGGCGGTGCTGCCAAACCAGCCCGTATCCGCCCCCGCAAACGGGCTATTCGTGCAGGTCGCCCGCTCCGTGACGTGCTCTGGGTGGTGGCGGCCAGTGGCAACAATGGCCGGGTGGCAGCGTTCGCCGAGCCCGCGTTCACCAGCTCCGGGCCGATCCTGGACTGGCTCAGCGGGGCGTTCGTCCGCGTGCCGATGATCGTCCCCGCCGGGGAGTTCGGGCCGGGCCTGCCGAGCTGGGACATGCCCGCGCAGTACCTCACCGGGTTCGTGATCGGCCAGGGCTCCGCCGAGCGCAACCAGATCTGGGCCGGGATCGCCGTCCGCGCCCGGCAGCCCGCCACGCGGGCTGCCTACCGGCTCATCGCCGTGCAGGTCGCGCGCCCGGGGCTCCTGAGCTACCGCAACCACATCGGGCCGCGTACTGACTCCGAGAAGGCCGACCTCGACGCCGACCTCGTCCACGGCCTGCTCCGCCGCCCGGTCTCCATCGACACCGGCACCACGAACATCGGCGGGAAACTCATCACCAGCGCCACCGGCTACGCCAAGGGCCGCTGGCGCGCTCACCTCCAGCGCCCACGCCCCGCCCAGCCGCGCGACGACGCCGCGAGCGAGGACCCCGGCAGCCTGCAGACCGTGCTGGACCGGTGGCTCGCGCGCCTCGCGGCCACGGGGAGCCCGCTCGACCCGGCCGACGTGGAGCTGATCGCCGCGACCCGCCTCGACGGGCAGACGATCATCGACGCCGCAGCCCGTCTCGGCCTCCCGCTCGAAGCCGCCTACAAGCGCCGTCAGCGCGCCGAGGCCCGCCTGCGCGCCGTCATCCCGAACAGGCGTGGCCGGACCGCGGAGCGGCGCGCACGCGGCGCCTGAAAGCCGCAGGCGGCACGGGTCCTGCCGGTCAGGGCCGTGGGTGCCACGGCAGGCGAGGCATCGACTCCCACACCGCCTCCAGCGCCGCCTCGTCCCGCGCGGGCAAACCCCGGCCCACGTTCGCCAGCGCCGATACCAGCGCCGCCAGCTCGGCCCCGCTCTCCGGATCCAGGTCCACGCGCACCACCCCGGCGATCCGGTCCGACAAGATCAGCACCGGCCCGCCCGAGCGGGCCACCAGCGACCACTTCGCGCCATGCGCCACGATCACCACACCGGCGGCTCCGGTGCGGGTCTGCACGCTCGCCGACGGCTCCAGGACGCCGGGCAGGGTCAGGTCCCACGCCTGCGCGATCACCTCCGAGACTTCCACATCGTCGCTGATCCGCGCCGGGAACGACTCCACCGAGCCCGTGGCACGCTGCTGCCACACCGCCGCCGGCAGCTCGCCCAGCTCCGCCGCCAGCCGCCCGGCCAGCGTTACGCGTCGCACCGCCACGTCCTTCTCCGGCACCGCCACGCCTGCCTCCTTCGCCATGCCCGTTAGCGTGCCACCCCGCCGCGACACCCGCGCCACCCAAGTTCCCCGGGTTTCCGTGATGGACATCAGAGGGCTGTGCGGCCTCGCCGCAGGGTGTTGTTCCCCCGGTAGAGGAGTATCCCCTTCAGGGATATGTCGGGGTGGCGCCGCCTTCCCCCACATGCCCGCTGACCTGCACTGTTGGGTAGAAACTAGCCTCGATCGCGGTCAGGACCGTACCCGGGGTAAACCCTGGGCAACCGCCCAACCCAACACCCGGCCCCTGCCCTACCCCTGATCATGGCAGCGGGGCCAGCCAGGCGGCCTCTGCTGGCCGCCTCAAACCACCAGGCTCACGTCCGGCGGCGGCGCTGCACGCACGGGAAGTGGATAGGTAGCACGACCAAGCCGCGATGCCCGGTGACAACCCGGCCAGGACAGGAATGCGGGCCGAAGTGTGCTCGGGTGCGAGCGCGTAGCTGGTCGGCCGCGCCTTAAGGGTAGAGCGCCATGACCCCACTCGCCCCGACCGCGACCAGCGCCGAGCGGGTGTCGCAGGCCCTGCCTCGCGACGTCCCGTTCGTGGCGGCGCCGCCGCGCCTCAACGGGACGGCGTCGACCCGCCGTCAGACGGCTGTAATCGTGCGGTGAATACGCGCAGCCGTTCGAGCACGGCGGCGGTATCGGTGAGTAGCTCTGCGAGTGCCTGGACCTCGTCGCTGGACAAGACCACGGCCGCCGCCGCAGTCGGCGACTCGGTGGCCGTGCCGGTCTGGTGCTGGAGTTTGGCCAGCCACGTACCGGTGTAGGTGATCGCCTCGCGGATCTGCTCGGCGGACGCTTCGCCCCGCTGCCGCACACCGATCTGGCGATTGATGCGGGCCTGTACGAGCGGGTAGGTGCCGCCTCCGGCGTGCACGATTCGGGCGACGAGGCTGTTGAGTGTGGCTTTGTCATCGAGGGCCGGCGGGACATCCTCCTGTTCGTCCCAGCCAACGGTGTCGTCGTCGGGCCACGACGCGGCTTCGGATTCCTCACACGCAGGGCAGTAGCCGAACAGGTTCGTGGTCGGTGATTCGCCGCAGGACATGCAGACGTAGCCGTCGCAGCGCGCGCACAGGCTCGATGCGCTGTCGGCCTCACGGCCCTGCGCGTTCTCCTGCGAGATGCACTCGCCGATGCACGGCCGCGGTTCACGTCGAGGTGGCGGTGCAGGGTCCGGGATGCCCGCGGCGCGGCGCTCCTGCCTCTCTTCGTGCCATCGCTGGTCGGCCTCGCTGTTGGCTCGCGAGCGCGCCTCCAGGCAGTTGTGCCGCTCGTCCTCGGTCAGGTGCGTCCAGCAGGCGACGACGCGCGGAAGGTCCGGCCATTCGGCAGGCGGCTGGTTGTAGCCCTGCCACTGCCCAGGCCAGTCCGCGGCGTCGCGACGGCACGGCTTGCCGGTCTTCGCGGTGCGGGTACAAGTCAGCACGTGTCCTCCGGCCGAATCGGGGTCACCAGCGCCCCGGCCACGACGCGTCGGGGCCGCCGTCGCAGCTAGGCTAGGCAGACTCGGCGATGACCTTGCGAAGCTCAGCAAGATTGAGTGGCCGACGTTTCAGAGTGAGCAGCAACTTGTCGGCCTGCCATCGGGTGATGCCCTCGATCTCCACGGACACGTAGCCGCCCTGCACCGGGGAGGCGGTCACGTGGCCCATGGTGTCGACCGGAGCAGCACGGCCACCAGGCAGGAAATTGACCTCCAACTCCAGGTCGTCATCGTCTGTCAGGCCACCGCTGTAGATGCACCTCCACCCGGCGAACTCGTCCCGGCCCGGAAACGGGCTGTCGGGGAACGCGAGGTTGTACTCAGCGACCGACTCGAAACGCTGTGCCATCCAGCTCTCCCCGCCCGTCGTCACCTTCGGCTCCGATCATGCGCAGCGGCCCCAGGTGTCCACATGGTCGCGCCGCGCTCGCGTGAGGTTACTGGCGCCCGGCGCCTTCGCGGGCAGGAACATGAGATCGGCAGTCGGCTCAAATGCGAAGCGGCTCCCTGCCGCTAAACAGGAAGCCGCTCAACCACTCCAGTGCCTCGGCCGGACTAGGGATCGAGAACCAGAGAACCTTCGCTCACTGACCAGGGGCGACGACAGCAAATCCGTCGTGCGCGCCCCGGCGCGCGTAAGCAGCAGTGTGACAGCCCAAGACCGGCGAATTCAAATTTTGGCGGCTGTGTGCCGGATCACAACCGAGGGCCAGTGAGAGGTGTTCTCGCACGTCAACGCCGTGCGCGGGCGCGGGTTGCGCCGGATCCGCCGTTCCGCTAAAGGGCGCTGACCTGGCCTTCCTATTGTCCTGTCGGGTTTGGCGTGGTATCGCGCGCTCGTCCATACTGGCCTCCGCCTCGCCGGTGGACCGCTAACTACCGAGATGGCGATGCTTCGCAGTGCCTCGGCCGGACTACTCGTGAACCAGAAGGAGATCCGTGGCAAAGCCAAACTCGCAGGTGAACTGTGTCCTGCTCCCGTCTGTCGCCCAGACCGCACAGCTCATCGTGGTGTTCCTGTTCGTCGTTGTGCTGACAATCGTCGCCGCTGATCGGGGGATACCCAGCACAGCCGGCCTCGTCGGCGCAGCGACAGCGCTGGCAGCCCGCACCACCATGCGACACCGCTAACAGGCGAGGCAGGGGGCTCCGGCCATCACGGCGGAGCCCCCGAGGCCGACACCCGCTCACCGATGAGGCATCCATTGCCAGGCAGCGGTGACACAATCCGTCCATGCCGCTCGAAGACACCGCAGCCGACGCCTACGCCCGGCTGATCCTGCACGGCGACCAATGGTGGCAGTGGTCACGCACGCAGAGTCCTGGATCTGGCGTCGAGCCGTTCGCCGGAACGCCGGAGGCATTCGCGTTGCACGTGCTTGACCGCTGGACGCAAGCGAGCGCCGGGGACGACACCCTAGACACCGAGAACCTTTGGATCCAGGCAAAGGTCTGGTCCGCGGCCCGCGTGGTGGACAGCGGGCTCGCCACCAGACGGCCCACAGACGCACCATCACCGCACGAGGGTTCCTACGCCGCCTACCTTCACGGGAACAAGATCGCGCCTGACGCCGTGGAGATCCGTACCCCTCTCCAGCTCGACAGGCTGCTGTGGGAGGCGGCCACCACAAAGGCTCACCAACCGTCAGTCACGTAACCACCGCCGCGGACATCGCCGCTGGTAGCGTGCTTAGACGCGGCCCGATCCGCGTTCCGCGCCATCACAATTGCGTCGCAATCCGGGGTTCGGCTTGCCGACCCCGGCGGTGCCGGCGATCGCCGAGATGACCACGGCGCTCGGCTGGGTGTCGTGCTCGTCGCCGAGCAGGGCGTCGAGTCGCCGAAGGTAATCCGCGCGGCCGGTGAATCCCGCCACGTCAGCAGGTACCTGGGCGGGCTTCGGGTCGGCGGGTGCGGGCGCGGCGGATGCGGGCGCGGCGGGGCTGACGGCCACACCGGGCAGTTGGCCACGCACGACCCGCAGGTGCGCCGCCTGCAGTTCCGCGCCGGGTTCGACGCCGAGTTCGTCAGCCAGGCGGTCGCGGAGGTCGACGAAGAGCTGCAACGCCGCGGCCTGCTCTCCGCTGCCGGCCAGCGCCAGCATGAGCCGCGCCGCGGCGCCCTCGTGCAGTGGCTCGTCGGCCACCAGCGCGCGCAACGGCGTCACCGGCTGCGCGCACCGTCCGAGGGCAAGGTTCGCGTCGGCGAAGGCAGACACGGCGGTCGCCCGCCGCTGGCCGATGGCCAGGACGGCGGGATGCGCGCGCACCCGTTCGGCGGCGTCCGCCAGCACCGGCCCGCGCCAGTGTTCCAGGGCCCGCCCCAGCAGGTCCGCCGCCAGCTCCATGTCACCGGCGGCGAGCGCCTCCTCACCAGCGGACGCGAGATCGTCGAAGCCGACCACGTCAAGCTGCTCGCCGTCGAGGTCAAGCCGGTAGCCACTACGGACGAGGCGCACGCTCTGTGCCTCCGCACGTGGCCGCCGCCGAGGTTCCAGGCTCGTCCGCAGCTGTGCGACGTAGCCATGGATCAGGCTCAGGCACGTCCGCGGCGGATCGTCGCCCCAGAGCACATCGACAATCTCCTCGCGCGACACCACCTGGTTCGGTTGCGCAGCGAGGAGGCCGAGCAGGTCCCGCAACATGGTCGACGACATCTCGACCGCGGTGTCGCCTCTCGTCACGGACAGCGGCCCGAGGACGCCGACCCGCAGCCTCTCCACTCCGGATGGTTCCACTCCGGACGGTTCCGACGCGGCGGCGGCGAGCAGCGCGGCGCGGTCCGTTTCGCCAAGGTCCAACGCCGCCGCCAACCCGTGCACCGTCCGCGCGCGCGGACGCTCGACCCGGCCCTGCTCGATGTCGCGCAGCGCCCGCGCGCTCATGCCGGCGCGCGTCGCAAGGTCCTGCTGGGATATCCCTGCCCGCAGCCGGAAAAAGCGCAGCAGCTCTCCCGGCGACGATGCCTGTTCCATGGCCACGACGAAGACCGGCCCCCGATCATGGGTCTCTTGTCGCCACGCACCCGTTCTGCCGCGGGCCATACTGCCGGTTTCTTCCGCCCCGCCGCCAGGCAATGTCCACATCCCGACTGCGCCGCAGGTCATCGCCTCGCGCAGCACCCCCGGATTCGGCGTCCGGGCTCCGGATCCGGTCCAGCCGCCGGCCCAGCGACCCTCCCTAGGTTCTCCGTTGACAGCTCGACCCGGCGTCCTCGCGCTGATCGGGCTCGGACAGATCCAACCCTCGATGGAAGGAGGCGCAATGAACCTCGAAGCTCACGTTGGCCGGAGCACGCGGCGCTTGGCACCGCTATTCCTGATCGTCGCTCTGGCAATTGGCCTGCTCGGCAGCCTCGCCCCGGCGACCGCCGCGGAAGCGGCCACGCCGGCGCAGATCCGGGCGAAGATCGCCAGCCTGGCGAAGAGCCAGATCGGCAAGCGGGAAACCGGCACCAACTACTACCCGATCGCCTACAAGACCCACTCGTACATCATCCGCCCGGCGGCCTGGTGCGGTGTCTTCACGCACTGGGCCTGGTACAAGGGCGGCGCGACCAGGCGCCCCAACATGACCGGCAGCGGCGTGAACCAGGGCCACTGGGCCACGTACTGGCAGAAGTGGGGCAAGAACAACCACCGCTGGAAGCCGATCAGCCAGAAGAAGGTCGCCAAGGGTGACGTGATCGTCTACGGCAACTTCCCGGCGAGCGTCCACGTCGGCGTCGTGGTCGACGTCCGCAACGACTCGCACGGTCGGGCCACCTCGGTCCGCACCGTCGAGGGCAACCGCAGCGACAAGGTGACGGACACCGGGTGGCGCAGCATCACCCGGCTCACCGGCGGCGGCAGCTCGGCGACGGGCTTCGTCTCCCCCGTCTGATCTGGTTGGCGCCAGCGCCCCGTCGGCACCATGCCGGCGGGGCGCTGGCCGCTGCCATATATAAGGCTGGACTAATATAAGTCGTGCCTGTTATGGTGTGGGGGTTAGCCGATGACCGGACCGGATGGAGGAATCGACATGTTCGAGGAAGTCACCAGCCAGATCGGTGCCGTGAACCGCCAGCTCAGTACGGGCTCAAGGGCGGGCAAGGAGACGAAGGTCGTCACGGTCAACCAGACCTATGACGCCGACCTCGCTGACGTATGGGACGCCTGCACGAGTCCCGAGCGCATCCCGCGCTGGTTCCTTCCGGTGAGCGGCGACCTGCGGCTGGGTGGCCGGTACCAGCTCGAGGGCAATGCCGCCGGCGAGATCCTGGAGTGCGAGCCGCCGCGCCGATTCGCCGTGACGTGGGAGTACGGCGGCGACGTGAGCTGGGTCGAAGTCCGGCTGGCCGAGGCACCCGAGGGCCGGACCACGTTGGAACTCGAACATGCCGCGCACGTCGACGCCGAACGCTGGGATGAGTTCGGCCCGGGCGCGGTCGGTGTCGGGTGGGACCTCGGTCTCCTGGGACTGAGGTCCCATCTGTCCAGCGGCGCGTCGGTGGACCCGCAGCAGGCCATCGCATGGCAGAGCTCCCCCGAGGCCAGGGAGTTCATGACTCGAAGCAGCGAGGACTGGTGCCGGGCCAGCATCGAAGGCGGCACAGACGAGGCAGCTGCCAAGGCCGCTGCTGCCCGCACGACGGCGGCGTACACCGGCGCCGAACCGGCGACAAAGCCTGCGACCTGATCGCCGGTCATGCATGCCTTCGACGTTCTCGGCGACCCCGTGCGGCGCCGGATCCTCGAGTTGCTGGCTGACGGCGAGCAGACCTCCGGTGCCGTGGTCACGGCGATCCAGGAGGAGTTCGGCATCTCCCAGCCGGCCGTCTCCCAGCATCTTCGGGTACTCCGGGAGAACGGGTTCGCCACCGTCCGCGCGGACGGTGCTCGCCGCCTGTACGCGGTGGACTCCGCGCCGTTGCAGGAGGTCGACGCGTGGCTGGCGCAGTTCCGCGGATTCTGGACCCAACGCCTCGACGCCCTGTCCACCGAGCTGGCTCGCGGCCGCCGCCGCAGCCTGACCAACCCACCGGAAAGTTGAGCGCCGCCATACGGGAAGAGCGCAGCGCTGACCTAGCGCCTACTTCCCGAGACCTCCGATGTATGTCTTGACGCTCGGGGTCGATCGGTCCTAACTTGTGGGCCAGGTCACCAAAAGGTCTAGGCCACTCGGCCCGCACCGCCTGCTGGCGCGGTTCGACGATGGAGGCTCTTCATGGGTGCACGTCGTCGGAGCGCTGGCGCTGCGGCGCTGGCCGTCCTACTCGCCGTCGCGTTGCCAGCCGTCGGGCTTGACCCCGCCGATCCGGCGGAGGCGGCGGCCGCCACGTCGGTGACGATCGACGGCACGAGCGGCGGTCGGACGTTTGACGGCATCGGCGCGGTCAGCGGCGGCGGCGGGAACACGAGGCTGCTGGTCGACTACCCGGAGCCCTACCGCGGCCAGATTCTCGACTACCTGTTCAAGCCCGGCTACGGAGCCAGCCTGCAGCTGCTCAAGGTAGAGGTCGGGGGCGACACGAACTCCACCGACGGCGCCGAGCCCAGCCACAAGCACACCCGCTCGGACCTCAACTGCGACCGCGGCTACGAGTGGTGGCTGATGGAGCAGGCCAAGGCCCGTAACCCGAACATCCGGCTCGGCGCTCTCGCCTGGGGCGCGCCAGGATGGATCGGCGGCGGCAACTTCTGGTCGCAGGACATGATCGACTACCTGGTGGCGTGGCTGGACTGCGCCAAGTCGCACAACCTGACAATCCACGACATCGGCGGCTGGAACGAGAAGGGCTACGACAAGGCCTGGTTCGTCAAGCTCGACCAGGCGCTGGCGGCGAACCACAGCACGGTCAAGATCGTGGCCGATGACGGGAACAAGGGCTGGCTGGTCGCCGACGACATCGTCACGGACACGGCGTTTGCCAAGGCGGTCGACGTGCTCGGCATCCACTACTCCTGCGGGTACCAAGGCACCGACAAGGGCAAGACCTGCCTCACCACCGCGAACTCCATCAAGAGCGGCAAGCAACTGTGGGCGAGCGAGACCGGTTCGCAGGACCACAACACGGGTGTCTTCGCGATGGCCCGCAGCCACAATCGCGGCTACCTCGACGCGAGGATGACCGGGTACATCAACTGGCCCGTCATCGCCGCCCTCTACCCCAACCTGCCGTGGTCGACCACGGGTCTGCTGGTGGCGAACTCCCCCTGGTCGGGCGCGTACCGCGTCGGCAAGAACACCTGGGGAACCGCGCACACCACCCAGTTCACCGCGCCGGGCTGGCGATACCTCGACTCGGCCAGCGGCTTCTTCGACGGCAACCGCAACAACGGCAGCTACGTCACGCTCAAGTCGCCCAACAACCGCGACTACAGCACGATCATCGAGACGATCGACGCGCCGGCCGCCCAGACCGTCGATTTCGCGGTTACCGGCGGGCTGTCCACCGGCGCCGTGCACGTCTGGGCCACCAACCCGACCTCCAACGACGGCGCGGACCACTTCGTACGGCAGGCCGACGTCAGGCCAGTGGGTGGCCGGTTCTCGATCACCGTGCGCCCGGGGTACCTGTACTCGCTGACCACCACTACCGGGCAGGGGAAGGGCACCGCGGCAGGCCCGGCCGCACACGGCCTGCCGCTGCCGCACGCCGACGCCTTCGAGCGGTACGGCGTCGGCAAGGAGGCGACGTACCTGTCCGACATGGACGGCTCATTCGAGGTCGTCAACTGCGGCGCCGGCCGGAGCGGCAAATGCGTGCGGCAGATGGCGCCGGTGCAGCCGATCGTGTGGCGCAACGGCAAGCGCGACCCGAGCGCGCTCCTCGGCGATGCCGGCTGGACCGACTACACGCTACGCACAGACGTGATGCTGGAGCAGGCCGGCTACGTCGAGCTGCAGGGGCGGGTGGGGACCCAGCGGCACAACCCCGCCAACACCAACGCCTACCGCTTCCGGGTCACCGACGGCGGGAACTGGTCGATCATCAAGAGCGACACCACGCCGACCCACACCACGCTGGCCAGCGGTTCGGCGACGGCCCTGGGCACCGGGAAGTGGCACACGCTCGCCCTCGCCTTCGACGGCGCGACCATCACCGCCAGCATCGACGGCACCAACGTCGGCTCGACCACCGACTCGACTCACCGCACCGGCCAGGTCGGCATCGCGGCGAGCAAGTACATCAACGTCCAGTACGACAACCTGGCCGTCACGCCGATCACCCACGAAGACCTCTCCGGGACCTACCGGATCCTGAACCAGCACAGCGGCCTTGCGCTCGAAGTGGCCGGTGGGTCCGCCGCGAACGGCGGGCTGGTGGACCAGTCGGCGTACTCCGCGGCGAAGCACCAGGAGTGGAAGGTGGTCGCGGCCGGCGGCGGCTTCTACACGCTGGTCAACCTCCACAGCGGCAAGGTGCTCGACGTGCCCAGATCGTCCACGACCAGGGGCACACAGCTACATCAGTGGACCGGCAACGGCGGCGTCAACCAGCAGTGGCGGCTGACGCCGTCCGGCTCCGGGTACACCGTCACCAGTCGCAGCAACGGCCTGATCGCCGACGTCGCCGGCGCATCGACGGCGGACGGTGCGAAGGTCATCCAGTGGTCCGTCACTGGCGGCGACAACCAGCAGTGGCGGCTGGTGAAGGTCCCCTGACGTGCGCTCAGGCGGTGACGACCTGGTCGCCGAGCGCCCTGCTGGCCGCATCGATGTCGTCGACGCAGATCACGGCGAAGAGTTGCTCGTCAGAGACGCGGACGGGGAGGAAGAGGTCCATGTTGATGTTGGCGTTGGCGAGCGTGCGGAACGTGGCCGCGCCGGTGCCGGGGACGTTCTCCATCCGCACGGTGAGCGCCGGACGGTCGGTGAACTCGACGCCGATCCCCTCGAGCACCATTCGCGCCCCTGTTTCGTCCTCGGCGATGAACGCGACCGTGCCGCTGTCGCCGTGCGTCGTTCCGCAGAGGACGAGGTTGATGTCACGCGCTGCCATCGCCTCGCACAGCCGGGCCAGTTCGCCCGGCTGATTCTTGAGTTCCACCGTGAAGGCGCTCATTTCGGGCCTCCCTTCTGCCATGCGGCGTGTCCCGAGACGGCCGCCCAAGGCCGAACGTACTCCGAACCGGTTCACGTGTCGCTGGCACGCGGTGGGGCGGATTGCCGCCCTGGGTGCGCGGGTAGATCAGCCGGCGCAACAGCACCTCGGCGGGGCCGCGCCGCCCGGTCCGCTCCAGCGCGTAGGCGCCGAGCACGGTGACGAGCCAGACGCCTACCGCGAACGCCGCCATGGTGGCGCTGCCAAGCTTGGCGCCCAGCCCGACGCCCCACGCGGCGAGCAGCGGCGCGAAGATCGCCGAGTGGGTGAGGTACGCCGAGAGCGAGCGCTTGCCGACCGCTGCCACCGCGACGACGGGCGCGCTGCGCCGGGTCCCCGCCCGCATCCGGTGCACGAGCAACGCGATCAGCGCCACGTATCCAAGCCCGCCGGCAGATCCGGTGAGCGCGTGGAGGCTGCTCAGCACGCCTTCCTCGGAGACGGCTTCGGGCGGCACGTCGAGGATGCCGACATGAGCCAGCGCGCTGGGCAGGCCGCCCAGCCAGCCGACGGCGATCCCGACGGCGGCGGTCCACCGGAGGAGGCTCAGGTGCCGGTGCGGCTCCTCCAGGATGCGGTGACGCGCAGCCCAGAACCCGAGCAGGATCTCCGGGCGGGTCAGCCCGAACGTGGCAGCGATCCCTACGAGCCACAGCCACGTAGTCAGCCGGGTACCGGCGGCGGCCAGCGGGTTCTCTTCACCTGACGCGTACACCACTGTGGTCGGATCGCCGTCCGCGGCACCGAACTGCGTGAGGTCACCGGTGGCGATCGCCCACAGCGCAGGCGCCGTCGTCAGCAGGGTGAAGCCTACGGCGACGCCGCTCCAGATCAGCAGTGTGCGGGTGCGCCTCCGCAGGAACAGCCAGCCGAGCACCAGGCTCATGATCCCGTAGTAGCCGACGATGTCACCGGCGAGCAGCAGCGCGGCGTGCACGAAGCCGAACACGATCAGCCAGAGGCTGCGCCGCCGCAGCAGGGCCACCGCGGCCCGCTCCGGCGTGCCGGCCGCGGTCTGGCGCTGGTAGAGCTGCATCATCCCGTAGCCGAACAGGAACGCGAACAGCGGATAGATCCGCAGGTCGAGCATGGTGATCATGAGGAACTGGACCACCCGGTCGGCCGCCGACCCGTCGACCGGATGCCACCCCGATGCGCCGTGTCTGGCCGCCCACAGGTGGAACGCGGTGTTGGACATCGCGATCAGCAGCAGCATCAGCCCACGGGCAAGATCGGGCGCGAGCACTCGTTCCTCGGGCAGCACCGCGCCCCGCGCCAGCGGCGATGAAGTAGGCATGCGCTGACGCTACGAACGGCGCCCGCCGCAGCGCATCGCTCGTCGGAATCGGAAGTGGATCGGTGGACCGAAGTCGCCAACCCGGGAACGAACGTGTGGGGCCGACGCGACTTCGGTAGGGGTCAGGGCGGAACGACCTGTCCGGCTGCCCACAGCGGCACGGTCAGATCGCGTCCCACGGAACGGTGTCGTAGGCGTCCGTCAACGTCGCGAGCAACTCCGGCCGTACCGGGAACCGGACGTCGTCGACCTGACTGACCAGCGCGATGCCCTGGGAGTTGGAGACGAACGCCGCGTCGAATCCCGCCAGGTCGGCGAGGCGTACCGGAGCCCGCCGCGTCGGCACACCGCGCGCGGCGAGCTGCCGTTCGAGCAGCTGCATCGTGATCCCGTGCAGCTGCGGCGCATCCGGCCAGACGATCGCCGGTCCGTCGAAGAAGCCGATGTTGGTGATCGCCCCTTCGGACACAACTCCGTCCGGGCCGGTGAGCAGCGCATCGTCGAACCCGTCACGCTGCGCCACCCGCCCGAAATGCGCCTGCCCGAACCCACCGATGTGCTTCACGTGCGCGACGGGGCGCTCGTAGTAGACGGACTTCAGACGTTGCGGCCCCGCCGGACCCTGCGCCGGCGGCCGCACCGCCACCAGGATCGACGGCTCGGCGCCGAGCCCGAACACGTAGACCCGCACGGACGCGTGCCGGTGGTCGTCGCCGAGAGCGTGCCGGATGTGGGCACGCACGCGATCGGCGTCCAGCACGGCGTCGAACAACTCGATGGTCGCCGCGGCCAGCCGCCGGAGATGGAGGTCAAGGCCCCGGGTCGCCCGGTCACGTACCTGCATGGCGGTGAAGTGGCCGTAGTTCGATGCCGACAGGGCCCACAGGTCATCGACGGTGGCGGCGCTGCCGTCGATCTCGATGCGCGGCTGGTCGTTCAGCGGTGCTCCTCGGGTTCGGATCCTCTGCTCAGCATGCCTCGCCGCCCCGCCCGACCGCAGCGTGCCCGCCGAGGATCGCTCCGGCGGGCAGGATGGGCACGTGAGCTTCGGTGCGACACCGCAGCGGACCGGCCTTGGTCCGCTCGGCGGGCTGAGCCCGCGACGTCGCGCACTGCTGGCCGGGGTCGCGGCTCTGGTCGTCGCGGTCGCCGCCGTCGGGGTGTGGCGTGCCGTCGCGGACGTCGGCGAGGCAGCACGGCCCGTGCCGCCGCAGGACCGGCCCGGTCCGGTGCTGCTGGTCCCGGGCTACGGCGGCGCGACCGAGTCGCTGCACGGGCTCGCCAACCGGATCTCCGCCACCGGCCGGCGGGCCACCGTGGTCGAGCTGCCGGGCGGCGCGACCGGCGACCTCCGCGCGCAGGCCGACACCCTGGAGACCTACGTGGACGACGCGCTGCGCGGCGGCGCCGCCTCGGTGGACGTCATCGGCTACTCGGCGGGCGGTGTGGTCGCCCGTGCCTGGGTCGAGGATCACGACGGCGCCCGGAAGGCCCGGCGCGTGGTCACACTCGGCTCGCCGCACCACGGCACCGACCTGGCGGCGGTCGGCGCGGCGTTCCCGGGTGCCTGCCCGACCGCGTGCCAGCAACTCATGCCGGACAGCTCGTTCCTGGACGGCCTTCCTGAGCCGGTTCCGGCACCGCCACGGTGGCTGGCACTGTGGACGGTCCAGGACGAGACCGTCACCCCACCCGAGTCAGCGCGCCTTGACGGAGCGGTCAATGTGGCGCTCCAGTCGGTCTGCCCGGGTGCGCAGGTGACTCACGGGCAGCTGCCCAGCGACGAGATCGTCATCCGGATCGTCCTCGATGCGCTCGGCACCGGCCCGGTGACCGCCCCGGACCGGCGTGTCTGTGCTACGTCTTGACGTCCTTGGTGGCGAAGTTGGCCCACGCCAGGCCGAGGAAAACCACCACGTAGACGCCCTGGATCGCGAGGCCCCGTTCGATGTCGCGCCACAGGATCGGGTCGCGGAAGAAGTCGATCCAGGCGAACCAGTACCGCGTCGGCAGGTACGGCCGGACGCCGCCGGACGCGTCCAGCGTCACCAGCACCTGGCTGGCGACCAGCGCCGCCAGGGCGCCCAGGGTCGCGCCGAGCGAGGAGTCGGTGACCGTCGAGAGGAACAGCGCGATCGACCCGACCCCGAGCATCGAGACGCCGACGTAGAGGACGGTCGCAACCAGCCGGAGGACCAGCTCGGTCCTGGTCAGGCTCGCGCCCGAGACCGACGTCACCGCGCCGGGTGCGGCGCTGAAGAGCGTGGTGCCCAACGCGTAGGCGCTGACCGCGACCGCCACCACCGCGATCAGCATGAACACCACCATCGCGACGAGCTTCGCGACCAGCAACCGGGTCCGCCCTACGGGTCGGATCAGCAGGTAACGCAACATGCCGCTGGCGGCCTCCCCGGCGATCGCGTCGCCGGCCACCACAGCCACCGCTACCGGCAGGAACACCGGCAGCACGATCGCCAGCGCGGCAGCCGGGAACAGCGCGCCGTTGGCCAGCACGGCGGAGAGAAACACCGGCTCCTCCCCCGGCCCTGGCCCGACATCGGTGACCGCCAGGAACACCGCCACCAGCGCCGGCAGGGCGCAGAGCAGGGCGACGCTGACCCAGGTACGCGGCCGGCGCAGCAGCTTGACCACCTCGACGACGATCACGGCCGATCCCTTGTCGACGGCGCGTCGACCCGGTCCGATCCGGACGATATCGTCGCCAGCACGATTTCCTCCAAGCTCCGCCGCTCCGGACCGATCTCGGCGATGCGCAGCCCGGCGGCGACCAGCTCGGCGTTGAGCTGCGCCGCGTCGGCGTGGCGGACCAGCAGCCGGTCCTCGGTCCGGCCCTCGATCCGGCCGTCCAGCAGCGCCGCGGCCCGGACCGCGTCCGGGGTACGCACCACCACCCGGCCGGTCGACGCCCGGAGCACGGCGAGGTCCTCCTGCAGCACCAGCCGGCCCTGGTCGACGACGCCGATCCTGGTGCAGAGCTGCTCCACCTCCGCGAGCAGGTGGCTGGAGAGGAAGATCGTGGCGCCCGCGCGGTTCAGGTCGTGCAGCAGGTCCCGCACCTCGCGAATGCCCTGCGGATCCAGGCCGTTCGTCGGCTCGTCGAGCACCAGCAGCCGGGGCGTGCGCAGCAGCGCGGCCGCCAGCCCGAGCCGCTGCCGCATGCCGAGCGAGTACGCCTTGACGGGACGGTTGTCGATGCCGGCCAGCCCGACCCGGTCGAGCGCCTCGGCGATCCTGGCCCGCCGGGTCCGCCGGACGCCGCCGGGTCCGGCCGCGTCGAGGAGCTTCAGGTTTTCCCGTCCGGACAGGTGGTTGTACGCGGCCGGCCCCTCCACCAATCCGCCGACCTGCGGCAGCACCTCGCGTAGCCGCTTGGGCACCGGCCGACCCAGCAGCTCGATCTCGCCGCTCGTGGCGTAGACCAGCCCCAGCAGCAACCTGAGCAACGTCGTCTTGCCCGCGCCGTTCGGCCCGATCAGCCCGTACCGGTCACCCTCGCCGACCCGCAGGCCCACCTCGTCGACCGCGAGCACCGCGCCGTACCGCTTGGTCAGGCCCTCGGTGGTGATCATGGCCGGTGGGCGAGCAACTCGGCGGCGGCCTGCCGCAGCACGTCCGGGCTGACGAACCCGGCGAGCAGGAAGGTGCGCCGGATCAGGCGGTTCCCTCCCGACCTCACCACCAGCGTCGACAGCAGCGCGGCGCGGATCTCGAACGCCTCCCCTTGACCGAAGTCGACCGGCGCTCCCCCGGCCGCCTCGATGGCGCGCAGGGTGCGGGAGCCCATCCGGCCGGGCAACCGCACGGCCACGAAGGTGGCCCAGCCATCGCCGTACGCGCCGGCGCCGGAGAGGCTGCTCGGGGTGACCAGGCGGGACAGACCGGCCAGGGTCGGCGGCAGAATGGTTGGCGAGATCCGGTCGATGGCGAGCGCCGAGTCCAGTTCGGTCGTGATGGAACCGGCGGACGTCGGCAGCGGCGGGGTGAGGACGGCCGGATCCGGTGACCCCAATCGCAGATCCAGGAAGCGGGACGTGAACACGGCGTCGCGCTGGCCCCGTCCGGCGAGCTCGACCCGCAGCGGTAGCCCGGTGTCCGGGTCAGCCCACACGTCCACCCGGCCGACCGTGGTGGCCGGGTCAGCGGGGGTCAGCCGCAGGCCGGCGGCTGCCCGGCCGGCGATCCGCCGGGATCCGACGCTGGTCACCACGTCGTCCGCGGCGGCCCGGCGCAGCAGCCGGCGCGCCAGCTCCGGCGGGGTGACGTCGGCAGCCCACGGCAGGCGCGCGGGCAGGTTGCCGATGAGGTGCGTGATCTGGTTGCGCTCGAAGTCCCAGATGTAGACGCCGTCCGCGGTCTGGTAGACGTCCCGCTCGCCGGTCGCCTCGACGGTCGCCACCCGCCACGAGCGTGGCGAGGCGTACCAGGCACGAATCCGGCTGTCACCGCCGAGCAGCGTGCCGACGTCGCCGAGGTCGGGCAGGTCCGGCAGACCGACGCTGCCGCTGCTCTCCGCGTATCCCTGGTACGGCTGGTCGGCGGAGGCGAGGATCCGGGTCCGCAGCAGTCCCGCGTCGGCCTCCGCCCGCGGCGCCGGCAGGGCGCTGACCAAGGCCGGGATCAGGCAGAGAGCGCAGACGCCGCCGAGGACGAGCGCCCAGCGGCGCCGGGCGCTCCGGCGGACCACGCTCACGTGTCCCACGGTAGGCCTCGACACGGCCCGCCGACCCGTCGCTGCGCTGGCAGTATCTACGGCGCCGGCTCACTTCGGAGAGTAGAGCCAGGGTTGCTCAAGGTCGTAGAACCTGGGCGGCTCGGCGTTGAGCGAATCCATCTCATCCATCTGTGTCTTGAGTTCCGGTGGCACCTCCTTGCGTTCGCCCTCACGCGCCGCCGGTTCGGAGGT
>Ga0210378_10000160_pt1 | contig 31742 bp, 19 predicted proteins | sample PLM1_60_b1redo_FD_155465 | JGI IMG/M metagenome (GOLD analysis project Ga0210378, IMG submission 155465) | Groundwater sediment microbial communities from an aquifer in East River, Colorado, USA - PLM1_60_b1 redo | ecosystem: Environmental > Terrestrial > Soil > Riparian zone | place: USA: East... | reverse complement strand
GGCGGCCAAACGTTGCTTGTAGGCGTCGGCGCCCGCCGTCTTCAAATAAGTGTCCGGATCCTCCCCGGCCGGCAGCTCCACGACCTGCACGGCGAGGCCCTCTTCGACGAGCGCCTCGGCGCTCCGGCGCGAGGCCTTCTGGCCGGCCTCGTCCTGGTCGAAGTTCATCACGACGTTCTCGGTGAACCGCCGCAGCAGGCGCGCGTGGTTCGGGGTGAGCGCGGTGCCGCACGTCGCCGCCACCTCGGTGACCCCCGACTCGATGGCGCGGGCCACGTCGAGATACCCCTCCATGAGCACGATGCGGCCCTCGCGGCGGACGGCGTCCTTGGCCCAGCTCAGCCCATAGAGCGTGCGTCCCTTCTGGTAGACCGGCGTCTCTGGCGAGTTCAGGTACTTGGGCTCGCTTCCATCCAGCGCGCGCGCCCCGAAGGCCACCACCTTGCCGCCCTCGTTCAGGATGGGAAAGATGGCCCGGTTGCGGAAGCGGTCGTAGTGCCCGCTTTTGTCCTGGCGCTCGAGGATGAGCCCCGCCGAAAGCATCAAAGCCGGGGAGAACTTGTTCCGTAGCGTGCCGAGCAGGTCGTCCCACGAATCGGGCGACGCCCCGGCCCGGATCCTCTCCAACGTCTCCTTCTTGAAGCCGCGGCCGGTCAGGTATTCCCGCGCCCGCGTCCCCGGCGCCGTCCAGAAGCAATGCTCGAAGTGCAGTGCCGTCGCTTCGAGCAGCCCCAGCATCTCTTCGCGCTGCTTGCGGTCGGGGCCGCCGTCGAACCGATTCTCGGGGACGGTCACGCCGAACCGGCGCGCGACGAGCTCGATGGCCTCGGGGAATGCGACCCGCTCGTGGAGCATGGCGAACTTGAAGACGTCGCCGCCCTCGCCGCAGCCGAAGCAGTGGAAGAGAGGCGGCTCGGAGCGCACGTTGAACGACGGCGTCTTCTCCTGGTGGAACGGGCACAGTCCCTTCCACGAGGCGCCGGTCTTCCTCAGCGACACGTGGTCGGAGATGTAGCGGACGATGTCCGCCGTCCGCCTGACCTCCTCCACGAAGCTGTCGGGAAACGCCAACCCCTACTCCTTCAGCTCGACGACGGTGACGCCGCCGCGGCCCTCGGCTCCCAGACGGACCGTGGCCACGTGCGGGTGCCCTTCTAGAAAAACGGCGACGGCCTTCCTCAGCTTCCCTTCGCCGAAGCCGTGGATGACCCGCACCTCGTGGCGGTCGGCCAGGAGAGCGTCGTCGAGCGCCTTGTCCACGCGCGGCAGCGCCTCGTCGACGGTGAGGCCGACCAGGTTTACTTCGGAGGCGCTCGCGCCCGCCGCGCGGCTCGGCGCGCGGGTCGAGACCGCCACCGCGCCACGCGACGGCGCGGTCCCGGCGATGCCGATCAGCTCCACGAGCGGGACGCGGAGACGCTTGCCGCCGACGGCCAGCTCCGCCTCGTCGCCCTGCAGGCTCATCACCTGACCCACGACACTCAGGTCGCGCACGCGCGCGCGGCTCCCGACGGCGATCGCGGCCGCGGGCGGCTCGGGCTCGGGCGCCAGCCCCAGCGCGGGAGCGTCGAGCGCCTCCACCTGCGCGGCGCGGATGTCGGCCAGCGCTTCGGTGCGCGCCTTGCTCCCCGCGGCCACGGCCGCCTTGCGGCTCGTTTCTACCTTCTGCACGGCCTTCTGGATGGCGTCGGCGGCGCGCCGGGCCGCCTCCTCGCCGCGCTTCAGCAGCTCTCGGCGGAAGGCCTCCAGCTCGGTGCGCTTGCGCCGCTCGGCCTCGGCCTCGGCGGCCTGCAGCGCGGCGCGCGCGCCTTCCACTTCTTGCCGCTCCGCCTCGATGCGCCCCTCTTCCTGCCGGAGCCTGTCCTCGCCCTCCTCGAGCTTCTTGAGCAGCGCCTCGGCCTGCGCCTCCTTGCGGTCGAGGCGGCTGCGCGCGTCCTTCACGACGGGCGCCGGCAGCCCGAGGCGCTCGGCCATCTCGAGGGCCAGGCTGCGTCCCGCGGTCCCGAGCGCGAGCCGGTACGTCGGCTCATAGGTCTGCGGGTCGTAGCCGAACGAGGCGCACGCGACGCCGGGGGTCGCCTGCGCGTAGGCCTTCATCAGCCCGTGGTGGGTGGTGGCCACGACGGTCGCCCCGCGCTCGCGGAAGTGATCCACGATGGCCACGCCCAGCGCGCCTCCCTCCGTGGGATCGGTGCCCGCGCCCACCTCGTCGAGGAGGACGAGCGCCGGCCGGTCGAGGTCGCGCGTCATCTCCACTATGGACGCCAGGTGCGCGGAAAAGGTCGACAGGTCGGCGGCGATCGACTGCTCGTCGCCGATGTCGGCGTAGATCCGCCGGAACACCGGGAGCCGGCTCCCGGGGGCGGCGGGGATGTGCAGGCCACACTGCGCCATCAGGCTCAGAAGACCTACGGTCTTGAGGGCCACCGTCTTCCCGCCCGTGTTGGGGCCGCTGATGACGAGCACACTGTCGTCCCCCCCGACGCGCAGGCTCACCGGCACCGGCTCACGGCTGGACCGGCGCGCGATCCCCAGCCGCTCGCTCAGGGCCGGCATGAGGAGCGGATGCCGCGCGTCTTTGAGATCAAGCAGGGGGGCGCTGCGTCGCGCCCCCCCGGACCCCCCCGCGGTCGCGTCGGGAGTGAATCCCGCCGCTCCCGCAGCTGTTGCCTCCGGCTCATCGTTTGAAATCTCCGGCGGGGTGGCCCCCATGTCCTTGGCGGCGAGCGCCATGGCCTGGACGGCGTCCAGCTCGCCGAGGATCTCGGCCGCGCGCGCCAGCTCCTCGGCGCGCTCGCCGACGCGCCCCGTCAGCTCGCGGAGGATCCGCACCACCTCCTGCCGCTCCTCGTCCTGGAGCGACACGATGTCGTTGTTCAGCTCCACCGCCGGCATCGGCTCCACGAACAGGCTCGCCCCCGAGCCCGAGCTGCCGTGGATGATCCCGGGGATCGCGCTGCGCTGGTCCGCCTTCAGCAGCAGCACGTAGCGGTCGTTGCGCGTCGTGATGAGCTTGTCCTGCAGGGCCCGCTCGGCGTCCTTGCCCTTGAGGAACGACTCCATCACCGACTGCAGCTGCGCCTTGAGCCGCGTCAGTGCCCGCCGCGTCTCGGCCAGCTTCGGGGACGCGTCGTCGGCCACCTCGCCCGACGGCAGGACGGCGCGACGGATGGCGGCGGCGAGCGCCGTGGCGTCGGCCACCCGCGACGCACGCCCGGCGAGCCCCGGCGCCTCCTCGACCCGCGCCACCCGCGAGGCAATCTCCGTCCCGCCCTCGATGAACGAGGCGACGTCGGCCAGCTCCCGCGGCTCGAGGTGCATCCCTTCGACCCGCGCGGTCGGGAGAAGCTCCAGGACGTCGGGGAGGTCGTGGTAGGGCTGCCGTCCGATGCGCCGGAGGAGGGCGACCCCCTCGCTCGTCCGGCCCACGGCCTCGCGGACGGGGCCGGGCTCGGTGAGCGGGCGGAGGCCCTCGATTTGGGCGCGGCCCGGCGCCGAGCCAGCGTGGCTCAGGACGAGCGCACGGATTGTTCCAAACTCCAGTATTCGGAAAGTATTACCGTTCACAGCCGCAAGTATCTGCCGCTCTTACGTTTGAGGGCTTTGAAGTCAATCGCAGGGGCCCTGCCCATCCGCTCCGTCCCCCCGCCTAACGATCCCCCCGCCGGAGCAAGGACAGGACTGAGTACAAGATGAGAAGAATCAACGGTTTTGTCAAGTTCCAGGGTGTGGAAAACCGCCGGGCGGGGGTCCGATTACGGCTTGGCGGGAGTGGCGGTCTCGGTTTCGGGCTGCGCCGCCGGGGTCACGGAGCTGCGGAGTATGGCGCAGGCCATGTAGCCGGCGCCGAAGCCGTTGTCGATGTTGACGACCGCGACCCCCGACGCGCACGAGTTCAGCATGGCGAGCAGCGCGGCCAGCCCCTGGAACGAGGCGCCGTAGCCGACGCTGGTCGGCACCGCGATGACGGGGGCCTCGACGAGGCCGCCGACGACCGAAGGCAGCGCCCCCTCCATCCCGGCGGCCACCACGACCACGCGGGCGCGGCGGATCGCTTCCGCCCGGTCGAGCAACCGGTGAAGGCCGGCCACCCCCACGTCGTAGATCCGGTCCACCTCCGCCCCGTGGAACTCCGCGGTGACGGCCGCTTCCTCGGCCACCGGCACGTCGGAGGTGCCGGCGCAGACGACCGCCACCCGGCCGGGCAGGGGCGGCGGCGGCGCGCTCACGATGCTGACGCAGCGGGCGGCTTCGTGCCAGCGCGCCGAGGCGTGCCGTGCAGCGAGAAGAGCGTGGACCTCGGGGGTGCTGCGGGTGATGAGGAGGTTCTGGCCGCGGCCGGCGATCTTCTCGGCAATCGCGAGGATCTGTTCGGGGCTCTTGCCGGCGCCGAAGACCACCTCGGGGAAGCCGCGGCGCAGCGCGCGGTGATGATCCACCTTGGCGAACCCCAGGTCCTCGTACGGAAGGCTCTTGAGGCGCTCGGCGGCCTGCTCGGGGCTCACGCGCCCGTCGCGGACGGCCTTCAGCAGCGCGTTGACGTCGCGGGGATCCATGTCCGAGCAAAAGGAAGGCCCCCGTTGACGAAGGGGCAACCTATGAAAGATTATAGGGTTTGTACCCTCGTGGCACTACCTGCGCCCGGTGTTGGCGGGACTGGCGAGCGGCATTGGCGCTCGACGGCCGCGGGTTCCCAAAGGTTCTAGAGAGAGTCGAGGGGGGCGGCGTCCGGCCTCGGCGTGGCCGAGGGTGGGCTTTTTGCAGGCGTGACAGCGGAGGAGGCGGACCAGACGAGAAAATGAACCCACTCGAAGCGGCGGTCCTTGGCCTCTACTTCCTGACCCTGGTGATCCTCGCGGTATTTGGCCTGCACCGCTACATCATGGTCTACCTCTACTTCCGCAACGAGTCGCGGCGGGCCCGGCCCGCGCCGCTCCCCGCGCGGCTGCCCCGCATCAGCGTCCAGCTCCCGCTTTACAACGAGATGTACGTCGTCGACCGGCTGGTGGACTCGGTGACCCGAATCCGGTACCCGAAGGAGCTGCTGGAGATCCAGGTCCTGGACGACTCCACCGACGAGACGTGCGCGATCGCCCAGGCCGCCGTGGAGCGCTACTGGGCCGCCGGCTACGACATCCACTATATCCACCGCGAAGAGCGGTTCGGCTTCAAGGCCGGGGCCCTCGACGCCGGGCTGAGGACCGCCACCGGAGAGTTCGTCCTCATCTTCGACGCCGACTTCGTGGCTCCGCCCGAGATCCTGGAGACGACCCTCGGCCAGTTCTCGGATCCGAGCGTGGGCATGGTCCAGGTGCGCTGGGGCCACATCAACCGCGACTACTCGTTGCTCACCCAGGTCCAGTCGGTGCTGCTCGACGGCCACTTCATCCTCGAGCACGGCGGACGCAACCGCTCGGGCCGCTTCTTCAACTTCAACGGCACCGCCGGGGTGTGGCGCCGCGCGGCGATCACGGACGCCGGCGGCTGGCAGCACGATACGCTGACCGAGGACCTCGACCTGTCATACCGGGCCCAGATGAAGGGCTGGCGCTTCGTGTTCATGCAGGACGTGATCTCTCCGGCCGAGATCCCGGTGGAGATGAACGCCTTCAAGAGCCAGCAGCACCGGTGGGCGAAGGGCTCCATCCAGGTGTGCCGCAAGCTGCTGCCCCGCATCCTGGCCTCGGACCTGCCCTTGCGGATCAAGGTCGAGGCCACGTTCCACCTCACCGCGAACTTCGCCTACCCGCTGATGATCCTCCTCTCGCTGCTGATGTTCCCGGCCATGGTCATCCGCTACAACATGGGCTGGTACGAGATGATGGTGGTGGACGTGCCGCTCTTCATCGGGGCGACGCTCAGCGTGTGCTCGTTCTACCTGATGAGCCAGCGCGAGGTCTTCGGCGAGGAGTGGCGCTCGCGCATCAAGTACCTGCCGGCGGTGCTCGCGGTGGGCATCGGCCTCTCCGTCAACAACGCCAAGGCGGTGCTGGAGGCGCTCTTCGGCCACGAGTCCGAGTTCACGCGCACGCCGAAGTACCGCGTCGAGGGTGCGGGGGACGACTGGAAGCTGAAGCGCTACCGGGGCGCGGTGAGCTTCGTGCCGTTCGTGGAGCTGACGCTCGGCGCCTACTTCAGCCTCATGGCCTTCTACGCGGCCAGCAACGGCATACTCGGCACGCTTCCGTTCATCCTCCTGTTCCAGGCCGGCTTCCTGTACGCGGCCACGATGTCGCTCTTCCAGGGATTCGGGAAGCTCGACCTCGTGCGGGAGCAAGAGGCCTAGCTGGACCTTGGCGGCAAGGACGTCCTGATCCTGGGCGGGTACGGCCTGGTCGGTCAGGCCGTCGCCCGGCGGTTGCTGCGTGAGTTCCCGCGCCGCCTGATCCTGCTCTCCCTCAAGCGCGAAGAGGCCGAGGAGGCCGTGGCCGCTCTCGCTCCCGAAGCGGGGGCCGTGGAGCTGGAGCCGGCGTGGGGTGACGTGTTCGCCTTCGCCTCGATCAAGGACCGCCCGCGCCGGGAGGCCTACGCCGACCCCGGGGTGCGCGCCCGCGTGATCGAGAGCCTGGTGGAGCCGCTCTCCGAAGCGGCGGTCGCGGAGTACTTCCTCTACCAGCTCGTCACCGCCAAGCGCCCCGACGTCATCGTGGACTCGGTCAACACCGCCACCGGCATCGCCTACCAGGACATCTACAAGACGGGCCGCCTCGCCTACCAGGCCCTGCGCGACGGCACAGACCTGCGCGAGAGCCTGGAGACGATGCTGCTCACCGACTACGTGCCCCAGCTCATCCGCCACGTCCAGGTGCTCTACCTGGCGATGGTGACGGCGGGCACCGGCGCCTACGTCAAGATCGGGACCTCGGGCACGGGCGGCATGGGCCTCAACATCCCGTACACGCACTCCGAGGAGAAGCCCTCGCGGGTGCTCCTCTCCAAGAGCGCGCTCGCCGGAGCGCACACGCTGCTGCTCTTCCTCATGGCCCGAACTCCCGGCGGCCCCATCACGAAGGAGATCAAGCCCGCGGCGGCCATCGCGTGGAAGCGGATCGGCTTCGGCGAGATCCTGCGCCAGGGCCGTCCCGTCGCGCTGTACGATCCCGGCGAGCCCGAGGCGATTGTCCCTGGCGCCCGGCTCCGTCCCTTGGATCCCTCGCGCGCCCGGCCGACCGGCGAGACGCTGAAGAGCGTCTTCATCGACACGGGGGAGAACGGGATCTTCTCGCTCGAGGAGTTCAGCGCCATCACCACCGGGGAGTCGATGGAGTTCATCACGCCGGAGGAGATCGCCGACGTGGTCGCGCGCGAGATCATGGGGGGCAACACGGGGCACGACGTGATCAACGCGCTCGACAACGCGGTCATGGGGCCGACGTACCGGGCCGGGCTCATGCGCCACTGGGTCCTGGAGAAGCTGCGGACCCTCGAGAAGCAGCATGGGGTCGACAGCGTGGCCTTCGAGAACCTGGGCCCGCCGCGGCTGTCGAAGCTGCTCCACGAGGCGGACCTGCTCCGGCGCACCTACGCCACCATGGAGGGCGTGCGCACCGCCGAGCCCGCGGAGATGTCGCGCCGGCTGGCGGAGGACGTGTCCGCCGACGCCACCCGGCGGCGGGAGATCGTCTCCATCGGGATCCCGATCCTGCTCCCGGACGGGCGACTGCTGCGGGGGCCCGAGCTGAAGATCCCGACCGTGGTCGCCGGGACCGAGAGCTACGAGGTCAGCGCCGAGCGCATCGAGACCTGGGCGTGGGCGGGCTGGGTGGACCTGCGCGAAGCCAACATGGCGCGATGGAAGGACCGCTTCGCGCGCATCCAGGCCGAGATGGACGCGATCCCGCCCCGCGACACGTCGTCGCGCTTCCTCCGCGACCGCCAGTTCTGGGGAGAAGAGGGGTTCATCCAGCCCGGCAAGGTGGTGGGGTGGATCTTCGCCACCGAGGAGCAGGGCGCGCGGATGAAGTGATGGGGCCGCCGCCCGACGTCGCCCGCGCCGCCGTGAAGCGGGTCCTGTGGACGACGCTCGTCCTGAACCTGCTGGTGAGCGCGGCCAAGATCGCGGTGGGCACGGTGTCGGGCAGCATGTCGATGGTGGCCGACGGCTACCACAGCCTCGTCGACGGCATCAACAACGTCGTCGGGATCGTCGTGGCCAGCTTCGCCTACGCCCCGCCCGACGCGGGCCATCCCTACGGACACCGGAAGTTCGAGACGGCGGCGACGGTGCTCATCGGGCTGGCGCTCCTGAGCGTGGCGTACCACGTCGTCTCCGAGGCGCTCTCCAGCGTCTCGAGCGCGCGCCTGCCCGCGGTGGGGCGGCTCAACTGGGTCGTCATGGGCCTGACCCTGGCCGTCAACCTGCTCGTGGCCTGGTACGAGGCCCGCGAAGGCCGCCGGCTCGGCAGCGCGTACCTCCTCGCCGACGCCGCCCACACGCGCTCCGACATCTACGTCACCCTCGGCGTCGTCGCTTCGTTCGCGGGCGCGCGCGCCGGGCTGCCCTGGGTGGACGGCATCGTGGCCGTGGGCATCGCCGCTTTCATCGCGGTGATGGGCGTGCAGATCCTGGTCGGCTCCTTCCACACGCTCACCGACCGCGCGGTCATCCCCCCCGAGAGGCTGGGAACGCTGTGCCTCGCGGTCCCCGGTGTCGAGAGCTTCCGCGACATTCGGACCCGCGGTGGTCCGGGCGCCGTCTACGTCGACCTGGTGGCCTTCGTGGACGGCACGCTGTCGCTACGGGAGGCGCACGACGTGGCCGACGCGATCGAGGCCGCGCTCATGCAGCGCCATCCGGAGATCGTCGACGTGGTGGTCCACCTGGAGCCGGTGGAGCGCTAGTTTTCGTCGCGAAACCAAGATCCGCCGCGACGAAAACTAATATATGGTTTCATCGAAACCATGGTTTCTGGCGGCGCGAATGCGCCGCTTTAGTTTCTGTCGCGTCCGATCCGGCGTTCCGCGACAGAAACTAGCGCTTCTCGCCCCCGCAGTCCTCGCAAGGGCAGAGCCCGCGCAGGGTGCGGAAGCTGTAGATGCCGGTGCTGTGGCCGTCGGCCCAGGTCGGCGCCAGCGCGTAGTTGCCCACGGGCTCGAGGTGGACGAGCTCCTGCCCGGTGAGGTCGAGGTAGCGGGCGGCCGGCGCATGGCCCTGGCAGGACGCGCAGGGGCACCAGCTCCGCAGGTAGTCGAGCGGATACGTGGACACGTGGCCGTCGTCCCACGACACCACGAGCCGCCGGGCGCCTTTTTCGTGTCGGACTTCGATGGGTTCGGGGTAAGGGGGGACAGCCGTCACGGCAGGTCGAAGGCGACGTCGTGCGTCTTCGCCCCGCCGCCGACCTGGTCACGGATGGTGAGGCGGACGGTGTAGCGGCCGGGCACGCTGTCCCCGGCCAGCGTCAGCTTGGTCGTGAAGTTGGCGATCGCCCCCTCCTCCATCGAGGTGGCGCTGCGGAGACGCTCCACCTCCTTCTGCTGGAGGCCCGGCACCGGCTCTCCGGAGGGGCCGATCGTGTCCACGTCCTCGACGAGGTCCATGACGTAGGCGTTGCCCTCGGGACGAACCTTGAAGCCACCGACCTGGGTCTTGATCGTCACCGCCGTCCCCTCGCCGACCCTGGCCTTCTCGACACCGGTCGTCTCCAGGCGGAGCCCGCCGCCGCCACCGCCTCCTCCTCGTCCACCGGCAGCGGTGGTTTCAGCGCCGCTGTCACCACTGATGTCGATGTTGGAGATCTTCCACGTCCCGCCCTCCTTCACCAGCTCGTACTTCACGGTCTCCCGGGTGCCGGAAGCGGCGGTGAGCATGCCGGAGATCTCCGCGGTGTCGTTCTTGACGGAGCGGCTCCAGAAGGTAGAGTCGTTGTTCTCGCGCAGGGCGGGATGGCGTGAGACGAAGGCCTCGAAGGCGGAGCGCGACATCCGGGCCTGGTAGCTGCTGCTGAGGCGGCCATAGGCGCCGTCCATGTCTCCGCCGCGCAGCGCATTGAGCTGGGCCCGCACCACCGCCACCGCGTCGCCCGTCATGTAGAAGGCGGCGCCGCCGATGACGCCGATGCCGATCAGCAAAAGGAGCAGGCAGCCGCAACAGCCGGTGAGGGCCCAGAAGAGCGGGCCGCGTCCCTTCTTCGCGGGCAACGGGGCTTCGCCCGGCGCGCTCATGGGCGGCGGCGGCGGAGCGGCCGTCCGGGCCGGGGCAGGTGGCCGCGGCGGGGGAGCCGCGGGCCGCGGGGGAGGCGCCGCAGGGGCGCGGGGCGGGATGGGAGGCGGCGCGGCGGGCGCCGGCCGGGGCGGGATCGGTGGCGGCCCCGGCGCTGGCGGCGCGGGTCGCGGGATCGGAGGCGGAGCCGCAGCGGGTGGTGCCGGCCGCGGGGGGGCCGGAGGCGCCGCCGGGGGAGCGGGCCGCGGGGGTGGGGGAGGCACGGTGGCCGGCTTGGCGATCGGCGTCGGAGCGACGACGGTCGCCTCGGGGCCGGTCGTGAGGATGGTGGTCGCCGAGTCCTCGCCCTCGATGTCGACCTTGTACGCGACGGCCCCGAAGCGCAGCTCCTGGCCGCTGTGGAGCTGTGCCTCAGCCACCCGCTGGCTGTCGAGGAACGTTCCGTTGGCGCTGCCTTGGTCGACCACGAACCAGTTGGCGCCTCGCCGCTCGACGAGGGCGTGCTTGCGGGAGACGGAGCCGTCGCCGACCACGATCTCACAGCCGGGATCGCGGCCGACGAGGGTCTTGTCCTTGTCGAGGTCCACGCCGCCGCCGCCGGCGGCGGGCGTCAGCCGCAAGTTGGCCATGTTATTGCTCCTCCTCGGTGGCTCTTACGCGTGTAGGGAGGCTCGTGCGCCCGCGCCGATTCTAGAAGGGGGGCGGAGCATCGTCAACAAAAGGCCTCCTGACCCTCACCCCTGCCCCTCTCCCTTCCAGGGAGAGGGGATTGTCTCCGCCGCCGCTCGGGCCGAGGCGATATCATCGGGAATGCGGAGGTCATCATGAAGCGCTGGCTCCTCGTCGCCTTGGCCGTCCTTGCTCTAGCCGCGCCGGGCCTGGCCGGCGAGCAGACCGTCACCTTCAAGAGCGGTGACGAGACCGCCACCGGATTCCTCGTAACCCGCGACGGCAAGGGACCCTTTCCCGCGGTCATCGTCATCCAGGAGTGGTGGGGCCTCGACGACTGGGTGAAGGACCAGGCGCGGGCGCTGGCCAAGGAAGGCTACGTCGCTCTCGCCGTGGACCTCTACCGCGGCAAGGTCACGGACAAGCAGGAGGAGGCGCACCAACTGATGATGGGAACGCCGCGGGACCGCGCCCTGCGCGACCTCAAGGCGGCCTTCACCTACCTGGCGACCCGGCCGGACGTGCGCAAGGACCGCATCGGCGCCATCGGCTGGTGCATGGGCGGGATGTACGCGCTGGCGCTCGCCGTCGAGGAGCCGCGGCTGGCGGCGGTGGTGGCCTACTACGGCGCGCCCCCGACCGACGCCGCCGCGATCGCGAAGATCAAGGCCCCGGTGCTCGGCAACTTCGGCGCGGAGGACAAGGGCCCGTCGCCGGAGCAGGTGAAGGCGTTCGAGGCGGCGATGCAGAAGGCGGGCAAGACGATCGACGTCAAGATCTACCCGGGCGCCGGCCACGCCTTCGCCAACGTGAACAACCCGTGGGGCGGCTATCGCGAGGCGGCGGCCAAGGACGCGTGGCAGCGCACGCTCGCCTGGTTCGCGAAGTATCTCAAAGGCAAGCCCTGACCGGCTCTTTAACGCGGAGTTCGCGGAGGGTGGCAAGCACTGCTCGAGGCCGCAGAGACGCTTGATTTGATCCTCCGCGTCCTCTGCGTTAAAAGGCCGGCGCTTGGAGCGCGGGCTGGTGGGCGTGCAGGAACCAGCGGTCGAGGACGATCTGGCGCGTCAGGAACCGGGAGCGAAGCAGCCCCGCGCCTAGAGCTTCGACGAGGCACGACGGGATGAGACGCGCGAGCCCGCCGCCCGGGTGCTTGCGGCCGAAACGTGCCTCGACGCGGAGACGGTACGGCTCGAGGTCTTGCCGCCGGGACCGACCGCGCGCCTCCCGGATCGCCTGCGCCGCCATCAGCCCCGATTCCACCGCGGTACGGATCCCCTCGCCGCTCGGGGCGTAGGCGAGCCCGGCCGCATCGCCGACGAGCAGCACGCCGTCGCCCACGAGCGGCCGCGGCGTCGTCTCGTAGAGCAGGTACGCGTGGCCCTTGAGCCGTCCGGTCACGCTCGCGGGTAGCCGCGCGCGCTTGCGCAGGAACTCGAGGAAAGCGGCGACGTGGGGGCCCAGGCGCTCGCCGCCAAAGCGGCCGTAGCCGACGTTGACGACGCCCTGCTTGCGGAAGCACCAGCCGTAGCCCTTGAGGTCGCGCGCGAAGTACAGCTCGGGCGCCTCCGGCCGCACGGGACAGTCCTCGCCGCCCTCGAGCGGCACCTCGAACTCCTGGGCCGCGACGACCGGCTCGCCGCCACCGCCCCCGCCGAGATGGCGAGCGACGGGGCAGAAGTGCCCGCCCGCCCCGACCAGGACCGGCGCCTCGATCTCCTCGTTCACGATCCAGCGCTCGTCCTCGCGGCGGAGGCTCGTCACCGGAGTACCGGGCCGCACCTCGGCGCCCGCGCGGCAGAGCAGGTAGTGGTCGAACTCACACCGCCGGATGCCGAAGCTCACCGGCCGCCCGTAGCGGGTCTCGACGTCCTTGGTGCCCTCGTGGATGAGGCCGGTGCGGAAGGCCGAGATGGGTTGGAAGGTGCGACCGCGCCGGTACTCGTCGGTGTCGAGGGCGAGGGCGGCGACGACGGCGGGCGTGACCCAGCCCGCACACACCTTGTCGCGCGGGAACGACGCGCGATCGAGGACCACCACGTCGGCGCCCGCGCGGCGGAGTGCCCACGCGCAGCTCGAGCCGGCGGGCCCGCCCCCCACGACGACGGCGTCGCAGCGGCGCATGGCGCTAGGAGCGTGTCCCGGCAAACGACGGGGGACACGCTCCTAATAGGAGAAACCCGGAAAAAGTAATCACCTTCCCTTCTCCTGCGGCCCAAAGGGCCGCTTTAGGAGTCCGTCTCCGGCGTTACCCGGACGGACTCCTGGCGCCGTAGAGGTGGTCGCGGGTCCACGGCACGTCGTTCTCTCCGGTGCGGGCGAAGACGACCTGGAACAGCTGCATCCAGCCCGTGGCGAAGGCGGCCTCCGAGCCGGCCAGGTACAGCCGCCACGCCCGCACGAAGGGCTCGCCAAACATGGCCCGGACCTGCTCCACCGCGCCCTCGAACCGGCCCAGCCAGTGCACGAGCGTGTGCGCGTAGTGCAGGCGCAAGTTCTCCACGTCCAGTATCGAGAGCCCGCCCGGCTCAGCGATCCGCTCCAGCACCTCGCGCAGCGTCGGCGGGTACGCGCCGGGGAAGATACGGCGCCGGATCCAGGGGTTGAGCGGCCGCTGGCGGTCACGGCCGATGAAGTGCAGCAGGCCCCGGCCGCCTTCGGTGGAGAGGCACCGGCCGATCACCTCCCTCAGCGCGTCGTACTTCTCGTGGCCCACGTGCTCCAGCATCCCCACCGAGATGAACGCGTCGAAGCGCCCGTGGATGTTGCGGTAGTCGTCCTCGATGAACTCGACCCGGTCGGCGAGGCCTTCGGCGCGGGCGCGCTCGCGGCCGTAGCGGATCTGCTCGGTCGAGATGTTGAAGGCCTTGACCTGCGCGCCGTAGCGCCGGGCCATGTGCAGCGCGAGCGCGCCCCAGCCGCAGCCGGCCTCCACCACCTGGTCCCCGGGGCCCAGGCGGAGCTTGCGGCACACGTGGTCCATCTTCGCCACCTGCGCCTGCTCGAGGCTGGCGTCGGGCGCCGGGAAGTAGGCACACGTGTAGAGCAGCTGCTCGTCGAGCCACAGGCGGTAGAAGTCGTTTCCGATGTCGTAGTGATGGTGGATGTTCTCCCTCGCCCGGCGCAGCGTGTTCGGCCGCCGCAAGGTGAAGCGGCGCGGCGGGTGCTCGCTGCGTCCTTCCTTCTCCCACGCCCGGTAGGCCTCCTCGAGCAGATGGGGCAGGTCCCCGAGCACGTCGAGCCGGCCCGAGGCGTAGGCCTCCCCGAAGTTCAGCTCCGGGTCGAGGAGCAGGCCCACGAGCGTCCGCCGGTCCTTCACCACGAGCCGGCCGGCGGGAGACCCGTGGGGGGGCGACGTCTGGGTCCCGTCCCACAGGGCGAAACCGACCGGAGCGGTGCCGAAGCCACGCTGCAGCAGCGAGAGCATCCAGCGGTCGAGCGCGTTCGGGCTCTTGGCTCGGGTGGGCGCGGAGACGAGGGTGTCGATGTCCGTCGATGCCTTCTGGCGCATGGGCGCCCTCCGGCCCCATCTTATTCCAGGCGGGCGCGGTTGGGAGCTAGGCGGGAAGGACGGCGGGCGCCGCCACGGCGACCGCCTCGTCCGCGCGGGGGAAGCACAACCGGCGGAAGTTGCACCGGCGGCAGACCTGGGGGCGGTCGATCATGGGGAAGTCCTCGAGCCGGCCGAGGTTGGCCAGCGGGTCGAGGAGCAGCGCCTTCATGTTGGTGGCGCTCTTTGCGATGTAGGCGCGGGCGTGGTCGAGCTTGCGCCGGTCCACCGACCGTCGCACGTAGCGCGGGATGGCAATGTAGGCCAGCTCGGTCTGGATGTCCTCGGGGGCCGCCCAGCCCTGCTCGGCGGCGTACAGGGCATAACCGGCTAACTGGACCTCGGAGAACTTTCCTTCGCCCCGGCCGGTCTTCCAGTCCACGATGACCACCCGGCCGTCGCCGGCGCGGAACGCGAGGTCCATGCGCAGGAAGACCGGCACGCCCCCGACGCTGAAGGACACCAGGTCCTCGACGCTCAGCCAGCGCTCCCTTCCCGCGGCATAGGCCTCGGCGAGGATCGGGCTCTTGAAGAAGTTGCGCAGCGAGCGCATCACGGTGCCGACGACGATCTTCTTGTCCTCGGGATCGACCGGCACCTGGTACTCGTGCTCGAAGAGCCGGAAGCGCACCGAGCCGGCCTCGCTCTCCCGCCAGTCCGTGAGCATCTGGCCGTGGACGGCGGCGCGGATCAGGGCCTCCTGCTCGTCGGGGGAGGGCACGGCGTCGCGGGTCTTGAGGAGGGTCTCGATCGTCTCGTGGACGACGCTCCCCGCCCACATGGGCAGGGCCGAGAGTTTCTTCAGGCGATGGACCTCGGGGTTCTCGTTGGCCTCGTAATAGGAGTAGAAATAGCGGCGGCGGCAGCGGGCGAACGCATCGTGCCGCGAGACGGACCAAGAGAACTCATTTTCCACTGGCCGGACCGTAGCACGGCCCCCGGACAGCCCGGGCCCAAGCGTTGTCGCGGCCGGGCTACTTCCCGCCCGCGACCGCCTTGCCGTCCCGGTCGCGGTAGGTGACGCCCCCGAGCTTCAAGCCGGCGATCTGGGGCTCGGCCTGGGCCCGATCGCCCACCGCCACGATCAGCATGCGGTCCGGGGCGAGGTGCCGCTTGGTGGCCGCGAAGACGTCGGCCGACGTCATCGAGGCCAGCCGGCCGGGCAGGCCCGCGTAGTAGTCGGGCGGCAGGTCGAAGAGGAACAGCGAGCCCACCGTCCCCACTGCGCTGCGCGTCGTCTCGAACTGGGCGGGCAGGGAGCGCGCGATCGAGTCCTTGGCCAGCGCCAGCTCGTCGGGCGTGACCTCCGACCGCGTCATGGCCTGGGCCTCGCTCAGCATCTCGCGCACGGAGGCGCCGGTGACGTCGGCGCGTACGGCCGAGCCCACGAAGAGCGGCCCCACGCCGCGCGTCTCGACCAGGCTCGAGAAGGCGCCGTAGGTGTAGCCGTGCTTCTCGCGCAGGTTGAGGTTGATGCGGCTCGAGAAGAGCCCGCCGAGGACCGTGTTCATGACGTTCAAGCGCTCGAAGTCGGGGTCGGAGCGCTTCACGCCGAGCTGGACGATGCCGACGGCGGTCTGGGGGGCGCCGGCCATGTCGACGAGGACGACCCGCTCGGGGATGGTGGTCGGCGCGGGCGGCGCCGGTGCCGCCACCGCCTGGCCGGACCAGCTCCCGAAGGCCTGGGTGGCCAGCCGCCGCGCCTCGGCCTCCGTCAGGTCGCCGGCGAGAACGAGGGCGGCGTTGGCGGGGGAGTACGACGAGCGGTAGAAGCCGGCGATGTCGTCGCGCGTGATCACCTTCAGCGCCTCCGCGTTGCCGAGGGGCACGTGGCCGTAGGGGTGGCCGGGCCCGTAGAGGGCCGGGTACATGACGCGGAAGGCGATCTGGAAGGGCGAGTCTCGCTGCTGGAGGAGCGCGGTCAGCCGGTCGCCCCTCACCCGTTCCACGTCACCCGCCGGGAACGTGGGCCCGAGCGTGACGTCGGACACGATCGCGAGGGCCTGCTCCGCGTTCGGCTTGAGCACGTCGAAGGTCACGAAGCTGCCGTCGAAGTTGGAGCCGGTCGTGAGGTTGGCCCCGAGGCCCTCGAGCTGCGATGCGATGGCGAGCGCGTCGCGCGTCTTGGTCCCCTCGTCGAGCATCGCCGCGGTGAAGGCGGCGAGGCCGGGCAGGCCGGCCGGATCCGTCGCGCTGCCGGAGCGGACGACGAGCTGGCCGGCCACGATGGGCAGCGCGTGCGACTCGACCCAGTACACGGTGAGGCCGTTCGGGAGCTGGAATGACTTCGCCGCGGGCAGGGATGCCGTCGGCGTGGGTCCCGGCTTCGGTACCTCGTTGCGCCACGCCTCCTTCGAAGCCGGCGCGGCCTCCGCGGCCGGCGCCGCCTCCGCGGCGGGGGCCGCCGGCGGGTTCGGGGGCAGCGACTTCTCGCCGGGCAGGCCGTGGACGACGACGCGCCGCGCCGGCTGGAGATGAGCGGCGGCGAAGGCCTTGAGGGAATCCGGCGTGAGCGCCGCGTAGCGAGCGAGGTCCTGGTTCAGGTAGCCGGGATCCTTGACGAAATGGTTGTAGAGGTTCAGGCGGTTGGCGACGCCGCCGAAGCTCCCCATGTTCTCGAGGCTCAGCACGGTGGAGGAGTAGAGCGCGTTCTGGGCCGCCGCGAGCTCGTCCGCGGTGGGGCCGCTGGCCGCGAAGGCCGCCAGCTCGGCGTCGATGGCCTTCTCCAGCTCCTCGGCGCTGTGGCCCGGCTTGGCGGTGGCGGTGATCTGGAAGACCGAGCCGAGCGCCAGCGATTGCTGGCTCGCGGTGACGGTCTGCGCGATCTTCTTGTCGTAGACGAGCGACTTGTAGAGCCGGCTGGCCTTCGATCCCCCGAGGATCCGCGCAGTGAGGTCGGCTTCGGCGTCTCCGGGCTGGAAGATGGACGGGGTGATCCAGGCCAGGTACACGCGCGGCAGCTCGACCTTGTCCTTCACCACCACCCGGCGTTCGGCGGTGATGGGGGGCGTCTTCGCCTCCACCGGCGGCACCGCGGGCCCGCGGGGGATGGAGCCGAAGTACTTCTCGACGAGCGCCTTGGTCTTCGCCACGTCGATGTCGCCCACGATGGCGAGGCTGGCGTTGTTGGGGGCGTAGTACCGGCGGAAGAAGTCCCTGACGTCCTCGAGCTTCGCGGCCTGGATGTCCGCGTGCGATCCCATGACGGAAGCGTAGTAGGGGTGGCCCTGGGGGAAGAGCTGGTGGAACAGCTCCTCCTCGACCAGGCCATAGGGCTGGTTCTCCACACTCTGCCGCCGCTCGTTGCGCACGACGTCCTGCTGGTTCGAGAGCTTCGGCTGGTCGAGCCGGTCGAGGAGGAACCCCATGCGGTCGCTCTCCAGCCACAGCGCCAGCTCGAGCTGGTTGGAGGGCATGTCCTCCATGTAGTTGGTCCGGTCGAAGTCGGTGGTGCCGTTGATCATGGAGGCGCCGGCCCCTTCCAGCAGCTTGAAGTGCTGGTCGTCGCCGACGTGGCCCGAGCCCTGGAACATCATGTGCTCGAACAGGTGCGCGAAGCCGGTGCGGCCCGCGGTCTCGTTGGCGGGGCCGACGTGGTACCAGAGGTTGACGGCCACGATGGGCAGGCGGTGGTCCTCGCGCAGGATCACCTCGAGCCCGTTGGGCAGCGTGTATTTCTGGAAGCCGATCTCCACGCGCGGCGGCGCGCTCGTGACCGCACCGGCTCCGGAAGCCGCGGGTCCGAGAACGGTGAGACCGGCAATCACGCTGGCGGGCAGCCGCACGGGCATGGGGATCCTCCTCGAGGCAAGGACTCGATTCTAAGCCGGTTTGACGGTCTCTCGCACGCGGCGTAGCCTCCCCCGGGATGCGACGCCTCGTCGGGCGGATGGTCGACGCGCTGTCCGAGCGCCTGGCCGACCGGATCAGCCGGAAAGTGCTGAACCAGTTCTACTTCCGGGAGCTGCATCCCGCCCTGCTGCGCGGCACCAGGTCGCGCTGATCGTCAAACGGGCACCGTCTCGCCCAGCGCCGTAAACAGCACGAGTCGCTCCCGCACCGGCAGCCCGGTGGCCCGCGCCAGGCCGCGGCCGTAGAGCTGCAGTTGGGGGGCGTGGTGCGCCGCCTGCGCCCGGGCCTGCTCCGCGCTGAGGTGATCCGTCTTGTAGTCTACGACCACGAGCCCGCCGTCCTCCTCGAACACGAGATCGACCTTGCCTTCGACGAGATCGGCTCCGTCCGGGAACCACACGCCCAGCTCCCGCCAGATGCGGCTCGCGCGGCGGGCCCGCGCCATCACAGGCAGGGCGAGGGCGCGGGTGGCGGCCTCGGCCGCGCGGGCGGCGCCCTCGGCGTCGAGGCCGAAGGACGGCGCGAGCGCCTGGGCCATCGAGCGCGCCTGCTCGGTCGCGGCGGCGACATCGTCGAGCGGAATCCATTCCAGGATGCGGTGCACGAGGCTCCCGAAGTCCCGACCACCTTCATTGCCTTCCGCGACCACCGCGGGGGGCGCGCTGCGCGCGGCCACCCGCGATGCCGAAACGGGCAGGAACGGGCGCTCGGCGGCCGTCTCGATCCGCGCCTTCCGCTCGTCGAGCCAGCGCTGGGCCACCGCGTCGCCCCCCTCGGCCCGAGCGAGGGACTTGAAGTCGCCGCGCGTGACCACGGGCTCCAGCGAGGGCAACGTCTCCACGTCGAGCACCCGCACATCCGCGTCGGAAGACGCGGGCAGCAGCGCCACCACGTCGCGCCAGAAGCTTCCGGCGCGAGCGTCCTTCGGCGGCACCGGGATCACGAGCAGGTCCCGCGCCCGCGTGCAGGCCACGTAGAGCAGCCGGCGCGCCTCGGCCGCCGCCTTCGCCTCCTCCCGCGCCTTGAGCGCGTCCCAGTCCGGGGGCTGGCACCCGCCGCGGAAACCCACCGCGATGCGCGCCTCCTTCCACATCGGCACCACGTCGACCTGCAGCCGCAGGTTGTCGGCGGAGTCGTAGAGGACCACGATCGGAGCCTCCAGGCCCTTGGCCTTGTGGATGGAGAGCACCCGCACCGTATGGGCGTCGCCGGGGCGCGTCGTCGGCAGGTCCGGCTCCTCGCGCGACTCCTGGATCCGTCCCTGCAGGAGCGAGGTGAAGCCGCGCAGGGTGAGGACGCCCAGGGCCGCGGCCTGGCGGGCCAGCGCCGTGATCTTCTCCAGGTTGGCGATCATGGGCTCGCCGCGCCGCGTGCCGGTGAGGGCGGGGAGCACGCGGGTTTCGTCGTAGAGGCGTTCGAGGAGAGACGCGACACTGTCGCGCGTCCGGCGCTCGTGGAGGGAGTGGAGCAGCCGCAGCGCGGGGGCCAGCGCCGGCCCCCCGGGCTTCGATTCGTCCACCGCGGTCCCGAGCCAGAGCGATCCCCGGGCGAGGGCGTACGAAGCGATGTCGCGATCGCGCACGCCGAAGAGCGACGAGCGCAGGGCGGCCACGAGCGAGACGCGGTCCGAGGGGTCGTCGATGGCGCCCAGCACCGACAGCACCTCGTGCACCTCCTGGCGGTCGAAGAAGGACTTGCCCCCTTCCACCATGAAGCGCAGGCCCGCCGCCTCCAGCGCCTCCTCGAGGTGACGGACCTGGGAGAGGCGGCGCGCGAGGACCATCACGTCGCCGGCCCGGCTCGGCCTCGCGGCGCCCGTCACCGGATCGCGCACTTCGAAGGCGCCCGCGGCGGCGCGGGCGATGAAGCGGGCGAGACCGTCGGCTTCCGCCCGCAGCAGGTCCTCGCCTTCGGCGAAGGGGGCGGGGAAGTGCAGCGCCACGACGGAAGGCTCTTCGCTCAGCCCCGGGGGCGGCGCGATCGGCTCGTAGGCGGGTTGGCCCGCATCGTCCGAGGCCTGCAGGAGCTGGCCGAAGGCGCGGTTGACGAAGCGGAGGACCGCCGGTCGCGACCGGAAGTTCTGGGTGAGGTGCAGCACGGCGTGGCCGGGCCGGTTGGCCGCCGCCTCCGAGGCGCGCCGGAAGAGAGAGACCTCCGCTCGCCGGAACCGGTAGATCGACTGCTTGGCGTCGCCGACCACGACCAGGGCGCCGGGGACGCCCCCGGTGAGCAGGTCGGCGATCTCCACCTGGAGCGGGTCGCTGTCCTGGAACTCGTCGATGAGGACGAGGCGGAAGCGCCGCCGGAAATACGCGCGGACCGACTCGCTCCCACGCAGGGCGTCGCGCGCCTTCAGGAGCAGGTCGAGATAGTCGAGCAGGCCCAGCTCGCGCTTCATCCGTTCGTAGATCGCGGTCACTCCCAGAAGGCCACTCACCAGGCGTCCGTGCAGCACTGCGCCCAGGGCCGCGGTCCAGCGCGTGGACGCGTCCTTCGTCCAGGCCGCGACCTGGCGGGCCCGCTCCAGCGATTCGACGGGCGACCAGCGGGGTTTGTGGCCGAAATTGCGCGGGACGGCCTCGAGCCGCCGCAGGTGGGCGACGAGGGCCGGGCCCTCCAGCGTGCGGCTCGCCTCGGCGAAGGCCACGAAGGCGGCCAGGCGCGCCCCCAGCGTGTCGCCGTCCTGCACGTGGGCCAGGAGCGCGCGCGCCGCGTCGGCCTGCGCGATCATCTCCGCCCGCCACGCGGGAGCGTCCACGGTCGTCTCGGCCACGAGCGGCCGCAGGTCGCGCTGCTCGAGCAGCGTCCGGGCCAGGCCGCGCAGTGAGCCGCGCTCGCCCCACGGCCCCTCGCCTTCGAGGGGGATGCCGCGGTCGAGCGCCTCCAGGAGGACGTCGTCGCCGCCCACGAGGCGCTCGGCCAGCCACTCCTCCCAGGCCCGGGCGAAGAGCAGGTCGGCCTCCGCCTCGTCCGCGACGCGGAAGCCCGGCACCACACCGCACTCCAGGGGCCGCTCGCCGAGGATCGCGGCGCAGAGGGCGTGGAGCGTCGAGATCTGCGCGCGCTCCAGGACCTGCAGCGCCTGCTCGGCGCGCTCCCGCTCGGCGGCGGCCGCGCCCGGGTCTACGCGGGCCCGCTCCAGCCGCTCCCGCAGCCGGAGCTTCATGGTCGTGGCTGCGTTCTCGGTGAAGGTTACGGCCGCGATCTGGTCGAGCGAGGTGCGGCCGGAGCGGATCAGGGCCTCGATCCGGTCCACGAGGAGCGTCGTCTTGCCGGTGCCGGCCCCGGCCTCCAGCACGAAGCTGGTGCCGTGATCCCGCCGAGCCCGCTCCCGGGCTTCCCAATCGACGGGTCGGAAGTCGCTCACCACGACAGGATCTTAGACCGAGCTGGGGGTGCTAGCGGCGCACCCCCAGACCCCCCTCGCTACGCGCGAATGAATCGCGCTTCGCTCGCGTCTCTGTCTCAGTCCCGGTCCTTGACCGGGCCGCTGGCAACGACGTACGCTCGCGCGCATCCATGATCCCGACCCTCGCCGCGGCCGCGTCCGTCCTCATCGTCAACGCCCTGGTTGTCGACGGCACCGGCGCCCCCGGCCGCAAAGCCGCCGTGCGCGTTCGCGGCGACCGCATCGCCGAAGTGGGCGCGCTCTCTCCCGCGCGCGGGGAGACCGTCGTCGACGCGAAGGGCCTGGTGCTGGCCCCCGGATTCATCGACACCCACAGCCACGGTGACCACGGCCTCTTCGAGCACCGCGACGCGCTGGCCGCGGTGAGCCAGGGAATCTCCACGATCGTCGTGGGCCAGGACGGCGGGTCGCCCTGGCCGCTGGCGGACTTCTTCGGGCGCCTCGAGAAGGAGCCGGCGGCGCTGAACATGGCCTCCTACGCCGGCCACGGCCGCATACGAAGCCAGGTCATGGGCGAGGACTTCCGGCGCCACGCCCGCCCGGAGGAAGTCGCGCGCATGCGGGAGCTGCTCGAGCAGGAAATGGGCGCGGGCGCGCTCGGCCTGTCGAGCGGCCTCGAGTACGATCCCGGGATCTTCTCCGCCCGCTCCGAGGTGGTGGACCTGGCCCGCGTGGCCGCCGCCGCGGGCGGCCGCTACATCTCCCACGTTCGCAGCGAGGACCGCTACTTCTGGGACGCCATCGACGAGATCATCGCGATCGGCCGCGAGGCCAAGCTGCCCGTGCAGGTCTCGCACATGAAGCTGGCCATGCGCAGCCTCTGGGGGCAGGCCGACCGGCTTCTGCGCACGCTGGACGAGGCGCGGGCCGCGGGGGTCGACATCACGGCCGACGTCTATCCTTATCTGTATTGGCAGTCGACGCTGACCGTGCTCTTCCCGGAGCGTGACTTCGAGAGCCGCCACACGGCCGAGCTCGTCTTGCGCGAGATCTCGACCCCCGACGATCTGCTGCTCGGCCGCTTCGCGCCCGAGCCCTCTTACGCCGGCAAGACGCTGGCCGAGATCGCGCGCCTGCGCGGCACGGATCCGCCCGCCACCCTCATGGACCTCATCCGCGAGGCGCTGGCCTACGAGAAGAAGACGGGCAGCGACGACGTGGAGAGCGTCATCGGCACCAGCATGAGCGAGCCCGACCTGGAGAAGCTGCTGGCCTGGCCGTTCACCAACGTGTGCACCGACGGCGAGCTCGACGGCCGCCACCCGCGCGGCTTCGGCACCTATCCCCGCGTGCTCGGCCGCTACGTCCGGGAGCGCAAGATCCTGGGTCTCGAGGAGGCGGTTCGCAAGATGACGAGCCTGGCTGCGCACAACGTCGGCCTGCGGGACCGGGGCGCGGTCCGGCCCGGCGCGTACGCGGACCTCGTGCTCTTTGACCCGGCGACGGTGATCGATCGCGCCACCACGCGCGAGCCCCAGGCCGTCGCGACGGGCATCGAGCGGGTCTGGGTCAACGGCGCCGTCGTGTACGAGGCGGGCAAGGCCAGCGTCCTGAGGCCCGGCCGCGTGCTGCGGCGCGAGACGAAACGGTGAGCGGAGCCGCGACCTATCGCGGCCACGCCCTTCCGGGCCACGTCCGGACGCTGCCCCAGCCCTACTACACCTCGGAGGCGCTCTATAAAGAGGAAGGGGAGCGCATCTTCGCGCAGCGCTGGATCTCCGTCGGCCGGGCCGAGCAGGTCCCGGATCCCGGCGACTACTTCCTGGCGGAGATCGCGGGCGAAAGCCTCATCGTGGTGCGCGATCCGGCCGGGCTGCACGCGTTCTTCAACGTCTGCCGGCACCGCGGCACCCGGCTCTGCGAGCCGCCGTCGGGCCGGCTGGCCGGCACCATCCAGTGCCCGTACCACGGCTGGACCTACGCCCTCGACGGCCGGCTGCTGGGCGCGCCGCACATGAGCGACGTGGAGGGGTTCGACAAGGCGGAGTTTCCCCTGCACGCGGCCGCGCTCGGCACGTGGGAAGGCTTCCTCTTCGTCAACCTCCAGCCGCAGCCGCCCGCGCTGGCGGCGGCGCTGGCGCCCCTCGCGGGCAAGTTCGCCGCCTGGCGCCTGGGTGAGCTGCGCGCGCGGCGCCGCATCGAATACGACGTGCGCGCCAACTGGAAGCTCTTCTTCCAGAACTTCTCGGAGTGCTACCACTGCCCGCGCATCCACCCCGAGCTGACGCGGCTCTCCCACTACCGCAGCGGCGCCAACGACCTCACCGAGGGCCCGATCCTCGGCGGCTACATGACGATCGACCCTCCGGGGGACAGCCTGACCCTCAGCGGACAGGCGGCGTGCCCGCAGCCGGTCGGCCCTCTCGCCGCCGACGACCTGCGCCGCGTGTACTACTACTCGGTCTTCCCCAACCTCTTCCTCACGCTGCTCCCGGACTACGCCATGTGGCATACGCTTCTACCGGTGGCGGTCGACCGCACCCACATCGTGTGCGAGTGGCTGTTTGCGCCCGAGGCCGTGGCGCAGGCCAGCGCGGGCCCCGAAGACGCGGTCGCGTTCTGGGACCGCACCAACCGCCAGGACTGGCACGTGTGCGAGCTGGCGCAGCAGGGCGTCAGCTCGCGCGCCTACACGCCGGGGCCGTACGCCGTGCAGGAGAGCCTGCTCGCCGCCTTCGACCGCGAGTACCTGGCGACGCTCGGCCGATCCCCGCGGCCCGAAGGGCCGCTCTAGGAGTCCGTCTCCAGCATTACCGGGACGGACTCCTGGGCAGGCCGTACAATAGCCTCGGGATGGGGGCGTGAAAGAGCTGACTGCCGCCGAGGTAGACCGCCGGACCGATGCGCTCCTGGCGGAAGCGGAGGCTTACTTCATGGGCCAAGGTGGGGTCCACAACGCGGCGGCTGCGATCTCGGGGCGTCTGGCAGAAGCTGGGATCGACTACGCCATCGCGGGCGCGATAGCCCTGGGCGAGCACGGGTTCAAGCGCCTCACCGTCGACGTGGACGTTCTGATCCGGCGCGAAGGGCTCGATCGCTTCAAGGCCGAGTGGCTCGGCCGCGGCTACGTAGACGTCCGGCCGGGAGGAAAGGCGGTCCGGGACACCACCAACAACGTCAAGATCGACTTCCTCATCACGGGAGACTTCCCTGGCGATGGGAAGCCCAAGCCGGTTGCATTCCCCGATCCACGAGAGGCCGCGGTCGCGGGCGAGAAGTATCGGATCGTGGCTCTTCACCGCCTCGTCGAGATGAAGCTCGCTTCGGGCATGACCGCGCCCCACCGGCTTCAGGACCTCGCCGACGTCCTCCGCCTCATCCGTGCGGCGGACCTCCCGCACGACTTCGGTGCGCGGCTCGATCCCTACGTGCGGGGCAAGTTCGAGGAGCTGTGGCTCGCCTCCCGGCATCCCGAAGAGGACTACTGACCGCCGCCGGCCGCTGACCGCGCGCGACTCGAGTCTCCGCGCAAGAGCCCGCCTCCAGACGCCGGCGGTCGGGAGCCGATCAGAAGGAGTCCAACGGGATGACGGATCGCCGCCCGCCGGCGCGCCTTTCGGACCGCTGGTAGACTACCCGCTCTCGCGCCGCGTTCCGGAGCGCAGCGGGCCTCTCCCGGGACGGCCGCGCCGCTCGCATCTGTTGCTGAGGCTTCGCAACTGCCACCCGCGTGTCGCATCGTATGATCAGACGACATGGCGGACGAGTTCACCGAGGCCGCGCTCGGCAAGCCGATCCGCGATCTGGGACTGACCATCGCGGGCACGCCGCTGGAGTCGATCGTCGATGCGTTGATGCAGGAGGTCGTGGCCGCCGGCATCCGCCGCCTGCGTCCGCGCTTCTACCTGTCCACCGAGTGGGGCGTGCCGCAGGACACCATCGCGGTGGCGATGCCGTTCTACCTTGCGCACCCCGAGCTCACGGAGCTGCACGTGCGCCGCGCCGGCCACCTCGAGGGCCTCGACGCCGCCGACATCCTCCGCTACCTTCGCCACGAGATGGGGCACGTGGTGCTCTACGCGTACAAGCTCCACACCGACGAGCGCTGGACGCCGCTCTTCGGCCGCTTCGACAAGCGGTACCGGGAGGAGTACCGGCCGAAGCCGTTCTCCAGGAAGTTCGTGCGCCACCTTCCCGGCTGGTACGCGCAAAAGCATCCCGAAGAAGACTGGGCCGAGACGTTCGCGGTATGGCTGACGCCCGGGAGCGATTGGCGCACCGAGTACGCGGACTGGCCTACCGCGCTGGCCAAGCTCACGTACTGTGACGAGGTGATGAGGCGCGTCGGTGATCTCGAGCCCCTGGTCACGGACGAAGACCGTGACGAAGACGTGGGGGACATCTCCTACACCCTCGGCGAGTTCTACCGCGACTATGAAGACGATCCCGACGAGGAAGCGCTCCCACGCGGGATTGACGGCGCGTTACGCGACGTGTTCGCCGGCCTGGCGCCGCGGCCCGGTGGGGGGCAGGCCTTCGCCGCCGCGCTCCTGCGGCGTCTGGAGCGCGAGCTCACCGCCCAGGTCTACCGCTGGACCGGGCACTTTCCCGAGCGCACGCGAGCGCTCGTACGCCGCCTGGCCCGCCGCGCCGAGGAGCTGGCCCTCGCCTATGGGCCGGAGCACGAGACCGCCGCGGTGGTGGCGGTCACCGCGCTCGTGGCCGCGCTGGCAACCACGCATGTGACGCGGGGCCGCTACGACCCATGAGGCGAAACCGCGCGGAGGCCGATCCGATGACGTCGGTCCTGGCGACGTTCCGCCGCCAGGACCGCCCGGATTGGGGGAATGCCTGGGTGGGGATGGAGCCTACGTTCCAGAGCAGGAAGTCCGTGCGCAAGTGGGAGCGGATGTCCGAGAAGAAGGGGGGCGAGGACGCCTACTTCGAAGACGAATACATGCTGCACACCCAGCGCGCCGTCGCCAAGGCGATCGTGAAGCGCTACCGCGCCCAGCGCGAGCGCGGCGACGAGGCGTGCCTGTTCCGCCGCGTGCGTGTGAAAGAGGAGCCCGACCAGTGGGAGGTCCTTCGCCAGAACCTGACGTTCGAGTGGGCGGACGAGGCGCGGGAGGCGTTCGAGGTGCGCTTCACCCTCGACCCGGAGACCTTCGAATACAGCATCAAGCCCGTGCCCCTCGTCTGGTTCTACGACGAGCGCTTCGTCGCCTTCCTCCAGGAATTCCTGTGGAAGACGTCGCGCCCGCTGGGCCTGACGCCGTCGATTGCGCACGGCGGGGCGCAGTTCTCGCTCTCCGCCAAGACGTTCCTCCAGGGGAGCCTCCTCGCCGACGACATCGCCGACAAGCTCAACCACCCCGAGCTGTCCCAGTGGATCATGGACTGGCCGAACCCCGACGACCGCGCGTTTCGCGCCACGCGCGAGCGCGCGGCCGCGTTCCGCCGGGTGCTGGAGAGCTACTGGGCCGGGGCGTTCCACTCCACCGCCCTGGGCGTGCTCACGCCGGAGAACTGCTACCTCGACCGCGGCTTCGGCCCCGCCGCCAATCCGCCCCCCGGCCTCATGGACGAAGAGCGCGGCCCCAAGGGCGACCGGCGCGAGGTGTTCCAGACCAACTTCGCCTTCGGCCGTGCCGTCCGCGGGCAGGCCCAGAACGTCCACCCCGGCTACTGGCAGTCGGCGCACCCGAAGACGGAGGGTTACCAGCCAGACCAGATCATGCGGTACAGCGAAGGGAACCTGAACCGCCTGCAGATCGCGGGCGAGCTCCACGTGAAGAGCGCGAAGGTGCTCGACCCCGAGCGCGTGCCCGCGCTTCGGGACCCGCTCGAGCCGGGCATGCTCACCGAAGAGGCGAGCTGGGAGAATCGCGCGCAGATGGGGCGCACCAGCGCGCGCGACTTCGTGGAGGCGCTGCTTCTCGACGTCCACCGCGCGCGCTACCTGCAGGCGCACCCGCACGTGGCGGTCAAAGCCTCAATCCTGCAGGACCAGCTCCTGGCCGATGGCGAGGACACGGTGAAGAAGCACGCCGGGCCCAGGGCGCTCGCCAAGCTGCACCGAGCCGCGCGTGCCTGGAACCGGGAGGAGTCTTCCGGGCGCATCAAAGACGACTGGATCGAGCCGGAGATGCTGCTGTGGGCGGCGTGGCGGGCGCTGCCCAAGGGAGAGAAGGCGGCCCTGGCGCGCGAGATCGTGACCGCGTTCGTCGAGCGCGTGGAGCAGGCGGCGACCGTCGATCCCCGGCCGGCGGCGCGCGCCAGCGATCCCATGGAATGGCACCGCCACCGGATCCACCCGATCCTGTGGGAGGCGCTGGCGGCGGTAACGGGCCCGCGGGACGCCGCCCGCCGGGAGCTCGAGGCCTGGCAGGCGCGGCGCGAGGAGTACCTCGAGCGGCGGCCGGTGTTCTCGCAGACCGATGTCGTCCCGCCGTGGGAGGAGTAGCGCCTCATTCCATATCAGAACTCGTACCGCAGCGCGAACTGCATGCAGCGGCCCGCCTGCGCGTCGCAGGTGGCCAGGGTGCCGTTGTAGCGGCCGAACCCCGAGCGATCGGGAAGCATGGTCACGTTCCCCGTATCGAACCGCGGCGTGTTGGTCAGGTTGAAGACGTCCGCGCGGACGCGCAGCCTGTGGTTGCGGAAGCCCAGCGGGAAGGCCTTGCTCAGGCTCAGGTCGATGCTGAAATAGCCGTCGCCCCGCAGCACGTTGCGCAGGCCCACCTCGCCCGGCAGCGCGAAGCGGAAGAACTTCAGCGCCTCGGTGGGGTTCTTGAAGGCGCTCGGCCGGCCGTCCACCGCGTTCCGCGTCGTTTCCGTCTCCGGCAGCCGGCCCGGGTCCACCAGCATCGCGTTGCCCTGCAGGTTCCAGTTGGTCGGCCAGCAGGAGCGGCAGTTCTGGACGTTGAACGGGAAGCCGCTGGTCCATCGCACGAGCCCCGCGACCGACCAGTCGCCGATAACCTGGTTGAGCACGCCCGAGGCGCCCGAGGCGAACCGCCGGCCCTTTCCGAAGGGCAGCTCCCAGATCCCGTTGAAGTTGACCTGGTGCCGGACGTCGAAGTCGGAGTTGCCGTAGTGGGCGTCCGGGTCGAACGAATTGAGCAGGAACCCTGTATAGCCGCCGTTGCCGAAGTTGCCGAAGCTGTTGCCGCGCTCCACCGCGGACCCGTTGTCCTTCGAATACGCCAGCGTGTAGTTGAGGTCGAACTGGAAGCCGTGGCTGTAGCGCTTGCGGAGCGTCACCTGCAAGGCGTTGTAGTTCGAGCGCCCGACGGAGCTGAGGGCCGCCAGCGAGTCGTACTGCTCGGCGAAGTACGCGAAGGGCCCGAAGATGCTGCACGCCGGAGAGCAGGACTCGTCCGCCTCGTAGAGGGCCGTGATGTAATCGGGCGCGTTGGCCATGAAGGCGCGGGCCATGGCCTGGGTGGCGGTGAGACCGCCACTCGCGGCCGCCGGGAAGAGGTTCTCCCAGTAGGCGATCGGCGCCAGCACCGAAAAGGCCGCGGCGGCGGAGTTCCCGGTGAGGCCGGCGGCCTGGGCGGCCGTGATCATCTGCTGCGCGGCGGTGAAGTAGTCCATCCCCGACTTCGTGTCGACCAGGTTCATCGGCATCGCCAGGTCCCGGCGCACCAGCAGGTCGCGGCCGAAGCGGCCGACGTAGGCCGCCTCGATGCCGAGGTCATGCGTCAGCTCGCGTCCGACGACGAAGTTCACCATGTGGGCCGAGGGCGTGACGATCGTGTCGTCGGCACTGCCCGTGATGATGCCGGCGCGGATGGGCGGGGTCTGCGGGAAGCCGCCTTTCGGCGCCGCCGGTATCGTCGGCGGCATGGTCGAGATGTCCCGGAAGCGCACCGCCGGGTTCGTCTCGTAGGGCGCGCCGAACGGGCTGCTGATGCTCGTCGACATCCCGAAGGCGAGGTTCTGGTCGAAGTTCAGGGCCAGCCCCTGCCCGATGCGGTCGAAGACCTTGGCGTAACCGGCGCGGATGACCGTGCGATCGCTGGGAGTCCAGGCGACCGAGAAGCGCGGCGAGATGTTGTTCTTGTCCCAGTCGTAGAAGCCCTTCTTCCCGTTCTTCGGCCCCGCGAGGTCAAAGGTCACCATGGGGCTCTGGTTCGAGGGGATGCCCTTCTTCATGTTCTCCGCGCGGTCGTTGAACCACTGGCCCATGCTGATGCTCGGCGCCACCTGGAATCCGTGCACCTCGTAGGGCGGCGCGTACAGGCTGTAGCGGACGCCCGCCGTGACCGTCAGGTTTCTCCGGATCCGCCAGCTGTCCTGGACGTAGGCCTCGTACTCGTCGGTCGCGTACTCGCGCGCGACCGGGTCGCCGATGGCCTGCAGGCTTCCATCCTTGTTGTAGTTGGCCCTGAGGTTGGCCTGCGAGAGCACACCCAGGATGTTGAGCCACGCGTCCGCATAACCGGCCTGGAAGCTGGACGCCACCCTGGGGACGGCGTTGCAGCCCGGCGAGGTGCAGAACGCGTTGCCGGGGCTGTAGCGCCGGCCGATCCCCGCCACCCACGACGGGTTGACGGTCGCGCTCAGGAAGGAGCCGGTGTCGCGGGTGCTGGGGATCCGCGTGAACCGGAGGTTGGCCCCGAGCTTCAAGGTGTGCGTGTCCTTGAGCCACGACAGTTCCTCGACGAAGTTGTGGTTTGGCGTCGTCCGCGTCGACGTGGACGTAATCGCGTCGAAGTTGTCGATGAACCGGAAGCTCACGAAGTTCGATTTCAGCTTGCCCAGCGTCTCCTCGTCGATCCTCGTCATGCCGTAGCGGAAGCTGCTCATCAGGGCGCTCGACAGCACCGCGTCGTATCCCACGGCGAAGCCGAAGTTCTTGAAGATCTGCTGGGTCCGAGGGTCCTGGTCCGGGAACTGGGAGGGGTCGTTGATCGTATCGTCCTGCGCGTTGCCACGGAAGAAGAGGTTGTGCTTTCCCGCCTGGTCCAGCCTGGCGTCGAGGCGCAGCACGTAGGTCCGGAAGTCGTTCTTGATCGGGGATGCGAAGCGGAAGTCCATGATGTTGTTGCCGTCCAGCCCCGGCTCGTTCGGAAGCGGGTACTGCTTGAGGTACTGGGAGGCGGCGAGGCTCGGCCCGATCCCCAGGGGGTCGATGGCCGCGATCTGCGCGGGCGAGAGCCCATACCAGCCCGCCTGGACCGCGTGCGTGTCGCTGAAGCCACGCACAGTCCCGCCCGGGCACTCCGCGGCGTCCGAGCAGCGGTACATGAGAACGCCGTCGCGGAACGACTTCGAGGGCACGCCGCGCACGACCGGCTGCTCGCTGTTCGCGCGAAGCCCCTCGACGTTGGCGAAGAAGAAGATCCGGTTCTTCTGGATCGGCCCGCCGAGCGAGCCGCCGAAGATGTTCTTGTCGAGCTTCGGCGCCTGGTTCGGGCTGTTGGAGCTGAGCTGGGCCAGCTTCAGGAAGTACTCGTTGCTCGAGGTGCCCGTCCGGCGCCCGAACCCGTAGACCGATCCCTTGAATTCGTTGCTGCCGCTCTTGGTCACCAGCGACACCTGCGGGCCGCTGGACCGGCCCATGTTGGCGCCGTAGTTGCTGGTGCTGACGCGGAACTCCTGCAGCGCCTCCTGCGTCATGCGCACGGCCGACGCATACGCCGACTGGAGCTGGGGGTCGTTGACGTCGACACCGTCGAGGGTGACGTTCTGCTGGTCGGCGCGCGCCCCGCTCACCGCGCCGTAACGCGGGTCGATGTCGGTGGTCCTATTCTGGAGCTGCGTCGGGCTCTTGGGGATGAAGATGGCTCCCGGCTGAAGGCTCAGCAGGTGGACGACGTTGCGCGCCTCGACGGGCAGGGTGCGGATCGTCTGCTCGTTCATGGTGTTGCCGAGGCTGGCATCCGTCGTGTTGATGAGGCCGCCTTCGGCCACGACCGTCACCGCCTCGGCCATCTCCCCCACCGCCAGCTTCACGTCCTGCGTCGCCTGCACGTCGACGCGGAGGGCGAGCTTCTCGAACCGGGCGGTACGAAAACCGGTGAGCGCCACGGTCAGGTCGTAGACGCCCGGCGGCAGCGCCGTGAATTGGTAGAGCCCCGAGGCGTTCGTCACCATGCTGCGCGAGGCGGCGGTCGCAGCGCTGGTGATGGTGACGGCCGCGCCGGGAA
>Ga0210378_10000159_pt1 | contig 31777 bp, 26 predicted proteins | sample PLM1_60_b1redo_FD_155465 | JGI IMG/M metagenome (GOLD analysis project Ga0210378, IMG submission 155465) | Groundwater sediment microbial communities from an aquifer in East River, Colorado, USA - PLM1_60_b1 redo | ecosystem: Environmental > Terrestrial > Soil > Riparian zone | place: USA: East... | reverse complement strand
ACCAGACCTCCATCGACCTGCTCGGGTACCTCTTCCGGCACCCGCCGTTCGGCCGGATCATGGTGGCTGTCGCGCACCGGGTCCAGGTCTCCCCCCGGCTGAGGACCCAGTTGACCGATCTTGACGCGGGCGTCGTCTGGCACCTGCCAATTCCTGCCTTCAGCCGGATCGAGACCGACGAGTTTCTGGGAAACTTTCTGGGAAACGAGGTGAGCCAGCCGGCCCGCCAATGGCTGCATGAGAGCAGCGGCGGTAATCCTTTCTACCTGGAGGCGTTGGCGCGGATGGATGCTCGTCCGCCGAGCGGGCTCGGTGCCGAACAGGCAGTCGACTTCAGCGAGAACCTGCCGACGTGGTTTCGTGGGGCGGTGGCCGCTGAGATCAGCGTCCTACCCGCCGCCACGGCGCTGGTGGCCCGGGCTTCCGCCGTCGTCGGCGACGAGTTCGAGCCTGCCCTGGTCGCGGCGACCGCGGCGACGTCGGGCGAGGCCACCCGCGACGCGCTGGACGAACTGGTCGCCAACGACGTCGTCCAGCCCTCGGCGCCGGGACGGTTCCGGTTCCGCCACCCGCTCGTCCGGCATGCTGTCTATGCCTCCGCCGAGGCGGCATGGCTGGTGGGCGCACACGGCCGGGTCGCCGGCTGGCTCGCGCGGGCCGGCGCCCCGGCCGTCCTGCGCGCTCACCACCACGCGCGCTCGGCCGGATACGGTGACCGGCAGGCCGCGGCCACGTTGGCCGAGGCGGCACAGGCTGTGGCCGCGCATGCGCCGGCGGCCGCGGCCCACTGGCTGCAGGTCGCGTTGCGGGTCCTGCCGGACAACCCCGGCACCCACCAGCGGCGCCTGGAGCTCCTCGCCGACCTGGCCAAGGCCCAGAGCGTGAGCGGGTGGCTGGTGGAAGGGCGGGACACCGCTCGCCGGCTGCTCGAACTGCTGCCCGACGACGACTACGCCCGGCGCGGGCAAGCGGCCCGGTTCTGCGCGATCGTCGAGCGGCTGCTGGGCCGGACCGCGGAGTCGAGGGCGCTGCTGGTGGCCGAACTGCGCCGGCTGCCGGATCGCAGCGCCGCCGAGGCCATCCCGCTGCGGCTACGGCTGGCCGCCGACAGCCTCATCCAGGGGGACTACCAGGACGCGAGGCTGATCCTGGCCGGACTCTCCCGCTCCAGCCAGGCCGAGTCCGATGCCGGTGCGAGGCTCGCGGTCGCCGCGCTGCGGCCCGTGCTGAGCCTCGGGTTCGATGACGTTCCCGGCGCCATGGGGCACATGGCGGAGGCCGGGCGGCGGATGGACGCGACTACGGACGATCAGCTGGCCCAGTGGCTGGACGTCGTGACCTGGCTGTGCTGGGCGGAGTGTCTGACCGACCTGTTGGCGGGGAACGCCGTCGATGCGCTTCGCCGCTGCAGCCGCGCGGTGAAGGTGGCTCGGACGACGGGCCACGTCCACGTGATGGCACACCTGCTGGCCAGCCAGGCGTGGGTGCAGTGGCGGCTGGGCCGGCTCGCCGAGGCGATGGCGAGCGCGCAGGAGGCTAAGGACGCGGCCAGTCTGGTCGGCTCAGACCTGCTGCTGTCGCTGTCGCTGACGCTGGAGTGCCTGGTTGCGAGCTCATCCGGGGATGATCGGGCCGCCCTGCGGTGTGGCGAGCGGGCGGTGGCGGTCTGCGGGTCGACCCGGGAGTGGGGCGGAGCGCTGGCCCACTGCGCCTGGGCGCTCGCGCTGCTGTCCGCGGGCGACACAGACGCCGCGATCGGCCTCGTCGTCGCCGCCCGCGACTGGTTCAACCCCTCGGTACTCCTGCACGGCAACCTGCTCTGGTGCGGCGAGGCCATTGCCCAGGCTGAGGCCGAGCGCGGTCACCAGCAAGACGCCGGCCGCTGGGCCGACCTTGGCGAACGACTGGCCCGTCCGGGTCTGCCAGCGACCGTCGCTATGGCCAGGTTGGCGCGGGCGCACGCGACCAGCCACAAAGAGCCGGCTCGGGCCGCCGGCTTCGCCATCCAGGCCGGCGAGGAGCTGGCCGGCGTGGGCCTCCGGTTGGACGCCGGCCGGGCCTTCCTGTTCGCCGGCCTAGCCTACCGAAGCGCTGGCGACCGGGAGCGAGCGCTGGCCGAACTCCACCGGGCGGCCGATATCTTCGACGACTGCGGGGCCAAGGCGCTCGGTGCGTGGGCGAACCGGGAGCAGCGGCGGCTCGGCGTCCGGGTGGTCACACGGAGCTCGGCCCGGGACGCTCGCCCGTACGGTCTGTCCAAACGGGAAGTCGATGTGGCCCGTTTGGTTATCGAAGGTTGCACCAACCAGCGGATCGCCGAGAAGCTGTTCGTCAGCGTCCGGACCGTCGAGACGCACCTGACCCACATCTTCGGCAAGCTCGGGGTGACCTCACGGGTCGGCGTGGTCAGCACGCTCGGCAGCCGGATCGACGCCGCGCCCGCGGTCGACCAAGGTGGCTGACTCGGAATATCAGGGTTCTCCACGATGCGACCGCCGTGGTAGAAGCGGCACGCTCGATAATTCACCCGGGTCGTGAGGGGGACCAGTGATGCAGCGCCTCATCCCGTTGCACACGCTCGACGGCGTGCCCGACGCCGAAGCATCCGTGCATCCTTTCACGACCGACGACGGTCTCGGGCTGAGCCTGCTGCGTTTCTGCCAGGCCGAGTGCGACGACGTCGTGGTGCTCCTGCACGGGCTGACCGGCTCCAGCGACATGTTCATCATGCCAGAGCACCGGAACCTGGTTACCGCACTCCTGGACGGTGGCTTCACCGACGTCTGGACCCTCGACTCCCGAATGAGCAACCGGTTCCCGTACGACCTCCAGACCCCCCGGTACACGCTGGACGACATCGCCTGCTTCGACCACCCGGGTGCGCTGCGGACGATCCGGGAGCGGGTCGGCGACCGGCGGATCCACGTGATCGCGCACTGCCTGGGCTCGGTCTCGTTCCTGATGAGCCTCTTCGGTGGCGCAGTCGGCGGCGTGGCCAGTGTGGTCGCCAACAGCGTCGGGCTGACGCCGCGGGTGCCGGCGTGGTCCCGGGCCAAGCTGGCGGTCGGTCCCGACCTGGCTCAGTACGTACTCGGGTTCCCGTACCTCAAGCCGTCCTGGAGCGACGACCCGCCGCTCACCCGAGGTTGGGCACTGTCCAAAGTGGTTTCCCTGCTGCATCGAGAGTGCGACGTACCCGCTTGCCACCTGCTCAGCTTCATGTGGGGCACTGGATGGCCTGCCATGTACAGTCACGACAAGCTCCACCCGGTCACGCACGCCCGCCTCGGCGACCTGCTTGGCGGCTCGGGCTTCAGCTACTACCGGCATGTTCTGAAGATGGTCCGGGCCGGTCGGGCGGTGAAGTACAACCCCCGCGACCCCCGGTACAGCGCCCTGCCGGACGACTACCTGGACGACGCCGCGGCGGTCCACACCCCCGTCCTGTTCCTCACCGGCGCCGTCAACCGCACGTTTGTCGACTCGAACGTAGTGTGCTTCCGGGAGTTGGAAGCGGTCGCTCCGGGCCGACACGAGCTGCGGGTCGTCCCGGAGTACGGCCACCTGGACGTGTTCATCGGCCAGACCGCCGACGCCGACGTTTTCCCCATCCTGCTGGAGTTTCTCACCAGGCAGGCGGCAACCGCGGCGGCGGCGCCGCTCCCACCGGCAGCGCAGGGGTGACCGGACCCGGGCACCGTGCCCCCCGCCGGGACCGGAGTGGGGAGCACGTCGACGTGCTGGTGATCGGCTCCGGCTTCGGCGGGTCGGTGGCCGCCTACCGCCTCGCCGAGGCCGGCCTGTCCACAGTGGTGCTGGAACGCGGCGGACGCTACCCGCCCGGCAGCTTCCCGCGGACTCCGGCCGAGATGAGCCGGGCGGTATGGGACCCGGTGGGCGGCCGGTACGGCATGTTCGACGTGTGGGCATTCCGCGGCTGCGACTCGGTGGTCGGCAGCGGGGTCGGCGGGGGATCCCTGATCTACGCCAACGTGCTGCTGCGCAAGGACGAGCGCTGGTTCGTGCACGCCGACCCGTTCCCGGGCGGCGGATACGAGACCTGGCCGGTGGTCCGGGCCGACCTCGATCCGCACTACGACGCCGTCGAGCGGATGCTCACGCCGGTGCCGTACCCCATCGACGCGCCCCCGTACGCGCGCACGCCCAAGACAGCGGCCATGCGGGAGGCCGCTCGGCGGCTCGACCTGGACTGGCGGCTGCCGCCGCTGGCGGTGAGCTTCGCTCCCCATCCGGGCGCCGCACCGGGTCTCGGCCTGCCCATCGCCGAGCCCGGCTACGGCAACCTGCACGGCGTGCCCAGAGCCACCTGCCGGTTGTGCGGTGAGTGCAACATCGGCTGCAACGACGGGGCGAAGAACACCCTGGACCACACCTACCTGTCCGCCGCGAAGCACCATGGGGCAGACATCCGAGCATGGCACGAGGCACGCGCCATCCGCCCGCTCGCCGGCGGTGGTTACGCGGTGAGTTACCTGCGGCACGAGCCAGCCGGTGGAAAGCGGCCGGCCGCGTCGGCGCTTCCGATGCATGTGGTCACCTGTGACCGGCTGGTCCTGGCCGCCGGCAGCTACGGCACCACGCTGCTGCTGCTTCGTAGCCGGGACCACTTCCCCGGCCTGAGCCCGGCTCTGGGCAGCCGGGTCTCCGGCAACGGCGACCTGCTCACCTTCCTGGTCGGTGCCACCTGGCGGCACCAGGCGCGACCGCTTTCCGCCAGCTACGGAACGGTCATCACCAGCGCGATCCGGGTGCCGGACGCGCTCGACGGAAGCCCGGCCACCGGGCGCGGGTACTACATAGAGGACGGTGGCTATCCGGGATTCGTCGACTGGCTTATCGAGAGCGCGGACCTTCCGGCCGCGGTCGGTCGGGTCGCGGCGGTGGTCGTGCGCAGGGCGTTGGAACTGCTCACCCGCGCCGACGACCGAAGCCACTTCTCCGACGAGATCGCCGACCTGCTCGGCAGCGGCGCATTGTCGGCCTGCGCCCTACCGCTGCTGGGGATGGGCCGGGACATCCCCGACGGCGTCATCCGGCTGCGCAACGGCTGGCTGGACGTCGACTGGACCACCGCGACCAGCCGTGCCTACTACGAGCGGATGCGGCTGACGATGCGGCACATCGCGCAGGCCCTCGGCGGCCGCCTCATCGACACTCCGGCGTGGCTGCGCCGACGGATCATCACCGTCCACCCCGTCGGCGGTGCACCGATGGCCTACCGGCCCGCGAGCGGGGTCTGCGATCCCTACTGCGAGGTGTTCGGATTTCCCGGGCTGTACGTCGCGGACGCGGCCGCACTGCCCGGCCCGGTTGGCACCAACCCGTGCCTGACGATCGCGGCGCTCGCTGACCGCATGTGTACTCGCATCATCGAGCGAGGTCCGGCGCCACGGCACGGCCCGGACATCGTGCTGCCGCCGCCCAGACCAGCGCCGGAGGCGCCGGACGGGGACACCGGCCTGCCGACCGCCGGCGCCGAGCCGACTCCGGCCCTCCTCGCCGGGGACGAGCAACCGAGCTCGCTGGCCTTTACCGAGGAGATGAAGGGCTTCTTCGCCCTCGGCGAGACCCTCCCCCGCAGCGGCGAGCGGCACGGCCGGCGGCTGGGTCAGCGGCTGTCGTTCCGGCTGACGATTACCATCGACGACATCGGCCGGTTCATCGACGACGCCGAGCACCAGGCCCGTGCGCAGGGGTGGATCGATGCGGAGAGCTTCGGCGGCCGGCTGCCCGTGACCGGCGGCTGGTTCAACCTGTTCCTTGTCGACGTTCCCCGCGGCGGTCGGGTCATCCGCTACCGGCTCCACTTCAGCGACGATGCCGGGAACCCGCTCACGCTGCTGGGACACAAGGACATCGCCGCCGACGACATCGTGCCGTTCGGCGATCTTTGGCCGGACACCTCGACGCTCTACACCCTGGTGGCCCGCGGCCACCTGGCAGCGTGGACCGACGAGCCACCCGACGTGCTCGGGGCCGGCGTCCTGTACATCCGAAAGCGGGACTTCGTGCAGGAACTGCTGCGGATACGTGTCTCCGGCGCACACTCCGCTCGCGCCCTCGACCGGTTCGGCCGCTTCTTCCTCGGGCAGCTCTGGGACGTCTACGGCAGACGCCTCTCCAGGGGCCGCTAGCCACATATCGTGGTTTACCACGATGCTCGGCGGACACCCCCTCGGCTTTGATTGAACCGAACGGAGAGGCCAACAGTCAGTGTCAGTACGTGCGCCCCCGATGATCGCCCGCCGCGCGCGGACGGCCACCTCGACGGGCCCGCGTCGGAGTCGCCGGGAAGCCCAGGAGGACCGAGCCCATGCCCATCAACCCCAGGCGGAACAGCAGTGAGACGGCTACTGGCCATTACCGTTGGAACCATCATGTTGCTCGCTGGTATGGTCGCCGCCGCTGCCAGCCCAGGCACCGCGCCCAGCGGCGCTTCCCCGCAAACCATGGTCGGCTCGTCGGGGCCGGGCGCATTCGCGCCGGCCGGATGCCCGTCCGGCGCCCTCTGCTTCTGGAACGCCCGCAACTTCACCGGCGGACCGGGGAAGCTGTTCGGCAGGAACGCGAACTGGAGTGCGTTCGGTCATGCGAGTTGCCCGAGTGGCACCTGGAACAACTGCGCGTCGTCGGCGTACAACAACGGAGTGAGCTGCGACTCCGTCATGTGGGACGGCACTAACTACACGTTCGGCGCCGCCGGCGCGCTCGTCCTGGACCGTGGCGTCGGGCTCGACCTCGCCTCGGTCGGCTTCGACGGCGTGACCAGCTCGAACAGTTGGATCACGCCCAGCCTCGCGACCAACTCGACCTGCACAGGTCCCAACCCGTTCGGCTGACCACGTCGCGGCCGCCTGCGGCAAGGTGCGTCGCGGACGTAGGCGGCTCCCCCGTCCGCCGATGGTCAGGGTTGCCCGACCGTCGGCGGACGCTCGGGGAGGCGGTTTCCTTCCGTGCTGTTTCTGAAAGGGGCAGCAGGATGAGAAATATTTGGCCGGCCGTGACCGGCGGGCTGCTTACCTGTACCTTGGCCGGAGTTCTGCTGGCCGGCGGTCGCGAGTCCCCTCGACGGTCGGTCAGTGGGAACGGCTCGTCGTCGACGCTCAGCGCCGGCGCACTCGATCTGCTTACCCAGTCGGGCTCCTACGCGGAGAACGAGTACCTGCTCTCCCGGGCGGAACGAGAGCTGACCCGGCGGTGCATGGGCAGGCAGGGTCACCGCTATCCCGTGGACCAGGCCGGTTTTCTTCGCCAGTCCGACGAGGACCGCGGGCTGAACATGAACGAACGCCGCCGACATGGGTATGGCCTGTTCGCCGAATATTCCACCGGGCCGGCCCACGGCAATGGTCGCGAGGCGGCGGACAACGCGACCGCCCCGCCGCCGGCGGAGCGGGCCGCCTACCTGCACGCACTGCGCGGCAGCGCCGGCGACGTGACGGCCATGCAGCTTCCCGGGGGTGGGGAAATCGTCTTCTCCAGAGTTGGGTGCGAGGCGGAGAGCCGCCAGCGCCTCTATCGGAGCCTCACTCGGTGGGCGCAGGTCAGGTACGTGCCACAGCGCCTCAACCTCTCGGTCACCCATCGAGTGAAGGGAGACCCCGCGCTGGCCGCGGCGATGCGCCGGTGGGCCGAGTGCATGGCCGTTCATGGCTACCGGTACTCCTCGCCCGGCGACGCCAGCGACCGACTCCGGGTCGAGTACCGGGAGGTTGGGCCGACGGCGGCCCTGCGCCGGCGAGAGATCGACATCGCGCTGGCCGACGGCCGGTGCGCCAGCCATCTTCATATTCCGTCCACGGTCCTGACACTCAAGAAGCGGTACGCGAACCTGCTCCCGGCCAAGGACAAACTCGAACTCGAGCAGCTGACCAGGTCGTGGCTGGCGACGGCGGCCACCGCCCGGTCACTGGCCAGCACCGGGAGCCCTAGGCTCTGCTGCGGTCGCCGGACATCTCCTTCCGCCGGTACCTGAACGGTCGATCACCCGGCCGAGCGGGTTCTCGTCGCCCACGTTGCCGGCGCACACCACGTAGGGCGTGTCGACGGCCTCCGGTACGGCCCGCACCGGGCGGAAGACACCTTGACGGCGAAGACGGTCAGCGGCCGAGGCGGGCGCGGACCTCCGGGCGGCGCAGCGGCGGGACGGTGGCCGGGGGCTGGCGGCGGTCCGGCAGCGCGCCGAGCAGGCGGTGCACCACGGCCGTCACGTCGGCGATGGCGGACTCGAAGGCGTCGGCGGCCGCCGGCGGGGGCTGCCGGAGTCCGCTCACCTTCCGGATGAACTGGCGTGCGGCTGCCTCGATCTCCTCGTCGGTCGCCGGCGGCTCGAGGCCCCGCAGTTCGGTGATGTTGCGGCACATGCCTCCCACGCTAGAGCCACCGCGAAGGCGGCGCTCCCGTGCGGGGCGGGGCTGTCGGCGAGGCTGGCGGTCCACCGGCGTCGAATTGGCCGTGGACCCGCTTCGCCCGGCCGGCCTACCGTGCCCTCATGCGGATCCGGGTCATCGACGCCTTCACCGACCGTCCATTCGCCGGCAACCCGGCGGCGGTCTGCCTGCTCGACGGCGAGGACTGGCCGGACGAGACGTGGATGCGGCAGGTCGCCGCCGAGATGAACCTCTCCGAGACCGCCTTCGCCCACCCACTCCCCCAGCCCGCCGACGCCGACTGGGCGCTGCGCTGGTTTACCCCGGTGGTCGAAACCAACCTCTGCGGCCATGCCACCCTGGCCACCGCCCACGCCCTGCACAGCGACCTCGGGACCCCTGGCACCGTCCGGTTCCGTAGCCGCAGCGGCGTCCTGGTCGCGCACAGCCGCAACGACGGCACGATCACCCTCGACTTTCCGGCCGCGCCGAGCACCGAGGCAGCCGTCCCCGATGGACTCGCCGACGCCCTCGGCGGAAAGCCGGACGCCGCCTACCGCACCGGCGCCCTCGGCGACCTGCTCACCGTGTTCCCCGACGAGCCGGCCGTGCGGGCCGTGCAGCCGGACGCCGCCGGGCTGGCCCGGCTGGCCCGCCGGGACGGCTTCCGCGGCGTCATCGTCACCGCCGCCGCGGCCGACCCGGGCCGGGGCTACGACTTCGTCTCCCGCTTCTTCGCTCCTGCCGTGGGCATCCCGGAGGACCCGGTGACCGGCAGCGCGCACACCGCACTGGCCCCGTACTGGTCGACCCGGCTCGGCCGCGACGACCTGGTCGGGCTGCAGGTGTCCGCCCGCACCGGCCTGGTCCGCACCGCCGTCCGCGGCGACCGCGTCCACCTCACCGGACACGCCGTCACCATCCTCGACGGCACCCTGCGCCACGCCCCAGCCGGGGCTGCCAGTGGATCTTCGGGACAGGCCGGCTAGGGGGTGTCCCGTGGGTCTTGGTGGATGCCCGCGGCGTCCAGGCGGCGTCCGGCAAGGCCGAGGAGGGACCGATACCGGGGTTGTATCGGCGCCGACGAGAACGCCGCCGGTCGTCGTCTGGGCGTCGTGGGCGCCGCCGAAGATCCACGGGACACCCCCTAATCGGCGGAGTCATCCCCGCGGGCGAGGTGGGTGGCGTAGGCGCGCAGCAGGTCGTGCATGCCGTACCGGCCGGTGTCCGCGGGATGTCGTCCGGTGGGCTGGATCAGGTGGGCGCGGGCAAGCAGGTCGAGCAGTTGCCGGGCGCGGTCCTCGGAGGTGTCGATGAGGACGGCGGCGACGTGCGGGTCGAGGTCGGCTGCCGGGTGCCTGGCCAGCAGCCGGAACGCCTGGGCCGCTTTGGCGGGAAGGTGCCGGTAGGACCAGGAGAACACCGCGCGCACGGCGGTGTGCCGGTCCCCGCCGGCATCCAGCAGGTCCAGCCGCCGCCGGTCGTCGGCCAGGTCCGCGACAAGCCGGCCGAGGGGCGTGGTCGGCCGGGTGGCGGCGAGCTCGGCGGCGACCCGCAGCGCCAGTGGCAGCCGCGCGCACTGCTCGGCCAGGGTGGCGGCAGCGGCGGGTTCGGCCACGACGCGGGGTCCGAGGAGAGTGCGCAGCAGCGTGATCGCGTCGGCAAGTGGGAGCAGGTCGAGGTCGAGCCGGCGAGCGCCGTGCCGGGCGACCAGTCCGGGAAGGGAGTCCCGGCTGGTTACCAGCACGAAGCAGGATGCCGCGCCGGGCAGCAGCGGGCGGACCTGGTCGACGGTGGCCGCGTTGTCCAGCACCACAAGCATCCGCCGGCCGGTGATCTCGGTCCGGTACCGGGCGGCCCGGTCGTCCACCGCCGGCGGAACGTCCTGCCCGGCCACGCCGAGGGCGTCCAGGAACCCCAGCAGCGCATCGGCCGCCGACACCGGCTGCCCGGGGTCGTAGCCGCGCAGGTCGACGTAGAGCTGCCCGTCGGGGAACTGGTCGCGGACCCGATGCGCCCACCGGACGGCGAGCGCGGTCTTGCCGACTCCGGCCGTGCCAGAGACCGTGGCGATCGTCACCGTGGTCGGTGCCCCGGCCGACCCGGTGGCCTGGTCGGTGGTCGCCAGGAGGCGGTCGAGCCCGGACAGCTCCTCCTGCCGACCGGTGAAGGCGGACACGTCCGCGGGGAGTTGGGCCGGCACCGCCCGGCTCGTCGCCGGCCCCGCCCGGGCCCGCGCCGGCAGCGGCTGCAGCGCACGGACGGTGTGCCGGAGGTCGCCGCGCAGCACCGCGGCGTGCACCGCCCGCAGGGCCGGCCCTGGCTCGACGCCGAGCTCGTGGACGAGCCGGGTCCGGGCGACGGCGTAGCAGGCGAGGGCCTCCGCGTCCTGGCCGGCGGCCACGTACGCCAGCATCAGCACACCGACGAGGGGTTCGACCCGCGGGTGGTCGGCCGCCAGTTCCCGGACCGCGTCGATCACCTCGTCGGGCCGGCCGAGCCGCAGTTCGGCATGCGCCCACCGCACGACCGCGTCCAGGCGCTGCTTCTGCCAGCTGTCCCGCATCCGGGCCGCCCAGCCGCCGGGCAGGTCCGCGAGCGGCGCGCCGCGCCACAGGGCCAGGGCCTCACGCAGCTGCCCGGCCCGTTCGGCGTCCGAACGCTGCGGGTCTCGGGCCGCAGCGGCCAAGCGGCGGAACAGGCGCAGGTCGATCCCGTCGGGGTCCACCTCCAGCAGGTAGCCGCCGGCTCGGCGGGCAAGCCCGGCAGGCGGCTGCCCGCCACCGGCGTCGGCCTGGTCCAACGACTGCCGGATTCGCGCGATGTGGGCGTACAGCGCCGGACGCGCCCCGACCGGCGGCGCGTCGTCCCACACCCGGTCGATCAGCGTCCCCAGCATCACGGGTCGGCCGGCATCCACGGCGAGTGCGGCTAGCACCAGGCGCTGCTGCGGAGTGCCCAGGTCGAGCCGGCGGCTGCCGACTCGGACCTCCATTGGCCCGAGCAGCCGGAACTCCACTACGCCCTCCGGTCCATCACGAGGCCCCCGAGTGCACCAAGGATCCTACAAGGTTTCCGCAAGCTCCCGGTCTGTATAGGTGCCTCAATCTTTAGGCGCTCCTCTACCGGCAAGACGGGACAGCGACCCAAAGTCCGGATAAGATATGATCTTATATCTTCCGTCCTGGATGCCGGGGATGACCGCGGGGGTTTCGGCGGGCCCGAAACCGCCGCGCGGCCCACCGCGAGGGGGGAGCGGGAAGGAGGTGCAACGAGCCGGGTCGAGGTTCAACAGGTCGTCAGCCATGCACGTCATCGCCAGGTGGTCGGAGCCGCCAGTCGTCTCCGCACGTCCCACCCGCTCAACGCGTCCCGCTGTCGCGACGCGTCTCGTCGTGCCGACGCGACCCGTCGTCTCACGCGAAGGGGAACCCCGTGAAACGAGTGAAGATCGGCCTGTGCTCAGTCGTCACGGCCAGCGCCCTGGCATTGGCGTTGGCCCCATCCCCCGCCGGTGCCGCAACCACCGCCGCACGCACCGGACCCGCGTCCACCCCGGCGAGCCCGCAGGCTGCCGTGGTGCCGGCACACGGACCGGTGCCGGCCGGGACCGTGAAGATCGGCGGACCCGGGTCGGTGGGAACCTACGATCACCAGGACGGCGCCTGCAACAGCCTCGCCAACGGCGACGGTGACTTCTGCTTCTGGTTCAGCACCAACTTCGTCGGCAGCCTTTCCGACTTCTTCTTCAGCGACTCCAACCTGGGCAACAACACGTTCCTCACCCCGGGGCTCGGCCTGGGCGCGGTGGTGGCGAACAACTCCGAGTCGGCGCTGAACGCCGACACCCGCCTCAGCGTGCTGGTCTACACCGGAACGAACTTCACCGGCACCGCCGGCGTCGTCCGGCCGAGACAGTTCGGCAACTTCAACGCCACCTTCGTGAACAACGTCGAGTCGTTCGAATTCTTCTAGCGACCCGCGCCGGTCCGCCGACCAGGTCGGCGGACCGGCCACTTCTGGCGGCATCAGGGGAGTGGTCGAAGCGCATGCCGCACCACGCTTGCCATCCAGCGACACACCGGCGACCGACGGGCCGGGCGTTCCGATCCATGGCCGTCGCCCTGGCCGTGGCGACCGCCGGCTGCGCCGGGCCGGGCGGTGGCGCTCGCCTGGATCCGGGCGCGCCGGACCGGGTGCCGACCCTGCTGCGCAGCGCCGACCTGCGGCTGCCGCTGGATGACTACCTTCCCTCGGTTGCCGAGGTCGACCGGCTCGCCCGGGCCGGGCGCGCGCTGCTGCGCCGGTGCATGCGCGAGTTCGGCTTCGACTATTCCACCCCGCAGCCGGGACCGTGGGCAGGACCGCGGACCTGGAACGAGCGCCGGTACGGCTTGGCGGACCCGGCGCGGGCGGCGCACGGCTACTGGCCGGAGAGCCGAGCCGCGGCGGCCCGAGCCGCGGCGGCCCGAGCCGCCCGGCGCAGGGCGGCAACGGCCCCGATCGGCGCGGCCGCGGCCGCGGCGGAAGGGGCCGCCCTGACCGGCCGGGCGGCCAAGGTGGTCAACGGCAGGCGGGTGCCGTCGGGTGGCTGCGCCGATGAGGCTCAGCGCCGGCTGACCGAGCACGACCCGCCGGGCGCCGACACGTACCTGGCCCAACGGCTCACCTCGGACAGCTTCTTCGGCTCCCAGCAGGACGCGCGGGTGCGCGAGGTGACCCAGCGGTGGTCGGCCTGCATGAAGGCCGCCGGCCACAGCTATGCCGGGCCGCTGGATCCGCCCAAGGACCGGCGCTTCCAACGCGCCGCGACCCCGCTGGAGATAGCCACGGCCAAGGCGGACGTCGCCTGCAAAGAGCGGACCAACCTCGTCGGGGTGTGGTTCGCCGTCGAGTCGACCCAGCAGCGCTCGCTCATCGAGGCCAACCGGGGGGCCCTAGAACTGGCCAGGAAGGCCTTCCGGGCCGAACTCGCCGTCGCCGCGGGAGTGGGCGCCTGATGCACGGAGGTGACGCAACACCGCTGTAGCACACCGCAGTTTGGAAATGACACGACTAGGTCCCGAACGGGACTGACCCGCACCCTTCGACAGACACCGGTCGTGGTCCCCTTCCACACCAAAAGGAGGCCCTGGACTCGTGGACGCCGAACAGCGCAGTGATCCTGCCGGTCACGTCCTGACCCGCCGAGCTGCCATCAAGAACGCCGCCGCCCTGGTCACCGCCATGGGCACGCTCGAGCTCGTCGGGCGGCTCGCTCACATCCCCGAGCGCGTCGCCACAGCGGATGTCGGGCCACTCGTCGCCCTGCCTGACATCCAGTTCGACATCGGCGCATTCATCTCACCGGCCCGGAGCCTCGGCGGCGTCCTGATGCAGTTGCCGCCGGTGCACACGGTGTTTCTCACCGCGCGGCTGCTCCGCACACCGAACCGGACCGACCAGGCAGAGATGAACCGGGCCATGAACACGCTCGAGGCCACCTACCCGTTCTCGGCGAGCGGCCTCATCACGTTCGTCGCGTACGGCATCCCGTACTTCAACCGGCTCCCCGGCGGGCTCACCGGCTCCCTGGTGGCGAGCAGGATGCCCAGGCTGCGGTCGAACACCAGCCGGTTCGTGCTGGAGGAGGCGGTCCCCAGCCCGACCGACGTCTCCTCGGTCAACCCGACCATCAGCAAGCTGCGGTTCAACGTGCCGGTCCGGATCGAGGCCAACGACCTGCTCTTCACCCTGCGCAGCGACGACCAGCTCCACGTCCAGGACGCGATCAACTGGCTCGGCGGGAGCAACCGGCTGAACGGCCAGGCGATCACGTCGCCCGCGTTCGGCACGCTGCTGACCTTTACCTCGAGCCGGGCGATGTTCGCCCAGATCGGGCTGCCCCGGTTCGTGGCCGGGCAGGTCGGCCTGCCCTTCAGGAACTTCGTCAACCCCGACTCGGTGATGTGGATGGGCTTCAACGACCAGCACGTCAACGCCTCGGGTCCGGCGCCGATTTGCACGTTCGCCGGCAACCCGTCGGCCCGGCTGACGACGGCCGTGGCCGGGGACTACTTCGACAACGGCGGCGTCCAGCACCTGTCCCACCTCATCCTGGACATGCTCCAGTTCTTCGACATGGCGACGCCGAGCAGCCCGCCGGGCGAGGACGGGGTGTTCACCGAGCGGGTGCAGTACATGTTCCGGTCACCGGCGCCCAGCGAAGGCAACGCCGACCAGCTCACCAACGGCGGCGGCCCGGCAAATATCGAGAACGAGTTCAGGGGCGTCAACGACGCGCTCAACACCGCGCAGGGCATCGGGGTGGACGGCAACGAACACCGGATGGGCCACCTGTCTACGCTGCAGCGCTCGTCGCGGGCCGCGGACGGCACGCCGATGCACATTCGCATGGACGGACCCGGCTTCGACAACCTGGACGTGCCCGGCGCGAGCAAGCAGCCGAAGCTACAGTTCACGGTCTTCGTGCCGAGCGCCGACTTCTTCCGGACGATGCGCCGCAACCAGGCCTCCCTGGACCTGCAGCAGCAGTTCGCCGTGCCGGAGGACGAGAACGGCCTGGAACGGTTCCTGACCGCGACCAGGCGGCAGAACTACCTTGTCCCGCCCCGCCGGCACCGGGCATTCCCGCTGGTCGAGCTCACCTGACCGGCCGGGGTTACGCAGCCGGCCGCGCTGCCGCTCCGCCCATCCGCCCACCCGGTGCGGCAGCGCGGCCGCGTCCCCGCGCCCGAGCGGGGGCCGGCCGGGGGCGCCCGCTCTACGCCTACGTCACTGCGGTCGGCGGGCGGTCAAAACGGCCAGACCAGCAGGACAGGGGATCGGTTCAGGTGTCGTAGATTTGACTCAATTCCCAGCGGGTTGACAGGAGGTCGGCCGGAGCGGGAGCGTGCCGGTTGTCGCGCGATCATGCAGGGGGTTCGGATGGCCGTTCACGAGATCCGAGTCAACCGGTCGAAGACGCTGCTGGAGGAGCCCGGAACGGGCCACAACCGGTGGCACCCTGACATCCCACCGCTGGTGCGCTGCGATCCGGGCGACGAGGTTGTGCTGGAGACGCGGGACGCGTTCGACGGACAGATGGGTCCACACGCGACATTGGACACCGTGGCGGCGCCGAACCTGGACGTGGTGCATCCGCTGACCGGGCCGGTCTACGTCGAGGGCTCCCAGCCCGGGGACCTGCTAGAGGTGGAGATTCTCGAGGTGACGCCGGACTCCTACGGCTACACGGTGCAGGTGCCCGGATTCGGGTTCTTGCGGGATGTGTTCGGCGAGCCGTTCATGGTGCGCTGGGACATCTCGGGCGGGTGGGCGTCCTCGGCCGACCTGCCCGGGGTGAGGATTCCGGCAGCTCCGTTCATGGGCACGATCGGACTGTCGCCGGGCAGCGAGGCACTGCGCCGGATCACGGCCCGGGAGCAGGCGGCGCTCGACCGTGGCGGCTTCGTGCTCCCGCCCTCGCCGGCGGATGCGGTGCCGTCGGATCCGCGGATCGCCGCGGAGGCCCTGCGCACGATCCCACCCAGGGAGCAGGCCGGCAACGTCGACATCAAGCAACTGGCCGCCGGCACCCGGCTGTTCATCCCGGTGGACACGCCTGGTGGGCTGTTCTCCGCCGGGGACGCGCATTTCGCCCAGGGGGACTGCGAGACCTGCGGTACGGCAATCGAGATGAGCGCCACGCTGCGGGTCCGGTTCGCCGTACATGCCGGCGAGGCTCGGGAAAAGGGCATCCGGTCGCCGCGGTTCGCCCGGACCGACTATTGGGTGGCGCCGGAGTACGCGGCGCCGCGCCGGTTCTTCGCCACCACCGGAATGTCGGTCAGCCCGGCCGGCGAGGTGCACGCCGAGGACGCCACGCTAGCGGCGCGCGGCGCGCTATTGAACATGATCGACCACCTCGGCGAACGCGGCTGGAGCCGGCAGCAGGCCTACGCGATCTGCAGTGTCGCGGTCGATCTCAAGATCAGCCAACTCGTCGACGTACCCAGCTTCCTGGTCTCGGCATTCCTGCCGGAAGACATCTTCGCCGGCTGAGACGCCGACCTGCCCTACAGCGCCGGAAAGACAGCGGAAAACAGGCCGACGAGCTGGGTGCCGAGCAATGTCACGGTGCCGACAATAGCGACAGCGATGAACGTGGCAAGCAGACAGTATTCCGTGGCAGTCGCGCCGGTGTCAGCTCTCAAGCTCAGCCTGCCCGACAGCATGCTGCCACCTCCCCCGCGCTGTGACTCCCGACCCAGCCAGCACCGTTGACGCTGATTGACGCCATTCTAACGAACTGACCAGTCGGCTGCTGTCGGTCGATCGGTCAGAGCGCAACCGGGGAGTAACCCGTGGCCGTGCGGGCCGGCGGGCGGGTTCGCCGGCCCAGGGCCGCCGCCGGCAACCCATCCCATTTTGCGCCTAGACCCATTAAATGCTACTATTGACAGTCTTTCCATGCGTCATGTGGAGGTGACCTACGGCGCGCAGAATCTCCCGGCGCTCGAATACAGCGTCCTCTTTCGAACCGCAGCCCGCGGACGGACGTGGTGGTGAGCATGTCGCGGCACCGAGGCTGCGATTCGGGTGGAAGGGCACAAATGGCTGATCTAGCGACATTCCAGCTCCCTGAGACCGTGGGCGGGACTGAATCAGACAGACGACTAGGCCACGAGATGATACGGGCATGGCAGGCAGACGGGATCTTCCAGGTCGCCACCGACCCGGCGCAGAACCGAAAGACCATGACCGCGATCCAGGCGAGCAAACGCTTTTTCGCCAGCCCCATGGAGTCCAAGTCCACGCACATCAGCGACCTGACCTACAGCGGGTACATCGCCTCCGGCGAGGAGATGACGGCCGGCGAGGCGGACTACTCCGAGATCTTCACCGTCTGTAAGGATGTCGCGCTGGACGACCCGCGGGTGCGGGCGCAGTGGCCCTGCCACGGCCCGGTGCCCTGGCCCGACCGGCACTACGAGCAGAGCATGCAGGCCCTCATGGAGGAGCTGGGCTCAGTCGGCGAGAAGCTGCTGAAGCTGACCGCTCTGGGCCTGGAGCTGAACGACATCGACGCGCTCACGAGGCTGACGAAGGATGGCTGGCATCACCTGCGGGTGCTGCGCTTCCCCGCCCGGTCGGCACAGACCTCCCGGGGAATCGGCGCCCACACCGACTACGGACTGCTCGTGATCGCCGCGCAGGACGACGTAGGCGGGCTTTACGTTCGCCCACCGGTCGACGGTGAGTGGCGGCCCAGGAACTGGCTGGAGACCGAAAGCGCGGCAGGCTTGTACGAGAACCAGGAGCCGTGGACGTACGTGCGGCCAGTGCCGAACGTGCTGACCGTGTTCCCCGGCGACATCCTGCAGTTCCTGACGGACGGCGCGCTGCTCTCGACGCCGCACAAGGTCACGCTGAACACCCGCGAGCGCTTCACCCTGGCCTACTTCCACGAACCGAACTTCGAAGCCTCGGTACGCCCGCTCTCCGACCCGGCGGGGACCGAGTACATCCATTACGGAACTCACTTCACGAACATGTTCATGCGCTGCTACCCGCGGCGGATCACCACCCGTCGTATCCTCGCCGAGGACCGCGTGTCGGTCTTGGCGAACCTGCAGGGCGAATCCCTCGACCCTGGCACCGGACGGCCCGGGCGCTGAGCCCGCCGTCCCTGCTCGCTGGCACCGGCGACCGATCGTGTCCGTCCCGGCCGTGGTAGGACTATCTGCCACGGTGGGACGGGCCGGCGCCGTGGCGACAAGCCGGCCGCGGGGCGACCCGCGACCCGCGGCGGCGGAATTCTCCAGCCCAGGAGAGGGTCAACGATGCAACCGACGGCGACCTACCCGGTGCAGCTCTCGGTCGACTACCCGGACCGACAACTCGACCGGCTGACCACGGCCTTCAGGATCTTCGTGGCCATCCCCATCCTGGTGGTACTCGCCAGCGTCTCCGGCAGCACCTGGGACTGGAAGTCCGGCCAGACGACCATGGCCGCGGCGGGCGCCGGCGGCCTGCTGTTCTTCGGACCGCTGCTCCTCATCCTGTTCCGGCAGAAGTACCCCCGGTGGTGGTTCGACTGGAACCTGGAACTCCAGCGGTTCGGCAACCGGGTGGGCGCCTACCTGGCGCTGATGGACGACCGGTACCCGTCCACCGACGAGCACCAGTCGGTGCACCTCGACTACCCGTACCCCGATGCGGCGCGCGACCTGAACCGGTGGCTCCCGCTGGTGAAGTGGTTCCTGGCGATCCCGCACTACATCGTGCTCCTCGTCCTCGACCTCGCGGCCGTCGCGGTGGTGATCGCCGTCTGGTTCGCGGTCCTGTTCACCGGGCGGTATCCGAGGGGGATGTTCGACTTCGTCGAGGGCGTCATCCGCTGGCACAACCGTGTCCTCGGCTACGCGATCGTGCTGGTGACCGACCGGTACCCGCCGTTCCGGCTGGCGCCCTGAACGCTGCCCGCTCGGCGCGGACACGCCGGGTTGGCGAGCATGCCACCGGCGGCTCGTCCTCCCCGGCGTGCCTTCGTGCCGTTTTCCTGAAACAGACCGCTCGGTGTCTGGATTCGCGGTATGCCTCGTGGTGACGCTCTGCCGCGCACGGTAGACGACGATCGGGGGTTCACAGATGTCCGTTTCAGCCGTGTTGGGCACTGGGATAGGTCTCGTCTTCGTCTTCGCGCTGATCTCGCTGTTCTGCTCCGGCATCACCGAGGCGTTCGCGAACCTGATCCAGAAGCGCGCGCAGCTTCTCCTGACCGGGCTGCGATCCATGCTCGACCAACATCAGGCCCAGCTGCCCACCGGAGCGGCGGCCAGAACGGACACGAAGGCACTTTTCGAGAAGTCGCTGACGCCCGCGGAGACCGCCGAGGCCGCGGCCAAGGTCGGCGCGGTCGCCGCCGAGGCCGCACTGACGCCCGGACCGCCCCCGGGGACGCCGGCCGCACCGGCCGCACCGGCCGCACCCGCTACACCGGCTACCCCCGCCACAGCCGCGGCGGCGAACAACGACCTGACCCTGGCGCTCTTCAACCACCCGCTGATCAAGTCCTTGCACACCCGCCGGGTGCTGTGGTCCCGCCGGGTGCTGTGGTTCCGCCGGGGAGCGACCGGGCCGCTGCGCAGCCCGCAGTACATCGAGCCGGGGATATTCGTGCGCGCGCTCATCGACACGCTGCTGCCCGAGCCGGCGCCGCCGCCGGCACCGGACGCACCGGCAGAGACCGGCGGCGTGCTGCTGAACCAGCTGCACGCGGCGGTCTACGACCTTTCCCCGGCGTTCCCGGCGAGAGCCAGCCTGCTCGCGCTGGTCAAGCAGGCGGAAGGGAGCCTGGAGAAGTTCTCGGCTTCCCTGGAGGCGTGGTACGGCGAGGAGATGAGCAGGATCTCCGGCTGGTACAAGCGCTGGACCAAGGTTGTCCTCGGGATCGTCGGGTTCGGCGTCGCAGTCCTGGCGAACGTCGACACGATCCAGGTAACCCACGGCCTGTACGTAAACGAACCGGTCCGTCAGGCTGTGGTTGCGGCGGCGCAGAACGGCACGCTCTGCCAGGACGAGACCACCGCCGAGAAACGGGCGACCTGCGCCGACCGGCAACTCGCCCAACTCAACTCAGCCGGGCTGCCGGTATGGTACCCGGACGGCTGCCAACCATTCAGCAAGCATCCGGCCCGCTGCTGGGCCTGGTCTTCGGCAGCCCCGCTACACGGCCGGGACTTCCCACTGAAAATACTTGGCTGGGTGCTGACCGCGTTCGCGGTCTCGTTCGGCGCGCCGTTCTGGTTCGACGCCCTGTCCCGACTCGGGTCGCTCCGCAACGCCGGACCCAAGCCCGGGAAGACCTAGCCCCTGTAGTACTAGGTCTCGCGCCGCCAGCCGGGCCGGCCTAGCGAACCGGCACGGCGATGCGACGGGCCCGCGGCTGGGTCGATGTGGTGACTGAGCGTGAGACTGGCGAAACCAGCCCTCACCCGGTCGGTGGGCTGACATGCTCTCACCCAAACTGTGCGTGACTGCGCGGCCCTGCGGCCCACCAGGTGGCTCGGCCGGCGTGGAGCCAGCGCGATGGACGGAACACCATGGGCAGACACGGTTCGAGTCGGCGGACCGAGCGGCGGGCCATGACGGTGGGGCCGCCGTTGGGCCGGCACCGTTTTCGGCGGCGCACCATGCCGTGGGTCGCCGCCGCCGTCGCGGTGGTCGGGGCGGTTGCGACCGCGTCCATCTCCGCCGCGCTGCTGGTGCGGGACGGCCACCGCGGGCCCGGCGGACCGCCGGTGCAGACCATCGCTGGGTGTGCCCGTTCGGTACAGGTGGTGACATCGTCCTCGTTCGCACCGGTTCTGGGCCGCCTGGCCGCCGGTCTTGGCCGTGCCCCCGGCTGTGTCCGCGTCGAGACAACCGTCGCCGACGGCCGGTCGGGCGCCAGCCGTGTCCAGGAACTCGGCGCCGACGTGTGGATCCCGGACGACACGTCCTGGGCCAGCACCGCGACGCCGAAGCTGCTCGCCCCCGCCGGCGTAGCGGGCTCCGGAGGCATCCTCGCCACGAGCCCGGTCTATATGGTCACCGACCCGGCCACCGCCAGGCGCATCGAGCGGGCCGGCGGATCCTGGCTCGCTCTTGCCGGGCTGCTCAACGCCCGGTCGGGGGTGCGGCTGGCGGTGCGTGACCCGGCGGGCTCCGGCGATGGGATGGTCGCGGCGGGCGACCTCGCCGAGTCGGTGTGGCTCGACAAGGGCATGGACGCTTCGGCGCTGGCCCTGGCGACCGCCCTGCCGGTCACCCGCACGGTGCGCGGCGCCGAGCCGGCCCTGCCGACCCGGTCGGCCGAGGTCGGCCTGGTGCCGGAGTATGCCCTGCTGTCGGCGCCCGCCTGGGCCGACCAGCTGATCGTTCTTGGCGGTACCGACCATACGGCGTTGCTCCGGTTCGCCTGGCTGCCCACCGCCGCGGCGGTCGCCGACCCGGGCCGGGCCGCCGCGCTGCGGCGGGTGCTGTCCGCCCTGACCGGACCCGACGCCGGCCGCGCCCTGGACCTGGCGGGGCTGCGCCGGCCGAACGGGCCGCCGCCCTCGGGAGCCCAGGTCCACCGGCTGCCCCGGTCGACCGCCGCGCCATACGACGTGCTCGGCCCACACCACGTCGACCACGTCTTCGCCGCCTGGTACCCCCGGGACCGGCGGGCAAGCCTGCTCGTCGTGGTCGACGTCTCCGGCTCGATGGCGAGCCCGGCGCCCGGAACGCGGACCTCGCTGATCGACCTGGTCCGGCAGGGGTGCCGGTCGGTGGGCGGCCTGCTACCGGACGACGGCTACCTGGGGCTGTGGGAGTTCGGCTCCCGGCTGGACCCGCCACGGGACTACCGGACCCTGCTGCCCATCCGGCGGCTGGCCGCCGCGCACCGCCAGGCGCTGTCCCGGGCCGTCGACGCGCTGGCCCCGCGGCGCACCGGTACCGGGCTATACGACACGATCCTCGCCGCCTACCGAACCGCGACGGCCGCGTACCGGCCCGGCATGCCGAACGAGGTCCTGATCTTCACCGACGGCCGGAACGAGGAGGATCCTGGCTCGCTCAACCCCGCCCAACTGGCCGCCGGCCTGTCCGCCGCGGTCGACCCGCGCCGGCCGATGCTGCTGACCGTGGTCGCCTTCGGCTCGCACCCGGATACCGGGGTGCTGGAGAAGGCGCTGAAGCCGGTCGACGGCTACGTGGAGTCGGCGGAGTCGGCCGACCAGGTGGCGGCCGCGTTCGTGCACGTCGCCGCGAGCGGCCTGCACGGGGGCTAGGGAGGCTAGGGGGAGGCTAGGGGTGTCCTCAGGGCCGTGCGCTACTGAGCGATTCGGTCGACCCCGGCGGCGGCGGCAACGCCGTTCAGCCGGGACCTGAGCAACCCTGCGAGGGCGTCCCGCAGGGCGGCGCGGGTGGTGATGCCGAGCTTGGGAAAGATGCGGTAGAGGTGGGTGCCGACGGTTCGGTGGGACAGGAAGAGCCGCTCGCCGATCTGCTTGTTCGTCAGTCCGGTAGCGGCGAGGTCGGCGATCTCCCGCTCCTGGGCGGTGAGCGTGGTAGCTGCCCCGGTGTGGTCGGCGGGCACGGCGACCGTCCGCCCGCTGGCCCGCATTTCGTTGCCGGCGCGGGTAGCCCAGGGCTGCGCGCCCAGGCGGTGAAAGGCCTCCAGGGCTGCGCCGAGGTGGCCGCGGGCCGCGGCGTTGGCGTGCGCGCGACGGAGGCATTCCCCGTAGGCCAGCCGGACCCGGGCCAGGTCGAAGGGCCAGCGCTCGAGCCCGGGGGAGGCCAGCGCCTGCTCGAACAGGTCCACCGCGGTGGTGTGATCGGGGGCAGCGAGAGCGGCCGATCCGCCGACCAGCAGACCAAGGCGCGGTGACAGCGCGGCGATGTCGGCGTCGTGCATGGCCGCGACATGGGCCGCGGCCTCGGTGTGCCGGTTCGTGCGGACTGCGGCCTCGACGAGGTCCATGCAGACCCACAGCGCGGTCGGGACGTGCGAGGCGAAGGCGCCGGCCGGACTGATCGCCGCCGCCTGCCGGTAGGCGTCGTCGAAGTCGCCCCGGCCGAGCGCGTCCAGCGCCCGGGCGTGCCGCGCGGACGTGTGGAGCACGTGAGCGCCGCGTGGCAGCGCCCAACCCATCATCCCTGCCGTCGATGCCTGCACGGTCGCCCGGTCGCCGCGGGCGGCGGCGAGCAGGGCCTGGTAGTAGCGGAAGACCCAGCTGTAGATGATGCTGCCGGTGCGTTCGCAGACCGCGAGGCCATCGGCGGTGAGTTGCCGGGCGTCGTCCCAGCGGCCGCTCACGAACTCGTCCATCCAGAGCATCGTCAGGGAGCTGATGGCCTGGGTGACGGCACCACCGTCTCGTTCGGTGCGGACGATGCGCCACAGCGGCTCCCGGCACCCGGCCAGCCGATCCAGGTAGCAGGCCGCGGAGCTGACCCTGCCGACCCGCCACGGCTCCGTCTCCCCATGCAGGCCGCTGATCGTGCTGTCGAGCAGGTCGAGCAGCGGGGCCGCGGCGCGGACGGGGTCGCACGACATGCTGAGCAGGCGCAGGTCGGTTGGGACGTCGGGCTTCAACCGGGACAGCACGGCGTAGAACGGCTCCCACAGGTCCGCCCGCCCCCCGAACGAGCAGGCCAGGGAAAGGGTCGCAATCGCGGCCATGAGCCCCTCGTCGGCAGCGTCGTACTCGCCACCGTGCGCCTCGATCGTACGGACGAGCAGGCGGTGGGCGGCGTCGATGTCCCCGGCACCGTTGATGAGCAGGACGGCGGCGGCCGCGGCGTACAGTGACCCGCCGTGCCCCGGGTCGGCGTTGCGGGCAGCGACGAGCAGGTCCGGGACCTTGCCGATGTCCCCGTTCGTGTTCGCGCCGACGAAGGCCGCCTCGGCCAGCCGCCGGCCGCGATCGGAGCCGCCCGGGCTGAGCTCGGCGGCCCGGGTCAGCGCCGCGACAGCGCCGGCGCCGTCACCGCGGCGCACGATGCGATGAGCGACCTGTTCGAGCAGGCCGGCCACCTGCTCGTCGGGTTCGACCGCAGCCTCGGCCAAGTGCCGGGCTCGCCTTTCCGGCTCGTCGGCCAGCGCTTCGGCCAGGACCCGGTGTGCCCCGCGCCGCTCCTCGCTGGTCGCCAGCCCCACGATCGCCGACCTGGTGAGCGGGTGCCGGAAGGCCAGCCGGCGAGTGCTCGCGTCAACGCCTACCAGCCGGGAGCGCTCGGCAGGGGCCAACTCCAGCAGGCTCCGGTCCCCCGTGGCGGCCTGCAGGACGCTCAGCTCACCCGTGCCGTCCAAGGCCGCGAGCAGGAGCAACTGCCGAGTCGGCCCCGGAAGGTCCGCCATCGGTGACTCGAACAGCGCCTGCAGCCTGCGACTGAGCGGCAGCACCGACGGCAACGCCTGCTTCGCGGCCTGCTGGCGTCCGCTGAGCGTGGTGGGCAGCTCCAGCAGGGCCAGCGGGTTGCCGTGCGCCTCGGCCACCATCCGCCGACGCACCTGAGGCGCCAGCATCGGCGCCCCGGCCCGCAACAGGTCACTCGCCGCCTCGTCGGCCAACGGCGCCACCTCATGCTCCGGCAGCCCGCCACGTCCCAACCGACTCTCGTCGCCCGATCGCGCCGCCGCCAGGAACCCGACCGGGCTGCCGGCAAGACGGCGGGCCACAAAGCCCAGGACGTCGGCGCTCGGCCGGTCCAGCCGGGGCACGTCATCGACGATCAGCAGGTGCGGGCGGGCGGCCGACACCTGGCGCAGCAGCGTCAGCGCGGCGGTCGAGACCACCAGCCGATCCGGGGGCGGACCCGCGCCGAACCCGAGGACGACCGAGAGGGCGTCGCGGTGCAGGTCGGTGAGTCCGTTGAACTCTCCGGCGAGCGGATCGAGCGCCTGGTGCAGTCCGGAGAAGCCCATGTCGGCCTCGGACTCCACCCCCTGGGCGCGAATGACCCGGGTGCCGGCCGCCGACGCCACCGCCGCCGCCGCGTCCAGCAACGCCGTCTTGCCCACGCCGGGCTCTCCGAGCAGCAACAGCGTCCCACCGGCGGTGGCAGCACGGTCGAGGAACGACCCGATGAGCTCGAGTTCGGCGCTCCGTCCGACCAGCGACTCCGCCACGCTCGTACTCCTCCCCGCGGTCACGGCTGAAGGAACCATGCACCCAACGACTGACTCGTGCTGAGTCACGTCCTGGCCTCGCGTGATCCCTGAACGGCCGATGCCGGCAACGGTAGGGCGGCCGGTGTGGATGAAGAGTGACCGACGAGCGCGCGGGGCCGTCCGTCGCGCCGGTGGTCACCCGGGGTGAGCCGCGGCGGCGGGGCCGAACTGCTGCCGCCGAATGCCGCCGGCCCACTGCCCCCGTTCGGTCTGCCGGATGCCTACCCGGATCCCGGCGACGAGGTCGCCGTCCGATCAGTCAAATGACGCTATGAGCCCGGCAGGTGCCGTCGAATACTTACGACAGACCGGGACCAAAGCCTCGCGCGCGGTCAACCGCTCGCCCACCCCACCCGACGAGGTCAACCCCGCTCTGCTGGAGTTCCGCGAGCAGTAAGGCCGGCCAGCACGCCACGTTGAGGCCCGACTCAGCACGATCCGCTCGGCTGCCCGACCTCCTGCACCGACCGGGCCGGCGGCACCGGCGCGGCTCGCCGACCGGGCGCTCGCCGGCCTTAGGAGAAGACTCAGATGGATGACCTGCTGTCTCGGGTAGTCGAGGCCCATGGTGGCTCGGATCGTTGGTCGGCCGTCAACACGCTTACCGTGCGCATGTCGATCGACGGTCCGCTGTGGACCGCCAAGGGCTGGCCCAACGCCCTGGTGGAGGAGACCGCCACCCTCGACGCACGCCGCGAGCATCTCGTCTACACCCCGTTCACCGCCCCCGACCGCAGGTCGGAGTTCGACGTCGACCCCGAACAGATCGCCATCCATACCAGGGACGGCCACGTCATCGAACGCTGCACCAATCCCCGGGCATCCTTCGCCGGGTTCGAGCGCACCACTCCCTGGAACGCCGTGCAACTCGCCTACTTCGCCAGCTACGCCCTGTGGAACTACCTCACCACGCCGTTCCTGCTCACCTATCCCGGGGTGCGGGCCCGCGAGATCGACCCCTGGGACGAGAACGGACAGACCTGGCGCCGGCTGCACGTCACCTTCCCCAACAACATCGTCACCCATAACCCCGAACAGGTGTTCTACTTCGGTCCCGACGCCCTGCTCCGGCGCCACGACTACGCGCCCGAAGTCAACGGCAATGCCCTGGCCGCCCACTACGCCGGCGGGCACAAGACGTTCGGCGATCTGGTATTCCCCACGCGCCGCCGCGTCCACCGGCGATACCCCGACGGGACCGCCGATCTCGACCTGGCCCTCATTACCATCGACCTCCACGACATCACGATCAACCCGCACGCCAACGGCGACGCGTTCCGGCTCAAGCGGTAGGTCGCCTCGACCGTTCTCTCGCTCAGCCGCCGGCCAGGCGCTCGGCGCTGCCTGGCTTCGGTTGCTCAGCCACGGTCGCGTCCCTCCTCGGTCGCTCGCAGGCGCGTGTCGAGCCGGTCGAGGCTCCCCTCCCAGAACCGGCGGTACGTCCCCAGCCAGGCGGCGGCGTCCTTTAGCGGCGCGACCTGCAGCCGCGAGGGGCGGAGCTGCGCCGCGCGGCCCCGGGTGATGAGCCCGGCCCGTTCGAGCACCTTGAGGTGTTTGGAGACCGCCTGGACGGTGATCGGGAACGGCTCGGCGATCTCGTTCACCGTCGCCTCACCCTTCGCCAGCCGCGCGAGGATCTCGCGACGGGTCGGATCGGCGAGGGCCGCGAACGTGGCGCTGAGTTCGTCGACTGCCATACTTGTTCACCCACCCGGTTGACCAACCCAGTGGTTGACTATACTACCGAAGCACCGCGACCGCCGGACCAGACGGCGGCCGGAGGCCGGCGCGGCCGAACGCACCGAGAGGGAGAAGCCGAATGGGAAGAATCCTCACCTACGAGCCGGAGCGCACGACACCGGAGGAGTCGGCCTAGAGCCCCCTAGCCAGGCATCTCCCCCGGCTCCTCGGCACGAGCAGGAGCACGGTCAGCGACCGGGCACGTCATGGGCCAGGTCGTAGCCGTAGTCGCCGTCGTAATCCTTCGTCTGCGTCGAGACGTAGACCGGCGGTCGCGGCTCGTGCCCTGACGCGGGGTCGGCCGTGTCGGTGGTGCCGCCCATCGACTCGTGAGCCAGGTCGTATTCAAGGTCCGAGCCTTGCTCGGTGTCGGGGCCCTTGACGTCTCTATCCTCTTCCACGACAGCCTCCCGGTGGCGAACAGGGCTAGGGCTCAACGGAACCCCCCGTCGAACTGCGCGGGCGACGGGGACGGCCCGTACGCCCACTGTGGGCGCGCCCGGCTCGCCTGCCAAGAGGGAATGTCTGTGGCCGGGTCCGGTCGGGCGTCGGCTTGTCAGCGGCGCTCGGCCTCGACGTCGTGGCTCACGGTCTCGAGCCAGCCGCCGGTCGACCAGCGCACCGGGATGGGATCGCCGATCGTGCCGACGAATCCGTGCGCGCCCTGGTTGTGGAAGGCGAGCATGACCACGTCGCCGTTCCGGTCCCGGACGAGCCGGCCGGAGTAGAGCGAGTCGTCGGTCACCGGCCGGGCCTGCGCGACGTCGTACGGGCCGAGCAGCGAGTCGCTCACCGCGGCCCAGACTCCGCCGGTGCCCGCGTTCCTCCGTCGCGAGGCGGACAGCTGTCCGCGAAGGCAGGAGAACAGCAGCACCACGCGGCCGTCGACCTCCTCGACCTGAGGAACTTCGAGCTGCCCGAACCCCGCTCCCGGCGAGCTCAGCGGTCGCTGGGCCTCCCAGTGGACGAGGTCGCACGACCGGGCATGGCCGATGACTCCCCGGTCGTCAACCGGGCCGTGGTTGGCGCGGGCCGTGATCAGCATGTGCCAACCGTCACCGCCCGGGTCGGGGAACACCCACGGGTCCCGCCAGGTCTCCCCGGGCCAGTCCGTGTCACCCAGCCGCTCGTACCAGCGCGAGTCAGCGGCGATCAGCGGGAAGTCCCGCTGCTTCTCCCACTGCACGAGATCCTCGGACGTGGCCAGCCCGATCCGCTGCATCGGGGCGCCCCCTGCGCCGCTGGCGCCGGTGTAGAACATGTGCCAGACGCCGTCCGGCGCCCGGGGCACCGATCCTGTCCACGTCGCGAGGTCGTCGAAGGCGGGTGCGTCGCCGGCCGCGAGGGCATCGGGAAGCAGCGTCCACGAGCGAAGGTCGGTGGAGACGGCGTGGCCGACGCCGGCCCGATGATGGCGGCGGTCCGGGTCGCGCAGCGCGCGGGAGGCGCGCAGGAAGAACAGGTGGTACTCGTGGCCGTTGTCGGCCAGCCAGAAGTCCCACGCCCAGGCGTCGGGAAGCCGCAGCACGGTGAGGCAGTGTGTCAGGCGCGAATCGCGAGGCCGGTGTCAGGGTCGAAGAAATGCATCCGCTCGGTGTCGACGACCACCTCGACGTCGTCGCCGGTGCGGACCCGGGAGCGGGGCGCGAACGACGCGACGAACGGCGTACCCGTGTCGTGGTGCGGCACGTCCTCGGCGTGGGCGTCCCGCTCCAACTCCTTCGTGTCCTGGGTGACCACCTTCGATGCATCGATGCTGAAGTGCACCACGATCGCCGAGCCGAGGGCCTCGGTCAGGGTGATGACCGCACGCAGCCGCGACTCGGCCGGCGCGTCTCGCACCAGTCGGGCGTCCTCCATGTCCTCGCTGCGGATCCCCACCGCGACGCCCCGACCGACGTAGCTGGCGAGCCCGGGGCGGTCAGCCGCTACGGCCGGCGCCAACGTGAGCCGCGCCCCACCGAGGCGTACCGTCAGGTCGTCGCCCTGCCGCTCGACCCGCCCGAGGGCCATGTTCATCGGCGGTGACCCGATGAACCCGGCCATGAAGATGTTGTCCGGGTTGTCGTAGAGGTGCTGCGGATCGCCGATCTGCTGCAGCACTCCGGCCTTCATGACCGCGACCCGGTCGCCCATCGTCATCGCCTCGACCTGGTCGTGGGTCACGTACATCGTCGTCACGTTCAGGTCATGCTGCACCTGGGCGATCTCCGAGCGCATCTGCACCCGCAGCTTGGCGTCCAGATTGGACAGCGGCTCGTCCATCAGGAAGACCTGGGGCTCCCGCACGATCGCGCGACCCATGGCCACCCGCTGCCGCTGGCCGCCGGACAACTGCTTCGGCTTGCGGTCGAGCAGTGGGCCGAGCTCCAGCATGTCGGCGGCGCGCTTGGCGCGACGGTCTATCTCCGCCTTGTCCATCCGCCGCAGCCGCAGGCCGTAGGAGATGTTGTCGGCAACGCTCATGTGCGGGTAGAGGGCGTAGGACTGGAACACCATCGCGATGTCCCGGTCCCGGGACGACATCGTGTTGACGACTCGGCCGCCGATCCGCATCGTGCCGCTGCTGATGTCCTCGAGCCCGGCGACCATGCGCAACGCGGTGGTCTTGCCGCAGCCGGAGGGACCCACCAGTACGAGGAACTCACCGTCCGCGATGTCGAGGTCGAGATCCTTGACGGCGTGGAATCCGTTTTCGTACTGCTTGTTGATCTTGTCGAGAACGACCTCGGCCATCGGGTTCCCTCCCGGTTGACTGGTCAGGCGAGCCGCCAGACCTGGAACGTGGGCCCGTCGCCGGGCAGGAGCGGCACCACTGCTCAGCCCTTCACCGCGCCTGCGGTCAGGCCCCCGACGATGTACCGCTGGAGGAACTGGAAAAGAGCGACCGTGGGGATGGCGGCGAGCAGCGAGCCTGCGGCGAACATGCCGAAGTTGTTGTTGCGCTCCCCGGACACGAGGCCGTAGAGGCCGACGGCCAGCGTCTTGGAGTCGGGGTCGGTCAGGAACACGTTGGCGATCATGAACTCGTTGATCGTACCGATGAATCCGAGCAGCCCGGTCACCGCGAGGATGGGCGCGACCAGCGGCAGGATGATGCCGAAGAAGATCTGCGCGTGGGTGGCGCCGTCGACCTTCGCCGACTCGTCCAGGTCCTTCGGGATCGTGTCGAAGAAGCCCTTCATCAGCCAGGTGTTCACGCCGAGCGCGCCGCCGAGGTAGAGGATGATCAGCGCCCACGGGGTGTTGAAGCCGATGCTCCTGGTCGGACAGGCCCCGGCCGGCATCGAGCGCGTGCCGATGCCGCTGCGGGAACGCTCCTCCGTCGCGCCTCCGCGCCGGTCGAGATCGCGGTCGGCCTGACCGGCGGCTGGCCGCCAGCACCTCTGTATCGATAGAGCGGATTCGGCCACTCCGCCACGTCGGCCGATTTCCCGGACGAGTAGAGCCGCCCGCCGGGGAGGCACACACCACCCGCAGGCCACCGACACTCGCCGAAGAAAACGGCAGAACGATGAGAACAACGTCGGCGACAAATCGCTGAGAACCCTCGCAACATCCTGGTCAGCGGCGCTTCCTGCGTTGCGGTCTGTGCTGCGCCGAGTTCTGGCACGGGTCACCGGACCACCCGGCACTGGGGGTGTCTCGTAGATCGTGGCGGCCGCCGGCGGGTCGTGCGTCCGTTCGGGCCGGACCCGGGGTGGATGAGTACCGGTTCTCGAAAGACTCGGATATGATCATCCCAACCCCCTGGTCACCGAGCAGACCCGTCCCCGAACCGAGAGGCGACACTCCATGGCCCAGAAAGTTGTGGTCCAACTCACCGACGATCTCGACGGCGGGAAGGCCGCCGAGACGGTCGCGTTCGGGCTGGACGGCCGCGCGTACACGATCGACCTGAGTGCGAGGAACGCCAAGGCGCTGCGGAAGGTGCTGGCGCCGTACGTGGAGTCCGGCCGCCGGGTCCGCGCCGGCGGAGCGGGCCGGGGCCGCCCCCGGACCGGGACCGTCCGGCGTGGATCCAGCACGCAGGAAGTGCGGGAGTGGGCGCGGTCGCAAGGCATCGACGTCGCCGACCGAGGACGTATCCCGGGCGACCTCGTGGCGAAGTTCGAGGCCGCGCACCAGTCGTAGCCCCACCCTCAGCGAACGCTGCCGGCAACCGCCCAAGGTGACGCGGAGCCCGCGCGGCCTTGCCGGATGGGCGCACGGGGTCTTGTACGCCATCCGCCGCTCGCGCAGACTCGCCAGGTACGCGCCGCGTTCATCTCGCGGAGCAGTTCGTACATCCACCCGAGCAGTGCACCGACCGCCAGCGCGGCAAGATGGTCCGGTATCTTTCGGACGGCGAATGCCTCGCCCACCCCTTCGGAGACGACGAGCACGACCTCCACGAGCGCCGCGCCGACGAGGGCCACCACGGCCAGGCGCCAGGTGTTCGTCCCGCGCTTCTGGAATCCGTCCGGTAGATCCGACATCAGGCGTTCCACCACCCATCACGGAAAGGTGCCGGGCCACAGCGGCGCGGCCGGTATCTCCTGCCGGGCTGGTCCGCAAGGAAGGCTATCGTCGGCAGCAGGCGGGTGCGGTCGAAGCCGGCGCGCACAGAAGAATTTCATGCGCAGACCGGGCCGTCCCTTCCGGCCGCGCGGCGTACGTGCTGCGACCACCCCGCCGGAGGCCAGCGCATGGCCGAGCCGGGCCTGGCCGCCGGAACGAGCCACCCGGCGGTGTGGGGGCCGTACCGGCGGGAGCGCCCGCACAGCCGGATCGGTCCGGACGTGAAGCTGGTGAGGACCACGCCGGTGTGGCTATACGCCTATCTCGCGCCAGGGCCCCCTCTGACGTCGCCCCTTGGACAATCCCCACGCGAGCCGCCACCGACTCGGCGCGTGATCGCGGCGCCAGTGGTCCCACTAAAATTCAGTTGAGGCCGGAGGACGGCTCGGCGGGTGTCAGCAGC
>Ga0210378_10000158_pt1 | contig 31827 bp, 31 predicted proteins | sample PLM1_60_b1redo_FD_155465 | JGI IMG/M metagenome (GOLD analysis project Ga0210378, IMG submission 155465) | Groundwater sediment microbial communities from an aquifer in East River, Colorado, USA - PLM1_60_b1 redo | ecosystem: Environmental > Terrestrial > Soil > Riparian zone | place: USA: East... | reverse complement strand
CCGGGCCCAGCGCTACAAATCCGAGCTCACCAACTACCGAGATCGCCGCGCCACACAGCGTCGCCGGGCCCCTAGCAGTGAACCGTCCCAGGTTTGATGCCGCTTCTTTCTGGCGAAGATGCAGATCATGCCGATGAGGTACCAAGCGGAGCAGAGTGAGCGCGCGAGGCGGCTGGCCCTTGATCGACTCGAGGAGTACGGGTCTGCGTGGGCAGCTTGCCCGGACGGTTCAATGTCCTCGATGCGCCAGGCCGGCCGCGTGCTCGAACACCGGCCCGCCGCCGCGCCACAGCACGCATCCGCAGGGCAGCTGGACCGTTCCCGATCTTGTAGACACTGACGGCCGGGCCGGAACTGTCGACGAGGGGAGCACGGGGGTGCGTACTCGTTCCAGTCGACGGAGTCGTCCCTGCCGCTCCCGCTGCCCAGCCGAGCGCTTGCAACTGGTCGACGATGGCGGCACCGTCGTCAACCCGGACGTTGTGGGCGTGCTAATCCATGTCACTGCAACGTGGTGATCCACTCGGCCGCCCTGGCCACCAAGTACGCCAAATGCTAAGGGCTTTATGGCCGACGGACAAACGATCAACGACCGTCGACACATTGCCGAGCAGCTGCGCGTTCACGGAACATCGCACGCACGCATCCGCGACCAGTCTTCCGGAGGCACCCACCTGAGACCACGGCCGTTTTCCGTTGAATGCTGGCGGCCACCCGCGTTCCTGAACGACCGTGATCGCGTGGTTTCCACAACCTTCTGGATGCCGATCTGGCAGACTTGAGACGTCAGCGGTGTCCGGGATCGTTGGCGGGGAGGCCGACACGGTGCATCCGGGAGTGATGATGGCTGATCCTTCTTATCGGTGGGCGCTGGAGGAGGTGGCTGGTCTGTTGGCCAGCCGGTGGGTACCGGCCGTGTTGACTGCGCTGGCCGCCGGGCCGTTGCGGTACACAGACCTACTGGCCGAAATCCGCGATGCTGAATCGCGGCTGGATCGGACACTGCTGAGCGACAAGAGCTTGGCGCACACGCTCAAACTGATGGAGAGAACGCATCTCATCGAAAACCATTGCGAATCAGCTACGTTCGCCGCCGCCTCCTGGTACCAGCTGACCCGGCACGGAAAGACCTTGCTGCTCGCCCTACGGCCTGCCATCACCTGGGCCATCAACTACCACGAGGCCATCACAGGTGACGAATCGCCGCAGTAATTCAGTGGCCCGTTGAACGGAATCCGGGCCTAGCGGCCCGCACCTGGTCACGGCCATTGTCTTTTGCAGCGAACAGCAACATCTCGGCAGTTAGAACTAGATCGTCGAGGTCCAGGCCATCGTCCGGGAACCCGGCTGCACCGATCGACACGCTGAGCCTGTCCACAACCGTCCTACTACCATCGACGGCCCGCACCATCACCGACAACTCGTGTATCCGAGCACGAATCCGCTCGGCCACCTTCAGTGCGTCGCAAATGTCAGCACCCGGGATCAGCAGGACGAACTCGTCCGCACCGAATCGCGCAGCCAGCTCATGCGGGCCCGCTTCTGCGCTGACGGTATCGGCGACGGCCCGCAACACCTGGTCGCCGGCCCTGCGTCCATGGACCTCGTTGATACGGCTGAAGCGATCAAGATCGATCAGGAGCATCCCTGCGGCACCACCACGCCGAACACTGGTGGCCAGCTGGTGGCCGGCTAGCCGTCGCCACGTCGCCGCGGTAAGCAAGCCGGTCAGGTCATCGGCGACGGCCTGGTCGTCGGCGAGGTCCCGCCGGCCCAGCCGCACTCCGCGACGCAGCACCATCGCCGACAGGACCTGGGACAACACAATCCCGACGGCGACTCCATCCCCTGTCCTGAGCCAATGGGGGATCACCAGGCCAGCGGTGATCAGCGCGGCCACCGTGTCGACCACGACAACGCCCGAAGGGCGTCGGCCGAAATTGAGGCAATCAGGTCTTGCCTCAGCCGCCGACAGGGGCCGACTGATCGACGGTGGTTGCATCCCTGTGCGGCTGCCGTCGTGACCGGCTCCGAACGTCATCGGCCCATCCCCGAAGCGACCGTCTACGAGTTACGCCTGCGCCAGGATGGCTGCCATGGTGGCCATCACCGGTGGGTCAAGGTGGGGCAGTAGCTCGTTGTCGGAGCTGAAGTCTGGATTGCTCCGGATCTCGGTGCCAACGGTCTCCGTCGCGCCGGGATTGATCGCGGCGTGTGGTACGCCGTGTGGCATGAAGAGATGTTGGCCGGCCTGTTGTGACAGCTTGTGCATGACGCCGCCATCGTCCCACCAGAGGGTGATGGCCTGGCCTGTCATGACGATGAGCACGATGTCGGTGCCGTGATGCACGTGTGCCTTCGACGTATGCAATGGTGGCATCCGAACCTCGGCCGAGGACAGCACGTTGGTCGGTACCGTACCGATCGTGACGACGGGGGTAAGCGGCTGGCCCTGACGTGACATGACACTGGCAAGCTGTGCGGGATCGAGCACCAGCGGCCTCCCCAGCCCCGCAGATAAGCCCGCGTCCCTCATTTGGTGCCGGAGGAGCTGACGATGCTGAACCAGCCGAGCGCGCATATCCGCGCCATCCACCGGGGCTGTGTCAAGTTCGTCGACAAGGCTGGTCAACACGTCGCACACGATGCGTAGGTACCGTTGATCGATTGATTCTGCAGAGCTGCACCGCGCCAATAATGTCATTCCTATCACCCCTTTAAGTCGGAATCTCTGGGACGTGTCATCCCGATGGTTAAGCGACGATGCGGGCCATCTCCGTAAGCCGGCCTGCTGGTGTTATCGGGAACGTCGACGGTGCCGAGATGCCCCAAGGCGATGATGTCCCTGTTCTGCTGGGGCGCTTTCGTCGCGGGCCGTGTTCCGGCCGCGACATCAGGTTGTCTCGGGTCTGGCACGGAACTAACGGTCCTCGACGGCTCGGGCGTTTGTCAGCCGGGTCGTCATCGATTGGCGGCGCTGGGTCGGCCTTCGGCTGCGGTGATGCAATTTCGGGATCTTCGCCGAAGTCCGGTGGGTCATACCACTCACGGCCGTACAAGCTCGGGTCGTACGTCGACGGATCGCTCCCCCAGTCCAGGACCAGGCGCCCTGACTTGTCGGTGGTGTAGCCGGGCCGGTTGCGGCGGTCGGTCCACCAGAATGGGTCATGGTCCGGAGTTGCGGTTGCAGGGCGGGGGGTGCTGCCGGTTGGGCCGAAACCGTGACAGCTCTTCGCGAATGGACGAAGATAGCTTGGAATAATCCTGCTGGTCGATTTGGATTGGCACCGTGTCGGGGTGCACGGTCGGTCCAGGTCGGGGCCTGATCGGCAAGCGTTGTATGGCGTGGTCCAGCGGTCGTGTCGTGTCGAAGGTGTCGAGCGCCTTGACGCTGCGAGCCGCGCGGGTGGCGGCGCCGCCGCTGCCGGCGGTGGCGATAGCGATGGCGACATCGGGGGCGAGGTGACCCAGGGCACGGGCCGGGTTGTTCTGCCAGGTGTCCCAGTCGGTGATCGCTTTGGCGAACTCGACGGGGTGCTGGGTGCCGTACCAGGCGCTCTGCGCCAGGGTGGCAACCGTGCGCCCGTAACCGGTCGGGTCCACGACCATGCGCACGTTCGACGTGGACCAGCCGAACTTGGCCAGGTCCCAGCTCGCCTCGTAGACGCCAGTCTGGTATTCGCGGAGCAGGCGCCAGGCCGTCTGCCACCATTTCGGGCCCGGTGGTGCCTGATCGCGGCCCTGCGCCACCACGCCTTCGGCCTGATCGCCCGCCTCGGCGAGTTGGGCGCGGGCCCGGTTCAGTTGGTCGCGGGCGGCTTGGCGGCCGGTCTCGCCGGGATCGTGAAACGGAATGTCAGGCACTTGGAGCAACACGCCGCCGAGGGCGCTGGCCTGCGCCTGCTGCTGAGCCAGCCGCACGGCGGCGGTGTGTTCGGCCTTGGCCCGCTTGGTGTCAGCCTGGGCTTGGTCCCATCGGGCGATTGCCTCGGCAGCCTGGGCTTGGGCCCAGTCCATGGTGGTGGCGTAGCCGTGCAAGGCCTCCGCTGCGGTGGTGAACGCCTGGCCGCCGGTGATCCATCGGCTCGGCTCGGTATGGAATGCGGAGTGGAACTGGTCAGCGGCGTTGCCGGTCCAGCCGCCGGCATCGATGCGACGCAAGCCGTCGCCCGCCGTACCGAGCGCAGTCCCGAAACGTTCGAAGGCGACAGCGGTCTGCTGAACGGCAGCCGGGTTGCCGGGGACGAGCGCGGTTGGCTGGTGGGTGTGGCCCAGCTCACTGCGAACCAGTGTTGTGAGCAAGGTCATCACACCGCCTCCAGACCGTGTGTGACCGCGCCGTCAGCCGGATTCGCCCCGGACCAGGCCGCCTCCAACGCGTCAACCGCGGTGGCTTCGGCCTCGTGGTAGGTGAGCGCGCTCTGAGCGAGGCGATCGGCGATTTGCGCGCCATCGTGGGTCAGGTTCATCACCCCGTTCTGCCAACGATGACAGAAATCTCGAACGGTGCCCGCCAGCCGATCGTGTCCGAATGCCGCCTGATTGCAATCGATGTCCGCCACCTTGTGGGCGCCCAGTTCCTCCAGCACATCATGGATGCCATTGGCAGCCCTCGTTAGCGCGTCCAGGTCAACCGAAAAATCCGGCACCGTCTCTCACCCCCATCACGTGTGATTACGATTGGTCCCCGGTGTTTCGTCGTAGCCATTCAGGTCGTAGCGCCACGGCATGATCCTGGCCGGGGTCGATGAGCATCCCCACACCCGCAGGCAGCAACTCGATCAGATCTGCGCCCGAGGTGCTCAACCACTCAACCGGGCCCGTCTCAACCGTGCCACCTTTCGTGGTGAACCAGGCGAGGCAGCGCAGAGAGGTGAACGCGGCCACCCACCGCCCAAAGTCCGGCACCTCGCAGACCACCACGCCAGGCGTGGCAGGCCGCAGCGCGAACACGGTCATGCTATCCAGCACGTTACGCAGCGCATCCACGCTCGCCGCGCCACAGCCGAAAGCACGACTGACGGTCGCAAAGTTGCCGGCATCGGGTGTGCCGCGATGGCTAGCCATCACCGTCTCCAGAATTCGTGAAATGCTGACCTGTGCCAGCAAGCGTCAATTTGTTGGAAACTCCGGCGTCTACGACGGCTGCCGACGCGCTTGGCATGGAAAATGACCTGGCCGCGGATAGGAAATCTTTGTTCTGCTCAGGCGTGCCAATCGTGACACGTGCGCCAAACCGGGCGATCGCGCGAATCACGATGTTGTGGCGTCGGCAGTGCTCGACAAAGGCTGTCGTATGCGGGCCGAGGGGCAGCCATAGGAAGTTGGCCTGGGATGCCGGCACCTCGAAGCCGGCGGCCACCAGTTCCGCGCGGAGCCGGTCGCGCCCCGCCGCGATTTCCGCGCAGCGGGCACGCATGCCGTCGGTAGTGTCCAGCGCGGCAATGGCGGCGGCCTGGGCCACCGAGTTGACCGAGAACGGCACGCCAACCGCGCGCAGCGCGGCGATCACGTCGGGTGCGGCGACGGCGTACCCCACCCGCAGCCCGGCCAGCCCGTAGGCCTTGGAGAACGTGCGCAAGACCGCCACGTTGGTGCGGGCCGCCGTGAACTCGAGTCCGTCGGGAACATCGGGGTCGGTGACGAACTCCCGATACGCCTCGTCCAGGACGACGAGCACGGTGCGCGGCACGGCGTTCAGGAATGCGGTCAGCTCGTCCCGGCGCGATGCGGTGCCCGTGGGGTTGTTGGGATTGCATACGAAGATCAGCCGGGTGCTCGGGGTGATCGCTGCGACAATGGCCTCCAGATCGAGGGCGTGCCCAGCGGTGAGTGGCACCGATCGCGGCCGTGCCCTGGCTACCCTCGCCAGCAGTGGATATGCCTCGAATGACGGCCAGCCGAACACGACCTCATCGCCCTGATCGCAGGTTGCCTGAATGAGTTGAGCGCACAGGCTCGTCGAGCCGCAGCCCACCGCTACCTTCTGGACGCCGACGCACAACCGAGAAGCGAGCCGTTCCACGAGCGCCGTTGCTACCGGGTCCGGGTAGCGGTTGACACTGTCCGCCGCGGCCCTGACGGCGGCCAGGACACCGGCCGGCTGGCCGTCAGCAACCTCGTTCAGATCCAGCCGCACCCCGAATGACGGGCAGCCCTGAGTCAGGACCGACGGCAATGCAGTGACGTATCCGCGAACGAGCATCATGCTGGCACTCCTCCTGGAATCGCCCCGACCATGACGGGACGCGAAAATTGGGCCCGCAGGAGTGGACCGGTCGCCGCAGAGACCAGCACCAGAGCGGTGAAACCGAGCGGGCTGATCAGGCCATGCTGCAGCCCGATGGAGGCCAGGATCAGCTCGGTGACGCCGCGACAGTTCATCAGCACGCCGATCCGCCAAGCATCAGCGGTCGGAAGCCCCGCTACACGGGCTCCGCCACCCGCACCAATGATCTTGGTGGTTCCCGCGACCAGCAGCACCCCCGCGAAGATCCACCAAAGTCGTGGTGTGATGAGCTCGTCCAGAGACATGCGCAACCCGACGCCGGCGAAGAACACGGGCAGCAGCAACGCCAGGGTCACGCCTCGCAACCCGAGGAGGTTCCGGCGTGCGTTGGTGGTGCCCCGTGGTAGGGCCAGGCCGAATACCAACGCGCCGATCGCGGCGTGCAGGCCGATCAGCTCGGCTACCGCGCCCAAACCAATGGCGCCGGTGACCAGTGTCGCCAGCAATATCTGGTCGGGACCTTCCCGGCTGGCGAGGCGATCGAGGCGGGACATCGCCCGCCGAATTCCCAGGACGACGGCGAGCAGGACGATGACCGTCAGAGCATTGGCGGACCAGTGCCCCGTGCCAGTTCTACCCGCGATCAGCAGGGTCAGGACTGTCCAGGCCAGCAGGTCGCCGATCGCGGCGGCGCGGATCGTCGTCGCCCCGACCGAGGTCTGATCAAGATGCAGGTCGACCAGCATGCGGCCCAGCACGGGCAGCGCGGTGATCGCCAAAGCGACACCGAAGAACACGGCACACGTAGCCGGCGCCGTTGCCGAGCCGGCCAACACCCCGCCGGCCATGAACCCAATGCCGATACCCGCGGCCAGCGGCAGCCCGATCGATCCGGCCGTCACCCATCCCACGACTCGCCGTCGCACGGTGATGTCCGGACACAGCTCACCGAGAGACACCATGAAGAAGATCAGGCCGAGTTGGGCCACCCGGTCGAGCTGCGCCACCGTCTCCACGGGGAACAGCACCCCGGCGCTCATCGGCCAGAGCTGGCCGAGGACCGACGGGCCGAGCAGCACGCCGCCGGCGATCTCACCCACTACCCGTGGTTGCCCGCACCGGCACAGCAGCTCCCCACACCCGTGGCAGACCACCAGGACGACCACCAGGGCGACCAGGAACCCGGCCAACGGATTCATCGCGATCGCCGCGCCGACGACCGGTCCGACGGCCACGCGCGGAACCGCCGCAACCCGCACAGCAGCGGCACATCAACGGACTGTTCGACGTGCACGACCTCGCCGAACACCACTTCGTGATCGCCGACCAGACGAGTGTCCACGACAACGCATTCGGCCAGCGCGAACGCGTCATCGAACAGCCACGGCTGCCGCACCCGCGGCGAGAACCGCCACGCCACTCGACCAAAACGGTCCGGCACGGGCGAGCCGAACACGCTGGCTGCCTCTCGTGCCCGTGCATGCAGCAGATTCACGGCGAAGCACCCGCTATGGTGCACCGCGATCCCTGTCCCACTGCCCACGCTCAACGACACCAGCAACGTCGGAGGAGCCAACGTGGCACTGGCCAGTGACGTGCAGGTCAAACCGTGCGGCCGACCCTTTCGATCGACCGTGGTGACCACCGCCACACCAGTCGGAAACGCACCCATCAGCCCCCGGTACGAATCCACCGCCACCGCCGCCATCCGTACGGTGCTCATTCGCCGCAGCCTCCCTCACCGTTGATCATGGCGAGGTATTCGTAGGCACTGGGAAGGGTGGCGACGAGCTCGTCGGCCTCGGCCTTCAGGCTGGTGAATGCCTGCCGGGCTCGCCTGGGGTCGAGGTACGCGAGTGCGGGTCGCGGCGCGGCGGGTTCGGCGCCCAGGCCCATGGTCATGGCGACCCAGGAGTAGGACTCGAAGCCGTGGTAGTGGGGGTGGATGGTCTGCTCGTCCAGCAAGTGTGAATTTGCCAGGTTGAGGCGTTCCACCAGCCCTTCCGGAATTGCGCGGATCTTCGCCTCCTTCCAGTACGGCGTGTCGTCGCGCAAGGCGGCGCGGTAGTGCAGCACGAGGAACTCCTTGACCCCGTCCACCACGTTCGCTACCCGCTGGTTGTACGCCGCGATCAGCCGCTCGTCCCAGGTCCGGTCGGGAAAGTGCTTGACCAGTTGTTCGATGCCGTGCTGGATGAAGAAGATCCCGGTGGACTCCAGGTTCGACAAATGCGCTGGCCAGGCCGATCGCCACGCAGTTGTGCACCCAGGAGTTGCGGTTGCGTCCGATGCGCATGTGAATGTGGTTGGCCGGCAGGTCGTCCCGCCCCGGGGCGCAGAACTGGCGCAAGGTCCGTTCCGCTTCCTCCGGGGAGCAGAAGTCGTCGGAGTACACGTACCCGTGGCCGTTACGCCGGAACAGCGGGATCGTCCAGATCCAGCCGGCGTCCATCGCGGTCGCCGTCGTATATGGCTGAATTTCGGTGGCGTCCTCGCGGGGCACCCGCAGCGCCACCGCGCGGTTGTTCGGAAGCATGTCCTGAAACGACTCGAACCGCTCGCCCAGTGTTTGGTTGATCAGCAGCCCGCGGAACCCGGTGCAGTCCACGTACAGGTCGCCGACCAGGTCACCGTGCTCCCTGGTGCGGATGCGGTCGATCCACCCGCGGGCGTCCCGGCCCACCTCGACCACGTCGTCCACCACGTGCCCCCCGCCGGCGATGGCGTGCTCAGCCAGGAAGGCGGCCACCCGGTCTGCGTCGAAGTGGTAGGCGTAGGGGAACTGGGCGCGCTGCTGTTCCAGCGTGGAGCGGCCCAGCGAGGCGTCCAAGCCGGCGGCTAACAGCGACCCGTCCAGAAGCCTCGGCGAGCGGTTGGCGTCGCACAGCGCGGACGTGACAAAGCATTCCCGGTCGAACGGCCTCGACCGATCACCAATCAGCAGCCACCAGTCGGCGAGACTGAACCCATCCGCGGTGCGCAAGCGCTCGAACGGGTGATAGAAGTAGTGTGCGGGCTGCCGCCAGTTCTCGAACTTGATGCCCAGCTTGTAGCTGCCGGCGCATTTCGGCAACCATTCCCGCTCGTCCAGCCCCAGATAGTCGAAGAAGTGACGGACCGTCGAAAATGTGGCCTCTCCCACCCCAATCCGCCCAACCCGCTGCGACTCGATCACCGTGACGTCAACTCGGGCGCCGAAGGCGGCATTCAGGTAGGACGCGGTCATCCAGCCGGCCGTACCCCCACCTACGATCACGACGGATTTGATCATAGTTGAGCCCTCTCATACTTAGGCGATCGAGCCGCCGCGTGCCAACGGCTCGGTACGACTGTCCTCGTCGCAAAGCTGCTGCAGTACCTTTGCAGGGCCGACTAGTTCCGCTTGACGGGTCTCAGCCCTGCGGATCAGCTCCATGACAAGTGCGGTCGTTGCACGTATGCCAACGGCGCGTTCCGGCGGGACGTCCACCGCTTCCGCCGCGACATCGGCGAACTGGCTGATGAGATTGAACGTTCGCCTGAGCTCGCGAATAGCAATACCAACCTCGGCCGGATCGTCGAAGGTGTGGTAACCACGTGGCACGACAGCTACCTTGCCGGCATTGCCAAGAAGTGAGCTGTTGTCGATTGCTCGATGCCATCGCAGCAAAGTGGCCAACCGTCGGGCAACCGCGCTCATTGTAGCCTTCTCTCCGAATGTGGGAACCGCGGGGTATCGGCCAGCCGACGGTTAAACCGGCCAAGTTGGCGTATCAGGGGCTCCCCACACCTGCGTACCGTTGGGCAGCGTGGGCGGCGGGACGGCAGGTGTGGGGAGCCCGGACCCCCTCTCGGGGCGTCTTGTCGCTCGATATTGCGGATGAAGCGGGACCGGATGGCTAGCCCGTGGACCACACGGCGGTATCACCACTGCGACGCCGGTGCTGACCCGGCACCGATTGTGGGTCAGCACCGGTTCTTCGTCGCCCACTCATGCGGCCACCGACGCTATGGCCAGACCGCTTGCCGCGCCCGGCGCCGCACACGCCCACGACAAGCACGGTCTTCACGTAGGGTCACCTCCTGAGATCGGACATTGCGTCGGTGACCCGTTCCTACTCCCTGCACCTGCGGTTACCGCAACGTATGAATTGACCTACCCCGAGGTGCATTCTGGCGGAACGCACGGAAATCACCTGTTTGGGCTAAACCACGGCGCCCCGTATCGGGTCTGTCCGATCGCCGGCAGCCTGGCGCGGTGTGAGTAGTTCTCCGGGCGACCGTTGATCTTTGGCAACAGCTACGGTCGGCCATAACGGTGGGGCATTAGACGACCGCTGCGCCCATCTCGAGGCCAGCTCGATGTCGGGGAGGTCGGATGACGGACGGTACTGCCGAAGACCTGTCGTACCGCCAAGGCCTCGACGTCGTGGTCCGACTCCTCGGCGGCAAGGGCACGAGCTGGGCTCCCGCGGTCCTGGCTGCGTTGGCGTATCAGCCGCTTCGTCGTTCGGACCTGCTGGACGAGGTCAACAGAGCCGAGACCCGATGGGGCAACCTCAGCCACCGGCACCTGCTCAGCGACAAGGTCCTCGGCGACACACTGGCGCGCATGCAGGCCAACGGACTGGTCCTTCGCCGGCGCGTTCAGCAGTTCCAGCCGAGCAGCTGGTACGAGCTCACCCCGATCGCCCGGTCCTTGCTGGCGGTGCTGCGGCCGGTGGCCGAGTGGGCACGCGCCCACCATGCCCAGCTACCCGGCGATGAGCAGCAACGGCGACAGGACGAGCCGGCCTAGCCGTGTGGTTGGCCGCGAATGAGGCGAATCTGGCCGCGACCGGCCTCTTTGGCGACGAATAGTGCGTTATCTGCGCAGGTGACGAACTGCTCCAAGGTGGTGGCGACTTCGGGATAGCAGCAGGCGCCGATCGAGAGGGACAGCCCGTCGATCACCACCGTTCCGACGTTGGAGACTTCGACCGGCACCGCGACCTGCTCGACGGCGCGCCGAATCCGTTCAGCCGCGGCTGTCGTTCCGTCGGCATCGGTTCCGGGCAGGAGAACGGCGAACTCCTCGCCACCGACCCGGCCGACAACGTCGTACTCGCGAGTTTCGGCGGTAAGTACGCCAGCGACCGCGCGCAGCACCTCGTCGCCGGCCAAGTAACCGTGGACGTCGTTGACCCGCTTGAAGTGATCGAGGTCGATGACCAGCAACCCGAGCGGCTGATCCTGCCTGCTCGCGCGAGCGACCTCCCGCTCGGCGCGCTTACGCCATCCGGCAGCGTTTAGCAGGCATGTCTTGGGGTCCTCTTCCGCGGCGGTCTGCAGTTGGCGGATCAGCACCGTCCGGTGCACGACCAGCGCGGCCGGCACCATCGCGACCAGCAGGAGCGGTGCCTGCACCAGTGCCAAGCCGGCGAAGCAGCCGAGGCAGATCGTGGCCGCCTCCAGCGCGTTCGCCTCGGCGGTACCCAGCACGGCGCTCCAGCGCCGTTCGGCACCTGCCAGCAGGATGACCACGCTGATCACGAGTAGTTGAACCACGAAGTACGTGGCACCGGTGACCCCGACAGTGGCGACCGCGGAGGCCGAGCCGTACCACCCCGTCATGAGCCCGGAGCCGGCGACGGTGTGCAACACCGCTGCGGCCAGCATCGCGGACAACACATGGCTGGCGGCCGAAAGCAGAAAGCGGAACGGCGGCCGGCGAGCGAGGAACCACCGATCGACGCGCAGCACACCGATCACGGCCAGGATCAGGAGCGGATGCAGTACCAGGACCGCGGCGAACGACCAGATCGAGGTCAGGTCGATGTGCGGCGCGGTGCCCAGGTCGCGGCGACGGCGTTCTATGCCATGCGATGCGCGCAGGTGCGCGATGGCGCAGATGGTCAGCAAGCCGAACCGCCACCACTGATCACTGCCGGGAGGCGGCACGTCGACCGCCATGGTCACCACGGAAACGAGGGCAGCTGCTTCGACCGCGAGCAAGTAGACGATGACGCGTGGCCGTTGGGACCACAGCGCCCAACGCCGGGGTGACCAGCGTCGTGGGAGTTGCCGTCGGTGGCCCTTGCCGCCCGCCCCGCGGCCGATCATCGGCCTCGACCTCCCCCCACACGCCGTAGTGAGGGTACAAATTGTGCGCGGCAGTAACCATGACCCGAGGCCGCTCGCCCACGCCCGCACCGCACACGAACCTCGGGGAGGTGGACGGCATGCGCGACCGCGACTGGTGAGATCACGCCACACCGGTCCCTACCGGCACGCCGTGCCGCGCGTACGCGCGGTGCCAGGCAACAGCCGCTGGAACTGCGACCAGCGCGCCAGCGGCCCCGGCCAACGCGACCGTACGAGACACCGACCCGGTGAGCTCGGCCAGCACACCGCCGGCCAGCACGCCAACCCCCTGCGCGGCGACCAGGCCACTGCGGGCGATCCCGTATGCCTGGCCTCGCTGCGCGTCCGGCACCCACTCCATGAACGTCGCGCTGGCCGTTACCTGATACACAGCGCAGAATCCGGACATGGCCAGCAGCACCAGCGCCGCGGCCAACCCCGGCCCAGTCGCATATCCCAGCAGCGGCACTACCGTGAGCACCGCCAACGGCCCCAATAGCTTCAGACGAACATCGATCGGCACGAGCCGCACCAACAGGTAGGCGCCCAGCGCCATGGCGGCCGGATCTACCGCCAACAGCCAGCCAACCGCCGCCGGGCCAGCCCCGACCGAGCTGGCGAACGGTGCTGCCAGTCCTTCCGGCACGACCGCGAACCCGGCCAGCCACGCCAGCCCGACCAGCGATCGCAACCGCGGATCCCGCCAGATCACAGCGGCACCCCGCAGCAGGCCGGTCTCACGAGCCGTCCCGGGCGTGGCCGTCGCGGCGCGGTGCCGGACGCCGAGCCGGATCACCGCTGCGGCGATCAGGAACGTCACCGCATCCGCTGCCAGCGCCCAGGACACGCCTACGCCGGCGACCGCCAGGCCGCCGAATCCGAGCCCGATCAGCATCCCGACCTGGCGGGTGATCTGTCGCAAAGCCTGCGCGGCCTGGTATGCCTGCCCGGACAGCACCACCGGCAGCAGCGCCGCCTGCGCCGCCAGGAACGGCGCCTGCACCAGTTGCACCGCCACGATCAGCCCGAACAGAGCCACGGTCGGCGTGCTCGGCACCGCCATCAATGCGACCAGCACCGCTTGGATCAACGCACAGACCACCATTACCGCACGCCGGGGGTACGCATCAGCCAGCCCGGACAATAGCGGACCGCTCACCAAGGCCGGCAGCAGCAACGCCGCGTAGCTCAGCGCCGCCAGGCCAGCGGACCCGGTGCGGCCGTACACCACCACCGACAGCGCGACCTTCGCGAGCTGGTCACCGACGACGGACTGCGCCTCGGCGGCCCACAATGACCGGAACTCGCGGACCGCGAACGCGGCAGCGAAACCCGCACCCCGAGTGCTCGTCACGATAAGTCCCCGTCCGCAGCCTCAGACGCGCGACATCCTCCCGTGTCGCGCCAATTCAGGCATGAACTGTCCAGAACGGTAGGACCCATCGTCGAGGGTTCACAGTGATCGACCAACCGACTACCCGATCGGGGCATTCCAATCACGAAGTGTGACCAATCCACCGTAATGGGGAACCCGCAGAGCTAACCTGCGGGTGAATGGCGCTGCCTCCCGTGTACCGGCCGCTTCCGCGTCGAGCGGCATCCCTCGCCGGTACCGGTGACGATCGGCGCTGTCAGCGGTCAGATCATGTGGTCGAACTCGCCGGCCTTGGCGCCTTCGATCCAAGCGTCGATCTCAGCGAGCGTGAAGGTCAAGATCGGACTGGCGGCGCCGAGCTTGGAGTCGCGCACACCAACCAGTCCATCGACGATCGCCATCTCCACGCATGCGTTACTCGGCTCGCTACGGCTACTCTTGATCCACCGAGCACCGGAGAAATCGGGACATGACATGCTGCGGTCCTTTCGGGCTTGCTACGCGCGCCGCTCGGCTACCGCCCGGATGAACTCGATCGACTCAGCCGGCCCCAACGCTGCAGCGGTCAGGCGTCGCCACAGCTCACCGTAGGTCCGCACGGCGCCCTTGTCGTCCAGGTATCTGCTCTCGTCGAGTCCCTCGACGTAGACGATGCTCAGCGGCGAGGCGATGCCCGGCGCGCCCACCTCCAACAGGTGGAAGCTGAAGGAGGTTGCGCCCGGGTAGGTCTTGGTATCGAACGGCAGGACCTGCAGCTGAACATTGGACAGCTGCGCGACCTCGACCAAGTGGTCGAGTTGCGGACGCATGACATCCGGACCGCCGACCTGGCGTCGTAGGCACGACTCAGACAGAACGAACGACATCGCTGGCGGCGTGTCCCTGGTGAAGATCTTTTGACGCCCCAGCCGAGCCTTCACCTCCGCATCAACGGAGGGCTTCGACAGGCGGTGCAGCGCCTGGCTGTGCATGGTGCGCATGTATTGCTCGGCTTGCAGCAAACCAGGGATGATCTCCGCCTGCGCGTTGCGGATGTCCTCTGCGCCTTCTTCGAGGTCGACGTACAGGCGGAACGACTCGGCCCACTGCGACGGCTGGCTTTGCCAGCGGCCTCGTTGGTTGGCGTTGCGGGCCAGGCTGAGCATGGCATCGATGTGCTGCGGGTCGTCGCCGTAGAACTCCAGGAGCATCTTGACCTCGGCGACGGTGACCCTGGTCTGGCCGAGTTCCAGCCGACTTACCTTGGTGATCTTCGCGCCGAGGTGCTCGGCGGCGTCCTCCTGCCTTAGCTGCCGCGCCTCGCGTACGCGGCGCAGCTCGTTGCCGATCAGCAGGCGGCACACCGTTTGGTTCGTTGCCATCAAGCGCCTCCGGGACGTGTCGCCGCACAGTATCGATCACGGACCGTGGCCTAGGGAGCCACCCAAGCGGTGCATTCACAAACTGACTGTTCTCAAACTAGCCTGTTGCAAACAGCGGTCTTACCCGACGGATTGTGAGGTCGTCGATGCGCCGACATGGTCGAGCGTCGTGTGATCGCGGAACGCAACGAGTATCAGATGACCCCATTGCTCCGGCCGCGCCGGTGTCCGGCGTGCGCACCGTACATGTGACCGCCCCGACCGTCGGCGCCGCCTCGCCGTCGGCGCGGGCCCGGTGGACACACCACGGAGTGGTTGACATGTCGATGGCGCCGTGGGCTACGGCGGCATGACGGGCCTGGGTTCGGTGCCGCGGCGGCCGGTGGTGCTGGGTGCCGGCGGGGTGGCGTCGACCGTGTTGGTCCATTGGGTGGTTGGTGCCGGCGGGCAGGCCGTCCTGTTGTCCTGTGATTTCGGTGGGCAGCCGTTCAAGGGTGTGGCGTTCGCGGAGACGACCGCGGCGCGCCTGGGGTGTGAGCATCGGGTGGCCGATCTGTCTTCGGTGGCGGTGGTGATCGCCGGCCATCGCCGGGCGCGCGCTGTTGGTGGTGTCGGGCTTCTGGACCGGGTGAGCAATGCGATGGCTGTGGTGCTGGCAGTGGGCGTCGGGTTGGCCGTGAACCACAAGGCCGACGCGGTCCTGGTGGGCGTGCATGCCGATGACCTGGTGGTGCACCCGGACCGCGATGCCTCCTACCTCGCCGAGGTGACCAACCAAGCCATCCGCAGCAATGTCGGGCTGTCCACGGACCGGTTTGCGGTGCGGGCACCGTTGGCCGGGCTGTCGAGTGCCAAAGTCATGCGGTTCGGGGTCGATCTCGAGGTGTCGTTCGAGGACACCTGGTCCTGCTTCGGCGGCGGCCGTGTTCATTTCGGCCGGTGCTCGGGTGCCGCCGTCGCCGAGGTGCGTTCGCCGCCGCCGGTCTACCCGATCCCACCAGCTACGGACGCGCCGAGCCCGACGGTCCGGTCTCGACCGGGACGGGTGGTCGGTGATGTCCATGTGGTGGGCGGGCGGCTGAGCGCGATAGCCATGTGGTCGCACTGGGAGGTCGGGCGGGACCTGGTCGTGGCGGGCGTATCGCTTGCCGGCTACGTATGGCTGGTCACGTTGTCGCTTCGGGTGCGGGTGTTGCGTCGTCGGCTCGCGATGCACATCTGCCGCGATGTCGACTTTCATGCGGCGAGGGCCATCGATCCTGAAGACGACGCGGAGATCGCGAACGGCGCGCAGAAGATCACGGTGGCCGACCTGCTCGACCGGGAGCAGGGCCGGCCGCGGCGGATGCTGCCGGCGGCTACACCGTTGGCGCCGCCGGAGGCCGAGTCCGAGCAGACCCAGCGGCTGGCTCCGCTGCCGATCGGCGAGGCTGTGGCACGACGACCGGGCGGGATCGGGACTCCGCAGCCTGGATACCGTCGGGCGCCTCGCCGTGGCCCGGACGGGTCGACGGCTGGATAGGTCCGTCACGGATGGGGCAGCTGCCACGGCCACTGACGCCACATGTGTCGGCGTTGCATTTCTTCGGTGCCGAGTTGCGGCGTTGCCGGTGCGCTGCCGGTTTGTCGCAAGCCGAGTTGGGTCGCCGGACGAACTACTCGGCCGCGTTGATCGGCAAGATCGAGAAGGCCGACCGGGCGCCGGGTACCGCGTTCGCCGTCGCGTGTGATCGTGCGTTGGCAACCGGAGGCGTCTTCGGCCGGCTCATCCAGCTTCTGGACCAGGAGCACTGTCAGCGGGAGCCGGAGCGATCCGTGGTGTCATCTTCAGCCCCGGCCGTGGTGGCGGATATTGAACCGATTCGATCCGCCATCGCGGTCTTTGGTCGTATCGATCAGCAGTACGGCGGCGGGTATCTGGGGCGGATGATCGTCGATTACCTGGACCGCGAGGTTGTGACGTTGGTGAAGGCCTCGCCCAGCCCGGCGGTGCTCGCCGCCGCGGCGGTGGTGGCCCGTAAGGCTGGTCTCGCGGCGTTGGACGGCAGACGGCCGGAGCGTGCTGGTCGATTTCTCGATCAGGCGGTGGAGTGGGCTCGGCTCGCCGACAACAGGGTCGTATTGGCCAACGTGCTGGTGACATTGGCGCATTACCACCTTGCGACCGGCCGGCCGGACATCGCCAGAGACCTTGCGGTGGCTTCCATGGGCAGTGGCGCCGGCTGCGTGCCTTCTTCGCTGCGGGCGAAGATTCACATGATGCAGGCTCGGGCACTCGCCCGGCTCGGCGAGCGTCGGCCATGCGAATGGCTCATGATCCAGGCCGACACGGCCTTCGCCCGATCCACAGCCGCGACGCGGGTCGACCTCGACGGGATTTCCGCGGTCGAGTGGCCGTATCTGATTGGCCAGATGGCCCGCTGCTATGCCGACCTCGGACTAGCGGATCGTGCGATCACGGCGGCCGCGGACGCTGCGTCGGCCTATCCGGCATGGCAGGTACGGCGGCGGGTGATGAACGCCGCAATATGGAGCACGAACCTGGTCGCGGCTGGCCGCCTGGAGGAAGCGATCGCAGTCGGCCATCAGGCGCTCACCGCCGCCGCCGGACTGCGTTCCTCGCGCGGGTTCGACGAGATCCGGCGCCTGGAGGGCGCTGTGGCACCGTATCGGGGACAGCAGGTGGTGCGCGAGTTCCTGGACCGCGCGCAGCAGCTCGCCACCACCTGAGCCGAGTAGCCGTCGCCGGACCCGATGACTGGAGTCACCCCACGTGATGACCCTCGTGCTGTGGGACATCGACGGCACCCTGCTGCACGCCGGCGGCGTCGACAAGCAGGTCTGGTATGACGTGTGCACCGCCCTGACCGGTCGACCGCCGGCAACCCTGACCGGGATCTCGGGGCGCACCGACCCGCAGATCCTGCTGGACACGCTGCTGGCCTGCGGCGTCGACCACGACCAGGCCGAGCTGCTGCTGCCCGAAGCGCTGGCACGGCAGGTGACCCTGCTCGCCGAGCGCAGCCTCGACCTCCGGACGCGTGGTCATCGACTGCCCGGTGCCGCGGAGGCCCTGGCCGCGCTGGCCGGCAGGGCTGGCGTGGTGCAGTCGGTGGTGACCGGCAACGTGCGCGACAACGCCGCGCTCAAGCTGGCCAGCTTCGGCCTGGACCGCCACCTCGACCTCAGCATCGGCGCCTTCGGCTCCGACGACAAAGATCGCGCCTGCCTGGTGCGCATCGCTCAAGCTCGGCTGCACGAGTCCCGCGGCATCGATATCGCCGACGATCGCACCGTGCTCATCGGGGATTCCGCCCGCGATGTGCATGCCGCCAAGAGCTGCCGCATACGGTCGGTCGCGGTCGCCACCGGCCGCACCGAAGCCGCCACCCTGGCATCTGCCGGCGCGGACGTCGTACTCGAGGACCTCACCGATCTCAATGCCGTGCTGGCAGCAATCCTGTAGGTACCATCGAATGCGGACAACCACATTGTCCGCATCGGAACCGTCGACCCACTTACCAGTCGCACTATTAGATGGTGATATGCAGCAGCCCGCGACCCACCACCCTACGACAACGGAAATAGTACAGCCGGCCATGGTTGCAACAGCTACCCAGGCTACAGGCAGCTCCACTGAATACTCGCCTCACTCGCTGCCGTGTACGGACTTGGAGGGCAACGAGCATGAGCTCCTCGTCGTACCGCTTGGTGGTCGGGTGGCGTTGGCGTGTCCCGAGGGCGCCACGGCACTGTTGTCCGATACGACGGTGTACGCGTTAGCCGAATCATTACCACGCATGCTGGTCGCCACAGTGCACGCAGGAACATGTCCGTGGGAAGCGCAAGAGTTATGGCCAGGAACGACGTGAAAGCGGAGATCAACGATGGGCGACATGGGCTGAAAGCCCGCGCCGCGTGCCTGAAACTTGAGGCAATCCTCTCGCGCTACAACCCTCTCACGACGACCAACTCGCCTTCAAATGGACAAGCCATGGCGCGCCCAGAGCAAACGACCATACCGGCACCGAGGCGGCGCCGGCACATGGCCAGCTACCACGTGGACCAGGACGGGCAATGCTGCGACTGCTGCTGCTCATGGCCATGCACGCGTTCCGTCCACGACCAACCGCTGGCGCCAGCCGACGCCGCCGACCGGCCCAACGCATCGGACCGGGACGACGGCAGGCGACAGACCACGGTCAGCACGCTCGGCTTTCCAGCTGATCAGCGACCCCGTGAGCGGCTGCTCCGACTTGGTTCCCACGCACTCACCGATGCCGAACTGGTCGCGATCCTGCTCTCGACCGGCACCACCGACCACACCGCACTCACATTGGCACATCAGCTGCTGCACAAAGTCGGCGGCGTCCCAGGCCTGACCCGCTGCCATCCCGAGCAATTGGTCAAGGTCCACGGCATCGGCCCGGCCAAGGTAGCCAGGGTCATGGCCGCGCTGGCCCTGTCCACCCGCAACCAACCAACCAACGACGTGATCGTCGGCACGCCGGAGGACCTCGTACCCGTGCTGCGGCCCATGCTGACCGGCCTACGACACGAACGATTCGCAGTGGCCATCTGCGACCGGCGAGCGCGAGTACGAACGGTGCGCGCGATCGCCGACGGCGACAGCGACAGCGCACCACTGCCGATACGCGACACCCTGGCCACCGTACTGCGCCACGACGGCCACGCCTTCGCCATCGCTCACAACCACCCCAGCGGCGACCCCACCCCCAGCCCCGCCGACCGCAACGCAACCGCAAGAATCCGCGTCGCCGCCTCCACGGCCGGACTCACCTTCCTATGCCACCTGATCATCTGCGATGGCGACCAATGGAGCATCGTGTAGACAGTCAGGTCGTTTCCCGGTCCGCCGGTTGATGCCGACGATCCCGCACGCCTCCGAGTTGCTCACACCCCGAGCGATCAGACGAGCGAACTGCTCCCCGCTTCGCAGTCTGCGGCGCCAGACCCGGCCGACCCTGGGCCATCGCAACCCCCGAAACCCTCGAGTGTTGCGACGATCACTGGAATCCGTCCTCGCCGATCCCGCACGCCGCGAACTCGCCGGAGACACCGGACCCGCCGAAAGGTGCCGAAACCGATGGAGGGCCGGCGGCAAGGCTCGGCAGACGAGCTAGGCCCAACCTGACCAGCCTCTGCCATCCGGGTAGCCCAGCCGTGACCGATGGTCAGGCTTCAGGCGTGCGTGTTGGCGGCCACGGAATCCTCCCCAGTTATGGCAGATGATCTCGCCGCTGGCGGTCACCAAATCTCCCCACTAACGACCAGGAGTTCTCCTCAGCTGAGCGTGTCGCCGATCGCGTGAGCACTTGGCACAAGATTCAAAGTTCTAGCGACCAAGGCCGCTAGCAAGGGAACTCGCAGCACTTCGTGCGGAACCTCGTATGCGCGCCACACCAGGTCCGGTGTCCAGTTGTATGGCGGTCGTTTGATTCGCTCGGCGAGTTCGCGCAGGTCGGCGAAGGTGATTCGCTGCTTGGATGGCGCGTTGTAGAGCAGTTGGAGTGCGGTGATCTCGTCGCAGTGTTCGGCAAGGTACTGCGTCCAGGATTCGACGACTGACCGGGCGCGGCCGATGTCGATCACGCCGTGGGCGTCGAGCAGGAGGTCGACGCTGACCTCGTCGATGATCTGGTCGTGGCTGGCCCGCAGCTCGAGGATGCGGTTGCGGAGGTCGGGGTTGGCGGCGAGCGGACTCACGGCGGCGTCCAGCAGCCGTTGGATCACCGAGGCAACCGCGGCCTGGTCGTCGGCGGTGACGCGGGCGGCGGCGAGGGCTTTGGCCTGCTCGTCGGGGTCGATGGCGGCGACCAGGTCGCAGACGATGCCGCGCACTGGCCGGCCGGCCACGCCGTCCAGCTCGGCCCGCTCCTGCGGTGTCAGCTGGAGTTCGAGCTTGGCCAGCCGGGAGGCGAGCGTCGCGGTCTCGTCCTCGGTCAGGGTCAGCGCGGCGGCCCGGTCGAGCAGCCGTTTCAGCGGGATGGACTTCGACCGTTCGAGTGGGCAGGCGTCGGTGTAGCCGTGCTCGGTGACTCCGATCGCGTCCACCAGCACGAACCGGGTCTTGACCGGCGCGTCCGGGGTGACGGCCTGGTAGTCGGCGGAGTCGATGGTGCGCGCGCCGCGGCCCTTCATCTGCTCGAAGTATGACCTGATCGGACGTCGCGCATGAAGAACACGCACTCCAGCGGTTTGACATCGGTACCGTTGGCGATCATGTCCACGGTGACCGCGATCCGCAAGGTCGGCGAGGTGCGAAACGCCTGGAGCAGACCCTTGGCGTTCTTCGCGCTGTAGGTGATCTTCGCCGCGAAGTCGTTGCCCCGGCCGAACACCTCCTGCACCGTCGTGACGATTTCCTCGGCGTGCCCGTCGTCCTTGGCGACGATCAACGTCTTCGGCACGGTGGAGCGGCCGGGGAAGATCTCGCTGAACAGCCGGTCCCGGAAGGTCTGCAGCACCAGGCGGATCTGGCTCCTGGCCGTCACCGCCCGGTCCAGCTGTGCGGCGGAGTAGTTCAGGTCATCGTCCAGGGCCAGGTAGCGCTGGATGCGGGTACGCCGGTCACGCACCGGAACAACAGTGCCGGCCTCGACGCTCGACCCGGTGTCGGTGATCTGTGTCCTGATCCGGTAGACGTCGAAGTCGACGTTGACGTTGTCGGCAACTGACTGGGCGTAGGTGTACTCCGAGACCAGGTTCTGCTGGAAGAACCCCAGCGTCTGCTTCACCGGGGTCGCGGTCAGGCCCATGTGCGCGTCGAATTACTCCAGCACCCCACGCCACACCCCGTAGATCGACCGGTGCGCCTCGTCGACAATGACCAGGTCGAATGCCTCCGGCGGCATCTGCGGGTGGTAGACCACCTCGACCGGAGCATCCGGCGTGCAGTTGTCCAGGTTCGGGTCGTCGACGTCGGCCACCTGCTGCCTGCGCAGCGCGGCATACACCCGTCGAGATCACCACGTGCGAGGAGCCGACCATACCGGCACCGGTCAGCTTGTCCACGTTGTAGAGTTCAGTGAACCGGCGGCCGTCCTCCGCAGCCGCGTAGTTCTGGAACTCCCGCAGCGTCTGATCGCCCAGATTGTTCCGGTCGACGAGGAACAGCACCCGCCGCAAACCCGCGTGCCTGAGCAGCCGGTAGCACGAGGTCACCGCGGTGTAGGTCTTGCCGGCACCGGTTGCCATCTGCACCAGCGAGCGCCTGACCTGTTGCTGGGCGAGGGACTGCTCGATACCGCTGACAGCTGTGATCTGCGCTGGCCGCAGCCCGTCGGTCTGCAACCGCGGCATCAGCCGCACCTTGCCACGCCAGGTCGGCGCGTCCGGACTCGTCTCGGCATCGCGCAGCGTCCTGGCCAGCGTCTCCGGCCGCGGGAACTGAAAGATCGGCTGGGCCCGCGGCCGCGGGTCATAACCATTGGTGAAATGGGGTCTCCGAGCCGGGCGCTTCAAACACGAACGGCAGCCGCCCGTCGACCGTGAGCGCCTTGAGCCGGACATCCGGCGGCAGCCCCTGGGCGTACATCGCCGACTGCCACTCGACACCGGTCAGCGGCGTGCCCTCAGGCTTGGCCTCGATCAACACCAACCGCGCGTCGGTCGACGTAGAACATGTAGTCAGCCCGGTATTGACCAGCCGCCATGACCGACTCCCGGACCGCGACACCCTGCCCGGCGAACAAGTTCAGCAGCCCACGGTCCTGCACCACCCAACCAGCAGCATGCAGCTGCGCATCGATCAACGCCCGCGCACGCTGTTCAGCATGCAACTGCTCACCCCCTGCCACCCCAAGAGATTATCGCTTGGCCCGCTACACCCGGCCGATGAGTTCTTCGACGTCGACCTGTCCTATCAAGGCGGCGAGCCCAGCCTCCGCATGCAGGTCGAGTGGCTGCAGTTCGGTGGTGGCGGCGGGAACGAGCAGGAGCTCGATCCTGACATCGCGGACGCCGACACGGCGGCATCGGAGGAGGCTGAGCGCATCGCCAAGAATGGTCGGCAGTGCCGTTCCAAGATCGTCGTAGCGGCGCTGCGCCACTATCTAACCTACGGACATCCGCGTCGTCGTCGATCCGGCGGAGGCGGGCCTGGTACGAGTGGGGCAGCGGCCGGGCCGTGGTGAATGCGATCGTCGGTGAGGCCCTCATGGAGGCGGCATGGCGAGCAAGCAGGTTGGGGCCGGCACCGGCGGCAGGGATCCGGAGTTGCTGCCGACGCCGTTGCTGACGCCCTACCGGTTCGAGGACTTCACCGAGGCGCTGTTGCACCGGCAACGTTTCGTCGCACGGCCCGACCGGCGGCTGATCGAGGTCAGTCGGTGGGGACGGCGTGGCGACAAGCAGGACGGCATCGACTTCGTTGGCGCGTACGACGATGCCACGACGGTGACGTGGCAGTGCAAGCGTGTCGCCACGATGCCGCCCGCGAAGGTGAGGACGTACATCGGGGAGAACATCTACACCGCCAACACGCACGTGCTGGTGTTCTCGGGACTGGCCTCGCCCGAGGCACGCACCGAGGTACTGAAGGTGAATGGGTGGTCGCTACTGGACCAGCGCGACCTGGGACAACTCGTCCACGACCTACCGTTGCACCGCGCTCGGACTCTGCTGGAGCAGTTCTGGGACCCGGTGGTGCGCCGGACGTTTCTTCCCGTCCCGGGTATCGATGCGTTCCTCGGCCTCGATGAACATTTCGCGCCCGCTCTCGACCCGGCTGCCGTGCTGCACCACCGGGCTTCGCTCGTCGGCCGCGACGATGTGCTCGCGGTACTCGACACCGCGCTGGATCCGGCCGAGGCGGCTCCCAGGATCGTGCTGATCACCGGCCCGGGTGGCCGCGGTAAGACCAGACTTGCCCTCGAGGCACTGCGCCACGTCGAACAAGCCCACCCGACCATCCCGGTGCTGGTGCACCAGGAGCGGCGACCGCTGGATTCCGTAGCGCTGGCCGAACTGCCGAGCAATCCTGCCGTCATCCTCACCGAGGACGCCCACCGGGTACCGGAGGACCTTGCCCCGCTGCTGAACTGCGCGAGGCGCACCGCCGGCACCAAACTTGTCATCACTGCCCGCGCCACCGGCACCGATGAGGTTCGCGCGGTGCTGCAGCACGCCGGGTTTGACACGGGTCAGATTCTTGAGATCCCGATCGAGCCCCTCATGCTTGGCGCCGCCCGCGCGCTGGTCGACAGGCTTGCCGCCGGCGGGCCAGCGCTGCCGGCTGCGTTCGACGAGTTCCTCGTCGCCGAAGGCCGGGACACGCCGCTCATCCCCGTCGTCGCGGTCAGCATGGCCCGTGCGGGCAGGCTTACCGCTGGACCTCTCGCGCTTGATCAGGGGTTCCGCGGCGAGATCCTGCGCGCCTACGCGGATGTGATTGCCGGTGACCTGCCGGGCTGGTCCCGGCCGGTTGTCCGCAACGTCCTTGGGACCGTCGCCGCGGTCGCTCCGCTGCCCAGCTCGGCCAGCGACGAGTTCCTCGACGCGGCCGCGGCGGTCGCCGGTGTCAGCAGAGCCGATCTTCTTGCGATCGTGGCGGCGATGATCGAGCGGGGTGTGATCGTCGAGCGAGGCGCGCAGCTACGCGTCGCCCCGGACGTCCTCGCCGACGAGGTCCTCGGCTCGGTTGCGGTCATCCGCGGCCGCGACACCGGCTTCGTCACGACGGTATGGCAGGCGCTCTGCCGCCACGCTGGGGCGCGGCTGTTGGTGAACCTCGCCGAGCTCGCGTGGCGGCTGGCACGGACCGGCGGACCTGACATCTTCGGCCGCGTGTGGGAGGACATTGAGGCCGAACGCGACGCCGCAGACCTTCAGCAGGTCGACGCATTGGCGCACACGCTCGCGCCATTGGCCTACACGCAACCGGAGCGGCTGTTCACGCTCCTAACCAGTGTCCTTGCGCGTCTTCCCGCGCTCGAGCAGGTCGCGCGCGTCGCCACCGAGAATACGGTCACCGACGACGCCCAGGACGAGGCCAGCGAGGACAACGCACGTCCGCCGCGACGGCCGCAGGAGACACCACCAGCTGCACCAATTCCCTACCGGAGCTGGCTCACCGCGGACAATGTCGCACGAGGATTCGCGCCACTACTCGCCCGGTGCGCCCACACCACGCCCGAGCTCCTCGGCCCCGCCCTCGACATCCTCTGGGACCACGCCGCCAACGACGACAGGCAGACCAACCAGCACCCGGATCACCCGGCCCGGCTGATCTGCGACGACCTGATCGACCTCCGTCGCATCGCCGAAGGCAGCCTCCACGTGGTACTCGACCACGTCGAGACCTGGCTGCACGTCCCCGATGCCCCCCAGGCGCCCCGCACCCCGTTATCCGCCCTCGATCCGCTACTCGCCAAGGAAGGCGTGCGGGACGCCAGGCGGCGGAATGCGCTTGAGTTCAGCCCCTTCTTCGTCCCGCCAGACAAGGTGGCCGGTATCCGGGACCGGAGCCGCCGGATCCTCATCGTCCAAGGTTCGGGCGCCGACGTGCGCCGGGCCGTCGAGGCAGCGCACCTGCTCGGGACTGCGATGACCCCACCCCACGGATACTTTGGTCACACCGTACCGCCGGAGATTGTCCTCAGCTGGCAGAACGACGACCTCGCGACCGTCGCGGCGCTCCGCCAGGTCGCGCAGACCACCAACGAGCCGCTGGTGCGGCGCACCATCCGCCATGAACTCGAAGAAGACGCGACCCGCGCCCTATCGGCGAAGGTGCGCCGGGCCGCGCTGGAACTCGTGACCGAACTCGACGAGCGCGTCGAGGACGACCTAACCGAGGCCATCCTGGGACGATGGGTCCGGCTGCTCACCTCCCGGCGCGGCATCGCCGTTCCCCAGGAGGGGACAGACCGTGGCGAGCAGGGCGGTGGCCCACCCGGGTCCGACGATCTTCCCGACAGCGCGACGATCGTTGACGAAGGGACCGCGGAACGGAGCAGAAACCTGGATGCCGCGGTGGCCACCCTGTGGCGCGAGCACAGCCCCGGCGAGGTAATCGACGTCCTCGACGAACGGCTACGCGTGATCATGGCAGCGCGACAGAGCGGCGAGGTCCAGGGCATGTGCGAACTCCTCGCGAGGCTCGGAGCTGCCCGGCCCATGGCCGTTCCCGATCTCGTCGCTGCGGCGATCGCGCTGCCGAACAGCCGTCTGGACCGCTTCGTGCACGTCCTGCTCGACGCCTGGGCGCGATCCGACATCGACGCCTTCCTCAATGCTCTGCCCGGACTGATCGCGGCGCGTCCCGGGATGGCGAGCGCGGTCGCAGACGGGTTCAGCGTTCACCGCTGGGCAAACCTCGACCCGCGGCTAGCGCAGGCACACCGCGAAGCAACGGTTGGTGCGGACCAACAGCTGCGCGGTCAGTGGCTCGCCGGCGCCGGCGAGATCCTCCGCAACGACCCCGTCGCGGCCGTTCCTCTCATCATCGACGCTGCGGCCGGAACCAGCGGGTATTGGGGCGTCGCCGAGGCGCTGGAGGCAGCCAGCCGGTATGACGCCGATAGTTGGACCGCGTCGCTCGATGAGGAGCAGAGCCTGGCGGTCCTCGCGCTTACCCGTGTCTGCGGCTGGCACAAGTGGGGCATGCAGCGCATCGTCGCCGGGATCGCCCGCACCCATCCTCGAGCAGTCCTCGACGTAATTGCAGAGGACCCTGCCGACAGGCCAGCAGGGGACGAGGTCGACGGGCTGCCAGCGGCTCTCGCAAGCCATGCAGCTGTGCTCGCCGACTGGCTGCGCGACCTCCTCCGCGCCGGACCGGATGACGAGTGGCGGATAGCACGCCAGCTTCCAATAGTGCTCGGTGAGTCCCTCACCGACGGCGCGGCGACAGCCGTCAGTGACGTGGTGGCGTCCGCCGGTGCCGACGATCTGCTGCGCCTGGTGAGGATGCTGTGGAACTGCGACGGGTTCACAGTCGCGCACCCCGATCTGGTCGTGGCGCTGCTGGCCCGGGCCGAGGCGCTGCTAGACGGAGAGGCACTCGAGGAAGTGAAAGGCCGACTGGTCGCCGCTGCCGTGCCGAGCGGTGGAAGATGGTCAGCCGCAGCAGCGGACGAGACCCACATCGCCAGGCTGAACCGTGCACTACAACTCGCCCAGGACATGACGCTGTCGGCATCAGCCCGGACCATCTTCAACGACACTGCCACGACCATTCAGAAAGTCATGAACCACAACGCCCAGCAGCTGCACGACAGCGAAAACTAGCCAGCCTGGGCTTCGCCTGATGCCCGAAGGCATGTCTTGGCTGGTCACTGTGCGTCGGGTGCTCCAGCCGGCGGGGTCTGGACCGTGGCCGGCGGCCCGGTGTATGAACCGCTTCCAGCGGTTGGTTGGCCTACTGGCCGCCCGTCCGACCGAAGCCCAGCTGTGGCCGTAGCGCGCAGTGTCGCTGATGTCCTCGATGATCACGTGGTGTTCGAGGTGGCCTCCATCGACCGAATGTATCTGAATGTGTAGCAGCCGCAGCTGGCCTATGGCGGCGGGGTGCAGGGCTTCTTCGTCGGTCACCGCGGCCACCGCTATGCCTCCACGGCGCTGATGGAGGGCGACCCCTGAAACCGTAGAGACGTGGACTTGGTGGATCTTGTGGTTCGTCGGTGTCGTGTTGTGGGGCACGGCGCGCCGGTGGGGCAGGCCGTGACCTGTCCCGTGTTGGTTCGTTCTGGGGCCGTAGAAGCTCCGGCGTTCAAGGGCGGCCGTAGGCCGTCGCACCCTCGGGCCCGATCCTTGACCCAACGCCTCACCCCGGCGCGCCCAAGCAGGCGAAAACGACAATAAAAGATCAAACACGAACACAGGGGGGTTGACCGACCCCGCTCCTCCGGGATGACACACTGTCGGCAGGGGAGGCCGGGGTGCCGTCACACCCCGGCCTGACCACTCACCCACCCGCACCGTCCGAGGCAAAGGAGGAGGAAGTGATGGTCGAAGGATACCGGCCGGGGCCTATCCCGCGGATCAAGGTCGTCTAGCTTCCGAGGCTAAATGATCTTGCGAGAATCCGCAGAGGGGAGGTTATCGGCAGCGTTCACCGCGGGGTAGGCCCCGGCCCGGGCAGACGAGCCCGCCGCCGAGCTGCGCGTGAACTCGTTCCTCGATCTTGTTTCAAACGTCGCGTCGTACGGCGCGACTGCTTCGTTGGTGTGGGCAGCTGTCTACCTGCTTACCCACGCTAATGATCCGAGGTCTTTACTGGGCGGTTGGCGCTACAACCGGGACCTTGAGACGTACTTCTACCGCGGCGTTGAGCTTGACATGGATCCGAAGGACGCCTGGAAGTGGGCGTTGGAGCAGGTCCAGTCAAAGTGGACCTCGCCGCCCGAGCCGACTGCTCGCGATCCCGGGGAACCACCCGAATTGACATAGCTCCACGCTCGTACGGGCCGCGGATATTAGTCGGCCAGGAACGCTTTGGTGCAGCCGGCCATCACTTGGTGTCGGCAGCGGCAACTGGATCCGCTGCAGGTACAGCGCACGCAGATTGTGAACGCTGCGGGCGATGAGGGTGTTGCTCGACGAGATCATCGGGGGCGAGTTCACCGACCTGGATTGGGAAAACACACCCTGGGTGGGATGCACGCGCCGGCCTGGGACGCTGCCGAGCTGATCGGGCACGCATCCCTGATCCAACGGCGGCTGCTGCAAACCGGCCAGGCGCTGCGCCGGCTATGTGGAGGGCCTCGGGGTACGTTCGCGCGGCCAGCGGCTGCGGCGCAGCCTTGATGACGGCACTCAAGCCCAATGGTGCGCGGCGCCTACTAGGTGGGCGCGCTCAGTGCCACCGAGCCTGCCGCCGGTTTCTACGCCGCGCGTGGCTGGATCCCCTGGCACGGGCCGTCCTTCGCGCTCACCCCGACCGGCATCACCGCACCCGGACGACGACAACGGCATCTACGTCCTGCCCAACGGCGTCCCACTCGACCTGACCAGTGAGCTCACCTTCGACTGGCGCGAGGGCGACCTCTGGTAACCCCTGCCCAGCACCCACCACTGCACCGGCACGGCCAGGCCCAGGCGGTCAGAACCAGCGCACCACCGACCGACGAACGTGACATGCACCGCGACAACGGCGTGCACCACCAGCGGCATGTCCGGACGTCGCGGATCGTGATGGTGGGCTGTCGGCACGCCCTGATCCCTGCGCAGGCGCGGCCGAGGTGCGCAAGCCCGACATCTGGTGTTGGCATGGGACAGCACAGCTCCGTCGGGTCCACCGATCGATCAGATCATCGTGCGCCTGCCTGTCGCCGGGTCGACGGCTGACAGACGGTGAGGAATCGTGGGGTCGAGCCGGACCCGAGCGCGGCCGGAACGGTGTGCCGGCCGATGGCGTTGACAGCCCTGCTGGCCCAGCGCAGCCTGGGTGCAGTCAGAGCAGGTGGAGACGCCGATGGAGCATCCCAATGCGCAGCTGTACCGGCGGCTGACCGCGGCGTTTCAGGCCGGCGACATCGACACCGTGCAGGGTGCTCTGGCTGCGGGCCTGCGCTGGCACGAAGCCGGCAACCCCGAGGTCCTGGGGCGGCAGGCGGTCCTGCAGCAGATGAGCGGCGCGATCAGGCGCATCGATGGCAGCATCGCCGTGCATGACGTGCTGGCCAACGATGAGCACGTCATCGCCATGATCAACGTGGCGCTCCGCAAGCCCGACGGGTCGGAGATTGCCTACCCGGCCATCGAGGTCGCGCACATCAGCGACGGGCTGATCACCGAGAGATGGTCCTTCATGGACTCGTGTCCTGCTGAGGTGACCGCGTTCTTCTCCGACCTCGGCTGACCTCGCCCCGCTGAATCCTTGTCCGTCATGGCAACGTGCGCTCACTGCCGACCGAGCAACTCGCGGCATAGCGGATGGTGCCTCAACCGTTCGTGCTCCATTAGCCTGATTTAAGCAGCAATCCGCCAAAGGGAGCACGTGCGATCGCTTTGTGGCCCGCCACCGGTAGATGGAGGCCTTGTCTGTTCCCCGCTTCGCGATACCGAGCCCGCGCCCTTTACCGAGTTGCCAGGTCCATGGCAAGAGGCACAGCCCAGCGGGGTGGCGATGCATGTGATGGCTAGTCGAAGTGCAGGGTGGCGACGACGGGAGCGTGGTCGGATTCGGGGAATTTTCGATCAACGGCAAACGCCACCGATTCGTCGTGCAGGATCTCATTGTGGATCTCCGACCCGCGGTAGGCCGCGAGGAGATTGCGAGTGATCAGCATATGGTCCAGCATCTGGCCCTTGCCCTGGTGGAACAGGGTGTACCGGGACGGCTCGGGGATGGTCTGCTCGATCGGCACCAAGACCCGGGTGGCCAGGTCGCCGTTGCCGGTGTCCTCGACATTGCCCCGGATGGCCAGCACCGGGACCTCGTCCGGGGCGGCGTTGAAGTCGCCGGCGACCACGATCCGCGCGCCCGGGTCGGCGGTGAGGATCTGGTCGACCAGCCGGCGCACCTCCAGCGCTTGGGCCATCCGCTTCATCGAGGAGATAAACACCCCTTCCGCCCAAGCGTCCGCGGCCCGCCAGGTGTACGGGTCGAGCTGTTGGCCGGGGATATCGGTGGGGATCTTCGACTTCAGGTGCACGTTGATGACGTGCAACCGGGTGCCGCCGCCCAGCTCGACCTGCACATGCAGGATCGGTCGTTCCACCCCGATCTCGACGGCCTGCGCGTCCGGGGGCACCGCGGTCAGCCGCCGATAACTGGGCTTGACGACCAGCTCGTTGCGCAGCTGCCGATGCTCCAGGATCGGCAGGTGGGTCACCACCACCAGGTTGCGTTCGTCGTAGACCGCATTGCCCTCCGGCTTCGTACTCACCACAGTCGCGCCCTCCAGGTTGGTCCCCGCCAACAGTTGTTCCAACGCCAGCAGGGCCCGCGGCCGACCAACCCGTTCCTGCCCATTAACCTCCTGAAAACACACGATATCGGCCCGCAGGCGCACGATCTGCGGCTTCATCAAGGCGATGCGCTCCGCCAACGATGGCCTTTCGCCCACCGTGGTCTCATCGAAATTCTCCAGATTGAACGTCGCGATCCGAACATCAGCCACAGCCACCTACCCTAAACCGCGGCCGTAGCGGCCCCCACCCGACCAACGCGCACCACCAAGGCAGCAACCAGCTCAACCCCGGATCCGCTGCCCTCGCCACCCAGCATAGGAACGCATCACGCCCCGGCCACGGCAGCGTCGCGCGCCAGCGCGCACGGCGGCGGAAGTGTGCACCGCGAACGCCGCGGCATGCACCGGCATGGCGGCGGCCCGGTCGCCACGGCCGACGAGCAGGACATCCCGCGGCTCGCCGCCGCGGTGCCGTCGGTGCGGGTGGTCACCCGTCGGGCCCGGTGCGGGTGATCATGTGCCGGGTGCGGACTCCAGAATCCGGGAGTGGCCGCGGGCAGGGGTGTGCGCCTTGGCAGGCTGCTGCTGTTCGGGGCGCTCGGGGCCGGCATCGGTGAGTTGGTGACGCTGGCCACCGAGTACGTCACGGGCCGTGCGTTCGGGCCTGTCCTGACGGTGGTGACCGCGATGCTCGGCGGCAGCCTGCAGGCGGCGGTGGACTCGTTCAAGGAACCGCCACCGGCGCCGTCCAGCCATCGGCAGCCCGGCTACCCGCAGCAGGGCGGGCCCTACCCCGGCTACCAGCAGTATCCGCAGTATCGGCCGCCGCTACCGCGGCGCCGCGGGGTACCGATCGCGGTCGCGTTGCTGGTGCTGGTGGTG